>Ga0163144_10018496_pt1 | contig 14090 bp, 11 predicted proteins | sample OliLak19BULKMAT1_FD_123175 | JGI IMG/M metagenome (GOLD analysis project Ga0163144, IMG submission 123175) | Freshwater microbial mat bacterial communities from Lake Vanda, McMurdo Dry Valleys, Antarctica - Oligotrophic Lake LV.19.BULKMAT1 | ecosystem: Environmental > Aquatic > Freshwater >... | reverse complement strand
GGCGATGCAGCCATTGGGCCGAGGACGGCCCGCGTGCTGTGGAGCGTGCATCGCGCTGAAGACTGAACAAAGGGAGGTTCCATGTTGAAGAATCCGTCCAGGCCGGGCCTTCGGGCCGGCGCGTTGATGGCTCTTGCCGTGGCGGCGGGCGCCGCCATGCTGGGCGCGCCGTCGGCGTCGGCCTCCAGCCACTCCGATGCCCCGCTGATCAAGCAGGACCCGCAGGCGAACCTGACCGACGTGTACGCGTTCGTCGGAGTGAAGTACGACGACCCGTCGGTGCGGGTGCTGAACGTGATCGCCAACGTTCGTCCGTTCAGCGAGCCCGGCGATGGGCCGCACTACGAGCGATTCGCCCCCGATGCCCTGTACAGTCTGCACATCACCAACCCGTCCACGGGCGTCACACTGCGGCGGTTCGACTTCCAGTTCTCGGGAGTCGACACCGGGTACAAGAACCCGGGCACGATCCTCTCGTATGGTCTGGGCACCGAGGTCGGGCCCATCGTGACCATCGGCGACAACCGCCAGAACTACACGCAGACGTTCAACGTGCGCCGCGTGGTGGGCGGGATGACGACGATGATCGCAACCAATGAGATCGTCGCGCCGCCCAACGTGGGCAACCGCGTCACGCCCGCGTACAACGACATGGACGGGCGGGCGGTCTCCGGCGCGACCACGCTCGCGGAACTCGACTCGTACACCAAGCAGGCGATCCACGATGGGGCCAGCGGCGTGACGGTGTTCGCCGGCCCGCGCGACGACTCGTTCTCCGCCGACGTGCCGGGGGTGTTTGACCTGCTCAATCCCCGCATCCTGGACAACGACGGGACGCTGGCCAACGGGCTCGGCCAGGACGGCAACGGCGTGGATGGGTTCAAGGGCTTCAACGTCCTGACCATCGCGATCCAGATCCCGATCGCGGACCTGCCCGCGTCGATGTACCAGGACGCGTTCTTCGGCACCCAGACCGGCGTGGGCGTGTACGCCTCGGTCAGCCGCCAGCAGATCACCTTCCGCAACACCGGCAACAACGTGCAGTCGTTCGGCAACTGGGTCCAGGTGAACCGCCTGGGCAACCCGCTGTTCAACGAGGTGCTCGTCGCAACGGTCGACAAGGACCGCTACAACGCGACCAGCCCGGATGCCGATGCGCAGTACGCGACCTACGCCTCGAACCCCGAGGTGGCCTCGCTCATCAACGTGGTGTTCGGCACGGCGTTCGCCACCAGCAACCGGGCCGACCTGGTGGCGGTGTTCATCCCGGACGTGCTGCGTGTCTGCACGACGACCGGGCCCGTGCGCCAGGCTGGCGAGCCCGGCTTCAGCCGGTTCGGCTTCGTCGGCGGCGACACCACCGGCGGGGTCTCCGGCGGATGGCCCAACGGTCGGCGCTTCGGCGACGACGTGGTCGACATCGCCTTGACGGCCGTCGCCAGCGGCCCAACCTACTCCACCATCACCGTGGTGGGCGACAACGTCCCCGAGAACGACATCGCGTTCAACCGGGTGTTCCCGTACGCCGCCACGCCGCACGCGGGCACGTTCAACCGCAAGGACGGCCCGCTGACGGAGTTCGAGATCGCCGACGTGAACCGCGACGGCGCGATCAGCAACGGCGACTTCTTCGCGTATCTCGAGGCCTTCGCGGCCTCGCGCTGAATCCCGGGGGGCGCGCGGAGACATCCGGGCCGCTTCCCCTCTTTCAAGCCCCCTGTCCCCATCCGCTGCGGCGAATGGGGAGAGGGCGCCGGAAGCCCAGAGTTCATCGAGGTCGAACGGAGGCTCACATGCACACGCGTCATCTGCTCGCGCTCGCGGCGGTTGTTGTCGCCCCGGCGGCGGAGGCCCACGAGTTCTGGATCTCGCCCGACACCTATCGCCCGGCTGCGGGCGGTCTGGTGCGGGTGAGCCTGTTCCACGGCGAGCGGTTCGCGGGTGAAGTGGTGCCGCGGGATGAGGAGCGGATCAAGCGGTTCCAGATGCTGATGGAGGCTGGTGCGGTGCCGGTGCGAGGGTTGCACGGCGGACTGGAGTCGTTCGTGCGGCCCGACGCCGCGGGCAACGCGATCATGGTGTACGAGGGGCTTGAGCGGTTCAACAACCTGCCGGGCGAGCGTTTCGAGGCGTACCTGGCGGAGGAAGGGCTGGACGCGATCGCGCAGTGGCGGGCCGAGAACGGTCAGACGGGCGAGGCGGGGCGCGAGGCGTATGTGAGGTGCAGCAAGTCGCTGCTCCAGGTGGGCAGCGACGCGAGCGAGGCGGCGGTCGTCCCGTTTGATCGCGAGGTCGGGCTGGACTGTGAGATCATTCTGGAGGGATGCGAGGCTGGCGACGACGGCACGGCCTTGACGGTGCGGGTGCTCTTTGAGGGCGCGCCCCTTGAGGGAGCCCGCGTGGTGGGCGTCGCCGCGGCGACCCACGAGGAACTGATCGAGGTGTACACGGATGATGAGGGACGCGCGATGCTGACGGCGACGCATGGCGGGGCGTGGATGGTCACGACGCTGCACATGACCAGGACGCAGGGTCGCGAGGACGCGGACTGGAAGTCGTACTGGGCGTCGGTGACGTTTGAGATCGGGGGGTGAGGCAAGTTTCGGTGTCCGGGTGGCATGTTTCCGGCTCTGCGGAGGCGTGCTCCGTTGTGGCGGGACGGCAAGCCTGCCCAGAGCGGCACGTGTGCCACCCCGTTGGCCCGTCTGGGCGAACTTTCGCGTATTCTCCTGGCGAAGACCGCGGGCGTCATCCGCGCCCGGGTTCCCGTGCCCAAGAACGGAGAATCGCCATGTCCACCGACCGCGCCGCCGGGGCGACTCGCGTGCTCCAATCGTTCATCGACGCCAACGGGCGGCAGGACGCGGCGGCGATGATCGCCTGCCTGACGAGATCCACGCTCGAGGCGGGCGGGTTCAGCGGACCAACGCCCCCGAATGTGCAGTTCAAGATCGGCGATGCAGCGGAAGTGGACGGGAACATCACGATCCCGATGCATGTCATGCCGGTGGGCGACCCGGACGCGCCCGTGCTTGACACGTTGCAGTGCGTGATGGTCGAGGAGGATGGCCAGTGGAAGTTCGACCTGCTGGCGACGATCGGGCCGCAGATGGCGGCCGTCGAGGCCGCGATGGACGAGGCGATGGGCGCGCTGGGTGATGCGATGGGCCAGGCCATGGGCGCCGTGGGCGACGCGATGTCCGCGGCGTTCGGCGAATCGGGCGGAGCAAACACGAGCGCGTTCGGCGACCATGAGGTCGTGGCCTCGACGTATGACACCGCCCCCGAGATGCCCGGCGACGATGAGTGGATCGACCTGCCCGAACTGAAGACGCTGCCGCTGCTGACCGCGGCGGTCACCGAGGCGTGCGCGGGCGTGATCGGGCGGGAAGTCCAGGTGCGGTGCGAGTTGACCGGCCTGCTCGGGCTGTTTGCCGCGCAGGACGATGGAGCGGTCCTCATCAACTGGCTCGACACCGACTTCTGCCCGGGACTGGCGGCGGCGGTCGAGGTGGCGACGCGGGGCGTGCCGATCGAGTCGGCCCGCCTGCGGTCGATCCGGATCGAGGCGTCGGGCGACTGGATGGAGCGGAGCCTGGTGCTGGATGGGCCGGACCTGGTGTACCGGGTCGATCTGAGGCAGCCGGACGGGTGGTACAGCAGCGACGAGCTGGCAGGGCTGATCCCCGGGGTGCTGGCGGGTTTGCCCGAGCAGTGGAGCGAGTATCCCGAGGCGATGGGGACGCTGCCGCCCAATGGGTACGCGGCGTCGCTGGATGTGTACCGGGACGCGGTTGCGCCGAGGCTGATGCGGCGAATCTGCGGGCTGGTCGGATCGCCGATCGCCCTTGATGTGGACTGGGACGGTCTGGGCGGCGATGAGCAGGCGATCCGCGGGCTGTGGTCGTGGGGGTTGAATCGGATTCTGGGGGGCGTCGCGATCGCGTATCCGGAGGGCGGCGAGAGGCCGCCGGAAGGGTGGCTGCGGACGATCCGGATCGGCTTCAGCGTGTTCGAGCACGACCTGCGGGCCAAGTGCGAGGACGGCGTGCTGGACATGGTCATCCTGCCCCGGTATGGCGAGAAGGGCAGCCTCTATGAGCAGGCGATGTGCCAGGTGCTGTGCGGGGACGAGGTTGGGGGAACAACGCAGGCGATGGGGGAGCCGCCGATTGAGTAAGCGGGCGCCGTGGTCGCGCCTCTGAGCGACCACGCTCGAATCACCCGTTAGGGTGCGAGGCGGCATGGCCGCTCAAAGCCGCGGGCCTCGGCACCCGGACCCGTGACCACGCCACGCCGAGCCCGCAGCCACGCCACGGGCGGGGGCCCCATACGATGCCAGCATGGCCGAATCAGGCGTCTATGTGGTTACGGGCGGGGCCGGGTTTGTGGGTGCCAATCTGGTGGCCGCGCTGCAGAAGCGCGATCCCTCGGGCCACGTCATCATCGTGGACAACTTTCTGACGGGCGACTGGAAGAACGTCGGGATGGCATGCGAGCGCTGGGGTGTCGGGGCGTTCAAGGGCCGGCTGATCGCCGAGCACGTCGAGGAGCTTGACTGGGGGGCGGAGTTCGAGGAGATCAACCCGACGCATGTGTTCCATCTCGCCGCGATCACGGACACCACCGAGACCGACCAGCGGAAGATGGTCACGACCAACTCCGAGTCGTTCCAGTGGCTGCTGAACACGTGCGTGGATCGGCGGATTCCGCTGGTGTACGCGTCGAGCGCGGCCACCTATGGCACCCCGCCGCAGACCGGGGAGCGCGTGCCCTTCCCGCTGGAGGCCGCGGGCAAACCCAATAACGTCTACGGATTCAGCAAGTGGCTGATGGAGGGGCTGCACCGGCGGGCGACTCGGGTGGCGACCGAGGCGGGCGATCCGGAGCCGTGGGTGGTCGGGCTGCGGTTCTTCAACGTGTTCGGGCCGGGCGAGCAGACCAAGGGCAAGATGGGGTCCATGGTCCACCAGTTGACGCGCCAGTTGCTTGGGGGCAAGTCGCCGCGGTTATTTGCCGATGGAGAGCAGGCCCGCGACCAGGTCCATGTGGACGACGTGGTCGAGTGCTGCCTGGCGGCGGCGGGGCTGGGGGAGCGCCACGACGTGACGGCGGGCGTGTACAACGTGGGATCGGGGCGGGCGACGAGCTTCAACCAGATGCTCGAGGCCATCCGCGAGGCGCTCGGCCTCACGAGCGGCCAATCGCCCACCGAGTACTTCGACATGCCGCCGAGCGTTCGGGAGTTCTATCAGGATTACACCTGCGCCGACCTCTCGGTGACGGACTGGGGTCTGGGGTGGCTGCCTCGGCGCAAGCCGGTGGAGGCGATCCGGGAGTACGCGGCATATCTGAAGAAGAATGCTGGCGCGCTGGGGTCGGCGGCGATGGCGAGCCCGACGACCACGGGCGGGAGCGGCGCGGGGGCGCCCAGCGCGGTGACGAGCGCGGCCCCGAACTCGCAGCGGCCCGGTGCCTCGGGGAGAGATGGATGAGCCTCAAGCGCGTTCTGGTCACCGGCGGCGCGGGATTTCTTGGCTCGCACCTGTGCGACCGCCTGGTCGCCGCCGGGCATGATGTCATCTGCATCGATAACTTCTTCACCAGCCAGAAGGGCAACGTCGCCCACCTGCTGGGCAAGTCGAACTTCGAGCTCATCCGACACGATGTCACGCACCCGCTGTGGCTCGAGGTCGACGAGATCTACAACCTCGCCTGCCCGGCGGCCCCCGGGCACTATCAATACAACCCCATCAAAACCATGAAGACTTCGGTCATGGGCGCCATCAACGTGCTGGGCATGGCCAAGCGATGCCGGGCCAAGGTCTTCCAGGCGAGCACCAGCGAGGTCTACGGCGACCCCGAGATCCACCCGCAGCCCGAGAGTTACCGCGGCAACGTCAACCCCATCGGCCCCCGCGCCTGCTACGACGAGGGCAAGCGGGCCGCCGAGACGCTGTTCTTCGACTACCACCGGTCCAACGGCGTCAAGATCAAGGTGGTCCGAATCTTCAACACGTACGGCCCGCGCATGCACCCGTTCGACGGGCGTGTGGTGTCCAACTTCATCAGGCAGGCTCTGCTTGGCCAAGAGATCACGATCTTCGGCACCGGCGAGCAGTCACGCTCGTTCTGCTATGTCGATGACCTGATCGACGGGTTCGTGAAGATGATGGATTCCGGGCCGGAGTTCGTGGGACCGGTGAACCTGGGAAACCCCGACGAGTTCACCATCCTGGAACTGGCCGAGAAGGTGATCCGGCTGACAGGGTCGAAGTCGAAGATCGTCCGCAAACCGGCGGTCGAGGACGACCCGATGCAGCGTCAGCCGGTGATCGAGCTGGCCAAGCAGAAGCTCGGATGGTCACCCAAGGTCTCGGTCGATGACGGGCTGGCCAGGACGATCGCGTATTTTCGGTCGGTTCGTTTCGAGGATTTCCGGGCGCCGACGCCGAACTACTGAACGCGGCCGCCTGCGTGGGCACGCGGAGTGCGCGGCCGCGTTGACGCAACACACGAGTGCGCCGCACGACGCCGGCGACCGGGCAAACGGGCGCACGGGGCGTGGCCGCTCAGAGCCGCGGCCACGGCACCCGGCACGTCGGCGGGTTACACTGGGCGTCGCCGGGGAGCAACGCCGTGATCTGCCCGTACTGCTCGAAGGACAACGACAAGGTCATCGACTCCCGCTCGGCCGAGGCGGGGCGGGTCATCCGCCGTCGCCGAGAGTGCGTCGCGTGCGAGCGCCGCTTCACCACCTACGAGCGCGTCGAGCAGACCACACGCCTCATGGTCATCAAGAAGGACGGCTCCCGCGTGCCCTTCAGCCGGGAGAACATCGCCCGCGGCGTCGCCGCCGCCTGCGGCAAGCGGGCCATCGCCGAAGACGCCAAGGCCCGCATCGTGGACCAAGTCGAGGACGAGGTCAGCCGCGAGTTCGACCGCGAGGTCCCCTCCAGCGAGATTGGACGGCGGGTCATGGGCAAACTCCGCGAGATCGACGAGGTCGCGTACATCCGCTTCGCCTCCGAGTATGAGCAGTTCAAGACGCTGAGCGACTTCATCCACGAGATCCAGGAGATGGCCGGTCGTCCCAAGAACGACACGACGCAGCAGAGGCTGTTCTGAGGTGGTTGCCGGGGGTTCTCTGATGTGGTCGATCTGAGAGGGCTGCGCTGATGGCTGGGCGCTTCGACGTCATCGTGCTTGGTGTGGGCACGATGGGGGCCGCCGCCTGTCGCGCGCTCGCGGAGCGTGGCGTGCGGGTGCTGGGGCTCGACGCGCGGGCCATCCCCCACGAGGCAGGCTCGCACCACGGTCAGTCCCGCCTGTTCCGCCTCGCCTACTACGAGCATCCGGACTATGTGCCGCTGCTCAAGCGCGCCCACGCCCTGTGGCTCGAGATGAACCAGCGGGCCGGTGCCGACGTGTTCCGGCAGACCGGGGCGGTGTTCGCGGGGCCGCCGGAGGGCGAACTGGTTCCGGGGTCTCTTGCGAGCGCGCGGGCGCATGGCCTGGCGCATCGCGACCTGGATGCCGCCACGCTGCGCCGCGAGTTCCCACTGTTCGCCCTCCCCGAGCGGTTCGTGGGCCTGTGGGAGCCCACCGCCGGCTATGTCGCGCCCGAACTGGCCGTGGCGACGATGGCCGAGCAGGCGATGGTCGCCGGGGCCGAGATCCACGGGCATGAGCCCGCCGTGCGATGGTCGGCGATGCCGCCCTGCGTGCGCGTCGAAACAACGCGCGGCGTGTACGAGGCCGGCTCGCTCGTCATCGCGGCTGGCGCGTGGTCGGGCAAGGTCATGCAGCATCTGGGCGTGCCGCTCGTGGTCACGAGGCAGGCGCTGCTGTGGACCGACCCCACACGCCGCGACCGGTTCACGCTCGGACGATTCCCCTGCTGGGCGGTCGAGGCTCCAGATGGCCACGCCTACTACGGCTTCCCCATCGACGAGCGCGGCCCAGGGCTCAAGTCCGCCCGTCACTGGCGGGCCACGCCCACCGACCCCGACCACGTCGATCGCACCATCACGACCGCCGATGAGCAAGATGTCCGCGACTTCCTGCGAGCGCACTTGCCCGCCGGCGACGGCCCGACCCTCGCGGTGCGGACGTGCCTGTACACCAACTCGCCCGACCTGCACTTCGTCATCGGCCTGCATCCCGGGCACACCAACGTCGCCGTCGCTTGCGGCTTCAGCGGGCATGGCTTCAAGTTCGCCCCGGTGATCGGTGAGGTTCTGGCCGACCTTGCCACGCGCGGCACGACCATGCACCCGATCGGGCTCTTTGATCTCCAGAGATTCGCTTGACAGGAGATTGTGGTTAGTGTAAACTAACTTGTGACTGGAGGTGGCTCTTGTCGCAGGTTCCCTTGCATCACCGCGTCGAAGCCCTGGAGCGCAGGCTGAGCGCCATCGAGGACGTGCTGGGAGCCTTGGCCGGGCGATCGTTACGTCTCGAGCATCCGGCGTCGGACGCGTCTGTCGCGCCCGAGCCAGTTCGCGTCGATGCACCGATTGCGGCGATGCCGGACACCGCCTCGCTCCAGCCCGCAGGGTGTTCGCCCCAACCTCCAACTTCACCGATGCCGTCCTATTCGGTGCCACAGCCGCCGTCGAGTTCCGTCTTCAACCCCGCCAAGGCTGTCGTCGTGAAAGACTCGATGGGCGCAACCCAGTCCCGCTGATTCGCTCCACCGCCGCCGGGGTCACCGAGCCCAGCGAATCCGGAGCGTGTCGAGAGCGTCAAAGGACACCCCCGACTTCTGACAGTTCTCTCGAATCGTGTCCACCTTGGCTCTGTACCACGCTGCCTGCGAGGTCATTAGCAGGAACAGCAGCAGCATCGCAACGCCCGCCCACCAATGGGAGCGGAGCTTCCTCCGAAGCCGATCCCGTTCGATGACCAATTCCGTCAGTTGCACCTGATCCACGCGTGATCCATTCGATAATGGCCCGCCCCTGGGCAACGCTGCATCCTGCAAAGGCCAGGGCGACAGCCCCGGCCAAAGCCCGCAGCGTACCCGGAATGGACCGCGAACGGCTCACTTGCGGCGTCCCTTTCTGGTGAAGAACCACAGAGCCAGACCGCCCACCACAACCAGCGGCATCGACGCGGACAGCGAACCACCTGGCACGCCAGTTTTTGCGGCGGATGCCACGCCCCGCTTGAGTCGGCGGTTCCGCCTGGTCAACTGGTTGACGCGCGGAACCGACAGGGCAGAACGCCGCTTTTGGAGACGAAGCGCCTGAGCCATGCGCTGAGCATTCGACCTCACTTCACTTCCTCCCCAGCAAGACCAGCGCCACCACACCGAGTGCGGCGGGAATCGCCCATGTCGGCAACGACGCTGCCAGCGGCGGCGGCTCAAGGGCCTTGGGAGCATCGCTGCGGCCCGATGGGCCGGCCTCGGCGTCCTCGGGCTCGCGGTCGTGAAGGCCGTCGTGTACGACATGGCTGGCGTCGCGCTCGCATGGCGCGTCGTGGTGTTCATGGCGCTTGGCGCGATCATGCTCGGGGTGGCCGCGGTGTACGCGAGGCTCCAGAAGCCCGAGCCGTCGTCCGGGCCGACCCCGACCTGAGCAACGCCCCCAGCGGATGCGGCTACACCTTGCGCACCCCACAGGTCGAGCGCCTCGGGCGCAGGTGCTCCCGTTATGTCCCATGCAGAGTTCGACTCCTACGAGTTGGCGTTTCCGCTCCGACGTGCAACGATCCGAGCCCCCGGCGGGAGCCGGGCGGTCGAGTTGCTCGGGTCCAACGAGCGATCGGCGGCCAGTGGCCGCCCGCGTCTGATCGAAACGCGGCCTCACTCCACCCTCAACCCCTCGCGTACCCGTTCCGCCGCCACGCCCGCAATCCCGATCACCTTCTCCGCCGCACTCGCCCCGCTCAGCACCGTCACCGCCGATTTCTTCACCCCCACCGCCTTCGCGATCAACGCACACACCGCCCGATTCGCCTTCCCATCCTCCGGCGCGGCCGCCACCCTTATCTTCACCCGGTCCCCCAGCACCCCCGCGATCTCATTGCGTGAAGCCCCGGGCACAACCTTGACGGCCACACGCACCCCGCCTTGGCCGTCGTCATCAATCGGTGGCATGTGGCGTCCAAAGGGAGGTGCCAAGGCGGCAAGCGATTGCGGTGCCAAGGTACCCAGGTGCCCAGGGCGCGGCCCGGACCCGCTTCGGAGCCTTCGTGCCCCAACACCTCGTCACCCCGACACCCGCACGCTTGCCCCACCGTCACCCCCCAATCATACGAACACATCCCAAGCACAATCGTCATTTCCCGCAACTCCCACCGTTCCCACGCGAACAACCTCTCGACTTACCGGCCCATCTACCCGATCATGTCGGGTCCATCGCGATGCGCTCGCCGCGCTGCGGCCCGCACCCGCCTCGCCCACCCCCAACCACTCTGGAGAGAGTGCCCATGCCCCATCGCTTCCGCCTCGTCGCACCCTGGGCCATGGCCCTCGTCGCCTCCACCGCCTCCGCCCAGCTCCAGCCCCGGGAAGTCCTGGTTGTCTACGACTCGCGCAGCGCAGACTCCCGCAACGTGGCCGAGTACTACGCCGGCTCCGCAAAGGTTCCCGGCGGCGTCGGCAACCTTCCCGGTATCCATCCCGACGTCAACGTCTACAACCTCCAGCAGGCCGGCCAGTTCCTCGCCCTCCCCGGCGGCTGCACCTACACCGAGTTCACCACCCGCATCCGCGACCCCATCCGCGCCCACCTGCTCGCCCAGAATCTCCAGACCCAGGTCCGCTGCCTGGTCATGACCAAGGGCCTGCCCCACCGCATCGACGACACCGACGTCCCGGGCCTGGGCGACAACCCGGGCCAGTGGGTCAACGAGTTCAACGCGGGCGACGCCACCGCCGCCTCCATGTGCGCCGACCTCTCCTTCCTCTGGCAGAACCTCACCGCCGGTGAGGCCGGCGCGGGCGGCGACAGCCGCGCCGACGGCTTCATCCTCAACCCACTCTGGAAGTCCACCTTCCCCGCCACCACCTTCACCAACGCCCACGCCCGCATCACCAACAAGGCCTGGATCGCCTTCGTCGGCACCGGCCAGGGCTGGACCACCTCCCCCTCCGCCCTCCCGCCCCAGCGCCTCACCCAGGGCGACATCATGCTCGTCTGCACCCTCGACGGGCACACCGTCGCAGACGTCAAGGCCATGATCGACCGCGCCCAGAACGTCGTCTTCAACGTCAACACCGCCGCCTTCATCTTCGACGAATCCGGCAGCAACGGCCTCAACGACGCCGGCACCAACACCGAGTTCGACAACCTCGCCCCCGCCGCCACCCGCTTCACCGACGACTACGAGTCCTCCCGCGACCGCCTGGTCAACGACCGCCGCTTCGACCCCGCCAAGGTCTTCTACAACGCTGGCGATGGCGACACCAACTTCCTCGTCGGCCCGAACGTCAACTACGGGGGCCAGGGCGTCGTCATCACCAACCCCATCCTCTCGCTCGTCCACTTCGGCGCCAACCACAGCGGCAACAAGCCCGGCGGCACCGCCGGAACCACCTACGCCACCTCCTTCAACTACGCCCCGGGCGCCTTCTTCTGCACCATGGAATCCTTCAACGGCCGCGCCTTCGGAGGCCTGGGCGAGCTCGGCCAGGAAGGCGCCGCCGACTTCATCGCCGCCGGAGGCACCTTCGCCATCTGCAACGTCTGGGAGCCCTTCGCCAACTTCACCGCCGACGCCGACCTGGTCGTCCGCTCCTTCATCCTGGGCAACATGACCTGGGTCGAGGCCGCGTACACCGCCATCCCCTGCCTCTCCTGGCAGCAGATGATCGTCGGCGACCCGCTCTCCCGCCCCATCCGCTCGGTGGAAGACATCGACAACGACGGCGACGTCGACCTCGACGACCTCTACGCCTGGCACGCCAACCCCACCGACCTCAACCGCTCCGCCACCGTCGACGCCGTCGATCTCGACATCCTCCAGACCGCTGTCCGCGGCTGGGACCACTACAACGTCCGACGCTGATCCCCCCTCCGCGTGCGGAGCAAGTGCCCGAAAGGCTCGGCGATGCGACCGGAGGGGGTGTGCACCGTGCCACCGACTCACCACGGCTCAGCGGGGTTCGCCGGTGCCGATCAGCCCGAAACCACGCGAGAGCCGCGACGCTCGACCAAGCCGCAAGGGCGACAACGTCTGGCAACATAAGTGACCTGTACACCCCCCGAAGCGGCCGACACTTGCCGACGCGCGGCCTCCCCGCCCCCCCCACCCCCCAACAATCCGTCATGCCCAAGAGCCTGACCCAGCGCTTCATCCTCGCCTTCGTCTCGTCCAAGATCGCCGAGTCGATGGAAGCCCATTCCCGCTCCTGGATGGTCCGCTGCAAGTGCGGCCACTCCCGCTCCATCTGGGACCTGGGCGGCATCCGCTGGAAGGCCGCCGGCAAGCCCCGAATCTACGGCCGATGCCCCCAGTGCAACACCCGCTCCTGGCACACCCTGGCACGCGACCTTCCGACAACCCCGGCAACCCCGGCAACCCCGGCCGAACCCACCAACCCCTACCGCCCGGACTGAACGCGCCCCCGTGCCGGGCGCCAACCGTCCGAAGAGGCCATGGGCGGCGCGACGGGTACGACCAGCGACAGCGGTCCATCGTGAACCAACACGCCCTCGCACGCTCGCACCTGTCGCGCGTCTCCGAGCCGACGCGGAGTGGTGGCACCTTGGTAGGTCGGCCCGGAGAGCCGGCCTACTTCACCCGCACCTTCCCCTTCCCCTTCACAATCTTCCCGATCCGAAACACCCGCTCCCCGCTCTTCTCCAGCTTCCTCGCGATCGCCTCGGCAAACGTCGGCTTGATGATCAGGCAGTACCCGATCCCCATGTTGAACACCCGCGCCATCTCGTCGTCCGCGATGTTGCCGTGCCGTTGCAGGAACCCGAAGACCGGCGGCACCTCCCACGAACCGCCCTCGATCACCGCATCCACCTCCGGCGAGAGCGCCCGCACCAGGTTGTCCGCCAGCCCCCCGCCCGTGATGTGCGCCATCCCCGAGATCACGTTCTTCACCGCGTACCCACGCTGCACCTTCACGATCGACTCGGCATAGATCCGCGTCGGCGTCAGCAGCACCTCGCCCAATGTCGGCCCCGTTGCTCCACCCGCCGGCCCACCCTTCCACGCCTTGCCCGCACCCTTCCTCGCTTTCCCCTCCGCGACCTCGGCACCCTCCGCCCCCTCGGCGTTCGTCCCATCCCCCTTCGCGCCCTTCGCGTTGCTCCCCGCCCCGCCGACCAGTTCCGGATACACCCGCCCCAACTCCAGCCCCGCGTGGCTCACCACCTTCCGAACCAGCGAATACCCGTTGGAATGGCACCCGCTCGACGCCAATCCCAGCACCACATCTCCCGCCCGCACCCGCTCGGGATTGATCGCCCGCTTGAGCTCCACAACGCCCACCGCGAACCCCGCCATGTCAAAGTCGTCCGCCCCGTACACGTCGGGCATCTCGGCCGTCTCGCCACCCAGCAGCGCACACCCCGCCATCTTGCACCCGTCCGACACTCCCTTCACCATCGCCATCAACTTGCCCTTGTCCACCTTCCCGACCGCCACATAGTCAAGAAAGATCAGCGGCTCGGCCCCCTGCACGATCAGGTCGTTCACGCTCATCGCCACCAGGTCGATCCCCACCGTGTCATAGATGCCGACCTGGGCCGCCAACTTGACCTTGGTCCCGACCCCGTCGGTACACGCCACCAGCACCGGGTCCTTGTAGTTCCGCGCGAACAGCTTCTGGTTGAAGTCCAGCCGAAACAGCCCGGCGAATCCCCCGTCGTTCTGGATGACTCGCGGCGTGTGCGTCCGCCGCATCAGGGCCGGCAACGTGTCGATGAACTGGTCGTAGGTCCCCAAATCCACACCGGCCGATGCGTACGTCAGCCCGCCCCCAGCCTTGCCGGGGGCAGAATGCTTGCGATCCGACGCCACAACCCGCTTGTTCCCACTGGGCATGGGGCAAGCGTAGCGAGATCGCCGAGAGGTGGCCCAGCTTTCAGCCTGGGTTCAGGCTCGCAGAGCCGGAGCGAGTCTCC
>Ga0163144_10018494_pt1 | contig 14090 bp, 22 predicted proteins | sample OliLak19BULKMAT1_FD_123175 | JGI IMG/M metagenome (GOLD analysis project Ga0163144, IMG submission 123175) | Freshwater microbial mat bacterial communities from Lake Vanda, McMurdo Dry Valleys, Antarctica - Oligotrophic Lake LV.19.BULKMAT1 | ecosystem: Environmental > Aquatic > Freshwater >... | reverse complement strand
GCTGACGACAAACACCTTTCTTTTTGGTACAGCGATAGTAAGTATATTTAGTACCAAAACGATTGGTGGCATATTGAGCCGTAATCATACTTCCGCACTCACCACATCGAGCAAATTGTGCAAGTGGAAAATGAGAGTTTTCAGTTTATTTTTGAGTTAAAATATGGTAAAATAAATGCAAAAATTTGAAAGCAACACTCGTTTTCCCAATCAAAAATAATCAGATTCTTCTTGCAAAAAAGATGAAGAAAGTTGGCGCTGGCAAGTGGAATGGATTTGGTGGAAAGTCAGAGCTAGAGGATGTTTCAATACGCCATACTGCTTGCCGAGAACTTTTTGAAGAATCAGGTCTTGGTATTCAAACAACACCAGAAAAACTGATCGCTAAAGCAGTAATTAATTTTTACTTTTTTGATAATCAAACCAACGAACCAAATTGGTTGGTCGCAATCTATCTTGTACAAGACTTCACTGGAGAAGCTCTGAGTACTGAAGAAATGCAGATGCCAACATGGTTTTCAATTGAATCAATTCCATATCACGAAATGCTTCCTGCTGATAAAGATTTTCTACCAAAACTTTTTGGAGAAAAAACCTTTATTGGAAAAGTGCGCTTCAATCAAGATATGACCAAAGTTATTGAATCTGATTATTCAGAAATGCCACTTGAAATATAGTGGTATTTTTTTAATTTGGCGATACGTTAGTTAACTTCGGCATAAGCCACACAAACTGTGGTTCACTAGAACTTTTAATATACTCAATCATTTTTTGGCAAAACCCTCTTGTCCGGGCTTTTTTGCGCTTTTTGACTCTTGAAATTCCTCAAGAATTTCAAGATTTTCTTTACGCGCATATTCTCGCAGTTCAAAAAGCTGTGCCTCAATGGACATTATCTGGTGGTCATTATCCTCTGTTGATTTCCTCGCGTAGAGAAAATATTTTGGTTTGAGGTCTTTCATGATTTCAATGGGGGGGAACTTTGGGAATTCAGCGCCTCCGCCGTAGGCGGAAAAGGTTTTGAAAAAATTGATAGCGCGATTTTGGCTTCTGCAAAATCGCTCCATTTTCTTAATTCCGAACAAGTTTCGTTTGGTGGTGATACAGGACTCGAAAGACGGAGCGCGATGGCGCGAGTCGGGGTCGCGGAAAATTTCAACAGAAATTTATCCGTGACCGAGTCCTCAACTCGAAAAAGACTCACGTTTGGTAAACAAATTATTTGTAATCACATTAAAAAAACCGCCGTCCCCGGCGGTTTTTTTACACCCTCTCCACCCTCTCTTTTGTATTCCTCTCAAACTGCCAGAGATACTGTGCGGGAATTATCCCCTCTTCATATTGTTCTAGTTTCTCAAGTGGTGCTAAGAATAATTTCTTTGGATTTCTTGGATTTCCCCCAAGCCCTAAGGCTATATAGACAGGGACATTCTTATCTTTTGCATAGGAGCGATACCGATCGCCATACTTCTTTGGCCAGGTAATACCACTCACTCCATCCATCTGCCAGAGTCGTGTGCGAAACTTACATTCAACGGCGATACGCTCATTACTTTTTTTATTCCTCAAGCGAAGGTCGGGTTCTTGGTCAGACTCCACGGGGCGCTTCAACTTTTTGGACCAATCCTTAGTTCGATCCTCGATAATCCATAGTTCTGAGGGAAAAAGAGAGCAGACAAAGTTTTCAAACTGAGCGCCTTTGCGATAGCCATCGTCGTAGCGATAATAAAAGAGTGCAATACCAAGCGCGACAACAACATCGACAAGCCTCCACCAACTATGAGAAAGTGTAACGGGAGAAATAAGAGGATTAAGGAGAATGGATGAAACAAAAAAGAAAACGAGCCATTCGTATTGGAGTGTTTTGTAAGCAATTACCAAAAGATATAGAATCGCAAAAAAGACCAATGTCTTAGCGAGAACGAGACTGCTCAGGTGTGTACCAAATGCTAAAAGACCGAGAATCATGATAGCAACTACTGCCAAAACACGGGTTGTGGGTGACATGAGGGTAGTATAGCAAAAGAATTTTAACTGTGTGGACGTTGCACTATCTCACTCTTTGGAAATCAACAACAAGGAGCCTGCGGCACTAAATAGCCTCTGTCACGAATATTTCTCGACCCCACCTCGCAATCGCACTTACTAGTGCGATATAGCTCCGGTCGGACTACATAGTAAAAAACAGTGCGCATGCACTGTTTTTTACTATGTAGTCCCCCCGCGTGGAATCGAACCACGATCAGAAGCTTAGAAGTCTCCTGTTCTATCCATTGAACTACGGGGAGTAACCGAAACCTACTTTCCTACCACTTACGCTACGGGGAGTAACCGAAACCTACTTTCCTACCACTTACGCTACGGGGAGTAACCGAAACCTACTTTCCTACCACTTACGCTACGGGGAGTAGTATTACTCTAGCGAAGTTACAGCCTTTTGCAAACTAGCGGGGAATTACAACGAAGGATCGGGAACTGATATTTTGTCGGTTTTTTTCGCTTCAAAATTCTTGGTTCTTGTTTCAAAAAGAGAAAGAAGGTTTGAAACCTTTTCCTGGTTAATCTTTCTACTTACCGGAGCATCTTCAAGTGGCTTATCGAAAAGTGTTCCGTTTCTTGTTGCCCAAAAAACATACCCTCCACCAAGAAGTACTACACAACTAAGTCCCACGGTTCCCCAAAAAAGAATAGCCCAATCGTGAAACGGGTTATTTCCCTTCCTCTCCTCCTTGTATGAAGGTTCTCGTTTTAAACTTCCTTTAATTTTTTCAAAAAGATTTTTCATATTCTCTATTTTACCTTGAGTGCTTTTAGTATAAAAGTTAACCTCCATACATTTTTTTGCTTTGGGTCGCCAGAAAGAACCTCGAGCTGAACTTGCTTTAATTCAACTCCTTTCGGATAACGCTGAAGCAATTGGAGAAAGTTGAATACGTTGTTGAGGGGTCCTTTTACAGTCGCTTGTATCGACACTTTTTCAAAGCGTGACACACTTGAAATAACTTCGTGCTGAAAAGCAGAAACGCTATACTCAACCCTTGTGGTAGTTGCGAGCATTTCAAGGTCTTTAATAAAAGGCACCTCGCTCTCGTTCGTAATAATGAGTCCTTCAATTGAAATTTTGTTATCGGTGAGCGTCTTAAGGGACTGTTCTGCTTGGAGGAGAGTCTGATAATCCCGATTTGCAACAGCAATCTGTCGATTCATTTCAGTAAGAGATTTTTGTAAAAAAATGAAGTAATAAAAAACACCACCAAACAAAAGCGCAAAGAGGAGTGTTATCAACGCTGTCACCACAACCAATTTTTTTGTTTTACCGAGAGTATCCATACTTATTGTGCCTCGATTGTAAACTTAATATCTCTTTCTTGAGCAAGGAGGCCCACAGGGAATACCGCTTTTGAAAGAGGTTTTGTTTTTTGCAAAATCTTTTGGAACGCAAGGAGATCATCTCTCTTATCCGCCTCCCCATCTAAGATTATTTTTGTGCTTGTTCCAACTTGATTCACCGTAAAACGAGTCAGGGAAATCCCTTGTGGCTTCCCGTTTATGATAGAAAGAAGCAGGGTATCTGGTTCCCCACCAAGGCTTGTTTGCAGTAAGAAGGTAATTTTCTCCTCAAGATCTTTTGTCGCTTCGACATACTCTTTTACTTTACTTTTTGGGTTTCCTTCCTGAAGTTGCGAAAGTTCAATTTTAAGCTCCTTTTGCTTTGTATACGAGAGAATAATCGAGGGAGCTAGTGCAAAACTTCCGATAATAAAAATAATAATTGCAAGTCGTAAGGCCACTACCAAAAAACGGAGGCGATACTCCTTTTTTAAATCATTTTGCAAATCTTCAGGAAGAACGTTATACATATTTTTTAGGATTCACGAAGTGCCAGTCCGATTGTTGTTCCAAAAGAAAGTGATTGATCAAAAGGCATCTCAGGAATAAAATCCTCAGACTGAATAACGTTGACCCACGCATTTCCTACTTCTACTGGCACACGAAGCGCCAACGAAAAATGATCCGCAAGTCCTTCGAGATTCGCGTCTCCACCGGTGAGAATAATTTTTTCAATAGGTGGAGGTGTTGCATCTTTTTTGTCGGGGTGATTATGCCAATAGATGAAGTGCTTATGTATTTGCTCCTTCAGTTGATTTATCGCTTCAAGTAATACCGGAAACATTTCTCGGTACTGTCCATTACGAGAAAAAGCACCCTCTCTTTTAAGCTTTTCTGCTTCTTCGCGAGAAATAGTGAGCCGTCGCTCTATTGCCTCCGTGAGCGCTTCACCTCCCATCTCAACCGTCGTTGTAAAATGTACCGCCCCACGACTCGCTATCACGATACCTGTTCGAGCGTATCCGAAATCAACAATCATATGAGTGCGCATACTCTCTGTGGGTATCAACGCTCGTGCAAGCGCCGAGCCTTCCATTTCAAAAGAAAGTGGAGTAATACCTGCTCCTAAAAGGGCCTCTGCATATCGCTCCACATATTCTCGAGGAAAAACAGAGACGACAACCTCGCGAACACCAGGAGTCACTTTCCCAAAAAGAGGTCTTACGACAGTGTAATCAAAAACTGCATCAACAGCTCCTATAGGAACATGTTCTTCAAGCTGAAAAGAAATGGTATCCCTTGTCTCTTCAGGCGAGAGGAGGGGAACTTCAGTACGAAAAAGATATGCTTTTTCCTCAGGAAGCGAAACACGGACAAAAGAAAGATCATGCTCACGACGCAATCCTATAAGTGCAGTTTTTAATGTATTCGGATCCTTAATCTCACCAAAAGAAAAAGTCCCCTCTGGAAGTGCCTGCTGACCAAACCTTCCGAGGCGAAAACTCCCTTTCTCTCGTTTCAATTCCAAAAAACGCACGGAGTGATCAGAAATATCAAGACCAACAAACGGCATCAGGAGTAACTCTGGTGGAGGAAAGAGTTTGAAAAAAGTTTTTTGAGAATTTAAAAGGTGCTCGTATGCCATAGCAAAAAGAAACGTCTGTTTCCTTTCTATTATAACGAGAGAATCGACTTATTCTAAATGAATAAGTAAGCAATATGAGGATTACTTTACTTTTGTTCCAGCAGGGATCGCCTTCTCGGCTTCAAGGAGCGTAAATATCCCTTCTTCCGTTGAAGCCGCCATGATCATTCCTTGACTCTCTAAACCCATCATCATCCGAGGTTCGAGATTTACTATAAACGGACACTTCACTCCCACGAGTTGCTCGGGGGTTTTGTACTTCGCGATACCCGAGAGTATCTGTCGCTCCCCCACTTCCCCAAATGAAACCCTAAGCTTAAGTAACTTCTCTGATCCTTCAATCGGCTCAGCGCTCAAAATCTCACCGATGCGGATTTCTACTTTTGCAAAATCATCAATGTTTATCATAATTTAAAAGCTAAATTTAAAATCAAGGCTAAAGTATTAATTTAAAATTTCTAAACATTCTATCATTTTGCATTGATTTTAAATTACAAAATTGAAAATTTTAAATTACTTCTCAAGCGGTTTTTGTTTCCCCAACTTCTCCAAAAAACGCTGGAGGATGATGGCCGCCGCCGATGCGTCGTGTAAAATCCCTTTCCCTTGGAAACGCTCTGCCTCTACTGAGCTTCCATACTCTTGTTCTAATACCACCGCAAACCCCTCATCCTTCAGTATCCGCTCAAGCACTCGAATATCCTGCATAAGCTGGTTCTCCCTCCCTCCATAGTCTTTTGATTCGCCAAGGACAATAGTCTCTACCCCCTCTTTATGAGCAAAATCTATTATCTCCTGTGGTGCCCCCACCCCACCAGGGATCACCATTTTAGGAAAAGCAAAAGAAGCCTCAGAATCTGAAATGGCTACCCCCAACCTCTTTTTCCCAAAGTCTATACCGATTATTTTCATAGTATAATGCTAGCTTATAGTGTTTCTGTCTTGAAAGAAAGCGGTTGAGAATAATCGCTATTTAGTGTAAGTTAGAGACTATTCTTCGCATACGAAGATATTTGAGGCGTGCAAGAGTGGTTTAATTGGACAGTCTTGAAAACTGTTGTGCCGCAAGGCTGAAGTTGAGTAAAGATTCAACTTCAGAACTTTTTAAGGTGGACGTAAGCTTCGAGCGAAAATTATATCCAAAAAGTGGACAGTTCCTGCAAGGAAACGTGAGTTCAGAAAAATGCAATAAGTAATAAAGCGGAGGCGTGCAAGAGTGGTTTAATTGGACAGTCTTGAAAACTGTTGTGCCGCAAGGTACCGTGAGTTCGAATCTCACCGCCTCCGCTTTAGGACTTATACAGCTATCTCACCGCCTCCGCCCTAATTTTTGAAGAGTGCCCCACGACTATAAAAATGGAAGTGCCCTTGGTAATCCAAGGTGCCACCAAAATTTTCTTAGTTTTTTACACTTTAGAAAATCCAAGTGCGTTGTACTCACAAGCTATCGCCCTGAAACTTTTTTACACATTCACCTTTTCTCTTTGAAAGAATTTTTAGTGCTCATTATCTCTCGTGCTACACTATTGTGTATATGCACGATCTTCGCTGGAGTGAATTTGAATATCACCATCGACCAAAAACAGTAGACTGGTTTTGGGGGCTTGGGCTTATCGCGATACTTGCCGCAGGCCTCTCTCTTTTTTTTAGCAATATTCTTCTCAGTATTCTCATACTTCTTGGGGCCATTACCATCGGTCTTTTTGCGGTACGTGCCCCTAAAAAAATTGAGTACCGTATTACTGATGTAGGGATTCATATGGGCGAGGATTACCTTCACTTTGAAGAAATTACTTCGTTTTTTATCGAACGGCAACACCATGAAGACAAGCTCATCATTGCCCCAAAGCGCTTCCTCGGTACCCTTATTGTGATCCCGATACGCACCTACACCATGGAGCAAGTAAAAGATGCTCTCATTCACAAAATAGAGGAGTCGCCTCACCACGAGCCTTTGATCCACCGACTCATTGATTTATTGGGGATATAGGAATCTCAACAAATACAGGGGGAATCTTTCCTTATGGTTTTGCAATGCCTGCTTGGCACGCCTTACTGAGCTTTACCATTTATTCACACACAGTCACAACTGCCTTCTCGCTCACGCTCGGTCGCAGTACTTGGGGAAAAAGTTTTCGATTCTAGTCTACGACTACAAGCTTCCATGCGTCGTGCAGTAGCACAATGCTCCCGAGGGGACCACATGCAAAAACCACCGTTAAGGTGGTTTTTGCATGTGGTCCCCTCGGGAGGAATCGAACCTCCATTTTAAGATCCGCAATCTTATGTCCTATCCATTGAACGACGAAGGGATGTGAGTCTGTTATAACAAAAAGTCTTCTCTTTCGCCACTCTTTTTGCCTTTAGTAAAAACCGCCCCTTCGGGCGATTTTTTTTGCGTTCGTTTGCGTCTACTTTACCTTTGCTACCTGCTTTGCAAGACGGCTCTTTCTTCGATCTGCGTTTCCCTTCTTGATCATCTTTTCTTTAGCAGACTTATCAAGCGCCTTGTACGCGGTGTCGAGTGCTTTATTTGCCTCATCCTTTTTCCCTGCGACAACGAGCTTTTTGACCTCTTTTATAGCGTTACGAAGAACGTCTTTGCGTCGTAGGTTAAAAACACGGCGACGTTCTGCCACTCCGATAGCTCGTTTTGCTGATTTAGTAATTGCCATATGTAGGACCGATATTACATAAAAGCGCTCTAAAAAGCAACAGGTGGAGGATTCGACTTCTCTCTTTTGCTATACTAGCCTCATGATTTCGTATCTTCGTGGTTCCGTCATAGACCTTACCGACAAAAGCCTCACACTCCTTGTGGGGGGCGTCGGCTACCGCGTTTACACCACCGAAGAGACTATCCATTCCCACTCTCTCAATAAGGAGGCTAGCCTTTTTACCTACTTGTCAGTACGCGAAAATGCACTCGACCTTTTCGGTTTTAAGACAAAAGAGGAGTTGGCTTTTTTTGAACTCCTTATTACTATTTCTGGCATCGGTCCGCGCTCAGCACTTTCTATTTTAAACATTGCTGCTATTCCCACACTTCGCCAAGCTATTGGCTCCAGTGATACGGGCTATCTCACTAAGGTATCGGGTATTGGTAGAAAAACAGCTGAAAAGATTGTTCTTGAGCTCCGCGATAAAGTAGGACTAATCGAGGGAAGCTCAAAGAAAGTTCTTAAGGAAGAATCCGACGCTCTTCTTGCCCTTATGTCACTCGGCTACCCTGAACGCGACGCGCGTGAGGCACTCAAAAAAATCGAGGTTCCGGAGGGCGCAAATACGCAAGCTCTTATCCGTGAAGCTCTTAAACAATTAGGAAAATAATAAACCTATGCTCGAAAAAATTCTCCGCACAATTGAAAAAATAACCCCTCGTTTTCTCTATCGATTTTTCCAACCTTTCTATCATTATTCTTTATCTCTTATTGGGGCACTCCTGTATCGCTTCCCTTCTCGAGAACTCACTGTGATTGGCATCACTGGCACCAAAGGCAAGACCACAACGAGCGAGTTACTCCATCACACACTGACGAAAGCCGGTATTAAAGCCGTACTTGTTTCTACCGTGCAGTTCAAAATCGGGAACGAAAGTAAGCGTAATCTTTTTAAAATGACCACCCCCGGACGTTTTTTCCTCCAAAAACTTTTACGGGACGCGCTCAAGGCTGGCTGTACTCATGCGGTCATTGAAATAAGCAGCGAGGCGGTCCTCCAGTATCGCCACCGATTTCTCTCTCTTGACGCCTTCATATTCACCAATCTTTCACCCGAGCATATCGAACGACATGGCTCATATGAAAAATATCGCGCCGCGAAAATTGAGATTGCCAAACGCTGTGCCCAAGGTGGTAAACTAAAAAGAATTTTCATTGGTAATGGCGAGGATCAAGAAACTCCCCTCTTTAGCAACTTACCTTACAGTGAAAAACACACCTACTCGCTCAAAGAAGCACAGCCTTATGAAGTTGGGCTCCTCGGAGGGTTCTTCACCTGGGACGCTACCCGGGTCACCACCACTCTTCCTGGAGAATTTAATATAGAAAATGCGCTCGCGGCACTCACTCTCGGAAAGGCGCTCGGTATTCCAAAAGAAAAACTCGTCGAAGGAATAGAAACTTTCACAGGAGCACTCGGGAGAGTACAGAGAATAGAAGCGGGACAAAACTTTAGCGTTATTGTTGATTATGCTCACACAGTCGATTCCCTCAAAAAACTTTACGAGGCTTACTCGGGCACTCGTCGTATCTGCGTCTTGGGTGGCACTGGTGGTGGACGCGATAAAACAAAAAGAAAAGACATGGGAGCGATAGCAAGTCGGTACTGTGACCAAATCATTCTTACCAATGAGGACCCCTACGACGAAGATCCTCTCTCAATCATTGCCGATGTGAAACGTGGCATCACTAACCAAAAAACTGAAATCATCCTCGACCGCAAAGAAGCTATCGAAAAGGCAATCTCCTACGGCACCACAGGTGCCTCAGTCCTTGTCACTGGCAAGGGCTCGGACCCCTATCTTATGGAAGCAAACAATAAGCGCACACCCTGGAGCGATGCAGAAATAGCGCGAGAAGCACTTACTGAACTTTTAAGGAAGTAGTGCTTGCTCCCTTGAAGAAATCTTCGAGCCCTTCGAAAGTTTTGAGAGCATACAGCGCGATCACATCCTCTCGCTTTTGTTTATCTTGGTACTGGGACTCATAAATATAGCCGTACTCTATAAGAATATTCGCAGTAGCAGTGTTAAATCTTCCAATCGCTATCGGTTCTTGATCCTCAACGACTCCAGTCTTCTCTTCTTTAAGAGTACTCGTGGCTAGAACGGTATTAAGTTTTTTAAAAATTGACAGTGCTCGCTTTTGCGAAGCCCCTGCATTTGCAGTATTGTTCTTCTGGTACGTAGAGTGCAAGTCCTGTATATTTCTTTTCCTTCCCTTTGCGTGGATAGTCATTTATATGCAGGTGGAGTATCACATCGACGTCGGCTTCATTCGCTCATTTTTGAACTCCGTAAAGACGTAGCGCATCAGCCGTTGAAGCATTTCCATGGACCAAAGGCACAGACACCTCAATCTTCCCCGCATCAACCAATGCTTTCATTTTATTTTTTTGTTATTCTCTCCATGAGGCAACACCTTCTTCATTTTTCGCAAAATACGATACAAATGGTTCGTTCCAAGAAGCATGATCCCTTGTTGTCATCACCTCATATTTTCCATTCTTTGTGTAACTCTCCTAAAGCTCCCGCGAGTGCGACCACTACATCACTCTCTTTGACCCCTTTATACTCTGTCCTCCCGCGATCAGGCTCGTGTCCAGGAACCAAAAGGATACGGAGTTTTTCGTGAGTCGGGTGCTTTCCACGGTAAGCCTTTTATAACTCTTCGACGGTAATGCTCGGCATAAAAAAAGTAGCTGCCAAATAGTCTATCGCCTGCGAATAATAGGTACTCAAAACCCCATCTCTCTCACCAAAAACAACAAGAGCAAGAAAAAGGGATGCGGCCAATACAGTTATCGTCAAAAATTGTTTCATTGCAGAGAATCTCTAAGTAGTGTAGAAAAAGTATATGCCAGAATTGCCAGAAGTGGAAACAACCGTATCCGGATTACAAAGTGTCCTCCCTGGTCTTTCTTTTACCCTTCTCTGGAGTGACTGGGAAAAAATGTTTCATGACGTGGCATTTCCTCAGTTTAAAAAACAAGTTCTCCAGAAGAAAATCCTCAAGGTCGAGCGGCGTGCAAAAAATATTCTCATCCACCTTGAGGGCGACCTTACTATCCTTATTCATATGAAAATGACTGGCCACATTCTTTATGGCCATTACAGTGAGCGTGGTAAAACCTGGGCCCCCTCCCCAACTGAAAAAAATGATGCTCTTCGGGACCCCTTTAACCGCTTTATCCATGTTGTGTTTGGACTCTCGAACAGTAAACACATTGCCTTCTGTGATACGAGAAAATTTGGCAAAGTAGTGCTTCTTACCACAAGTACACTGCTCCACTCGCCTCACCTCTCGCATTTAGGCCCCGAACCCCTCGAAAAAAATTTTACCTATCCTCTTTTTAAAGAGAGAATGCTCAAACGAAAAAAGAGTCCGGTGAAAACTGTGTTGATGGATCAGACGATCGTTTCCGGTATCGGCAATATTTATTCAGACGAGATTCTCTGGCTCTCCGGTATCCACCCGGAGCAAAAAGTAGGGACTATTAAAGAAAAAGATTTAAAAAAAATTTTTGCGGAAATAGCGCCCGCACTTAAAGGTGGAATCGCTTTCGGAGGAGACTCTACTTCAGATTATCGCAATATTTATGGCGAGCGTGGACAGTTTCAAAACAAACACCACGCCTACCGAAAAACAGGTACGCTCTGTGAAAAACGCGGTTGCAAAGGCATTATTCTTCGCAAGGTAGTAAATGGCCGAAGCGCGCACTTCTGTTCTCTTCATCAGAAAGCTCGTAAATTAGAAGATTAGTACTTAGCAAATTAGAAAGAGAAAAAGATGAGGAGGAATTTTTTTGTCCCGCCATTCTTTTTAATTCGATCTTCTCCTAATCCTGCTAATCTCGCTCCTTTACTAATCCCCCTGTCCTTTAGTCCACTCATTCAGCTAATCCACTACTTCTGCTATCATTAAGAAATGGCTGAACCAAAAGTTGAAAGCACGGGATATGGTTTTATTTGGGTTTTTATCATTGTCATTGTCGCGATGTGGGCCTTCAATGAAGGGCCTCAAGCAAGTAACCGCGACGCAGCGGGCAACTATCAGGCCCCAAGCACACTCGAAGGAATCCAACAAGAAGTTACTCGAATTGATCGCGAAACAAGCCAATTGAAGAGCGATGTTGCAGCTGCAAACAAAGTAGGCGAAAAATCGGATCTGTATCAATACCTCTCCATAAACCAAGCATATCTCTGGAGCGAAAACCCCTCTTTTGAGTACGTTGCTATCAGCCTTTCGTCTAACGCACCAAAACGTGTACTTATCTCTGGAATGCGCATCAAGAGTGGTATCACTGGCCGTGGGGCTCTCATTCCTCGCGCTGTCTACCGCCCTGACTTCAGTAATCCAAATTATGATGACCCTGTCTATTTAAACCCCGGAGATACTGCTTACATCATAAGCGGAAAGTCTCCTCTTGGATATTCTTTTAGAGTCAACAAATGCTCAGGCTACGCCACACAGTTTAATACCTTTACCCCAAGCCTCTCGTACGAGTGTCCCCTTCCTGCAAGTGAAGACCTTCCAAACTTCACCGCCAACAAGCGCAACCAATGTCTCAACTACATTCAAAGTATCCCGAGTTGTTTTATGCCCGTCAACGATGTTCCGAGTCTTGAGATAGGACCCGACTGCGTACAATATGTAACGACCAAAATTAACTACAACAGCTGTGTTGCCACCCACAAACTTGAACCTGATTTCTATAAAGGTGTTTGGTATCTTTACCTTAGACAAGATGAAACACTCTGGCAAAACCAAAGGGAGCAAATAAAACTCATCGACCAAAATGGCAAAACTTCTGCGTATTACGAGACATATTAAATCCCAAGAATTCTAAAAAGTGCCACCCCTCCCGCAACAGAGACATTGAGCGACTCCTTTTTACCTCTCATAGGTATTTCTGCAATAGTATCAACCTTCTTTAAAACCTTAGCTGAAAGCCCTTCAACTTCGTTTCCTAAGATAAAACACACAGGAAAAACTGGTTTCACTTTTTTATAGTTAACAGCGTTTTTATCTTGTTCGAGAGCAACAGAAGAGACCCCACCTTTTTTAAGCAACTTAAAAAAGGTGGCAACATCACTCACCTGCTCCCACGCAATAGTTTTCTCTGCCCCAAGAGCAGCTTTTGCAACATCACTTCGTACTCGTAAAAAACGGTCGAGCGGTGCTGGAGTGTAGCCCACAAGATACATCTTCGTAATCCCTGCCGCATCAGCGGTACGAAAAAGGGCGCCGACATTAAGGGCTCCGCGGATATCTATAAGCGCCAAGTACACCTCTTTTTTTAGTTTCTTTGTCATTCCTGCCAGCTTATATTCTTTTCTCTTCTCTTTCCAGTTTCTCTTTCCATTTTCTCTCTTATTCTCTTTTCTGAACGTTCCCCGTTCTCTGTTCTGTGTTAAACTATTCCCATGTTAAGTATCTTCCCAACCCTATTAGCCTACGGACTTTTTGGCACCACTTTTCTGCGTATTTCTCTTGGTGTTATTTTTATCTGGCTCGGTCTTCGCGCCCTTTCAACAGAGCGGAAGGAACTCTTGTCTCAACTTACCCACCTCGGCTTTCTCCCTGCTCGTTTTTCACTCACCCTCCTTTCTACCCTCGAGCTTTTAGGTGGTCTTTTTGTTGCCCTTGGTCTTTATACTCAAGTTGGAGCCCTTCTTATTGCCCTTATCTCAGCTAAGATTGTTTTTTGGAGCATGCTTAATAAGCCCATCAGTAAAGAGCCTGCTGTTTTTTATGTTATGGCGTTTGTGATGGCGATAACCATTCTCTTCATCGGCCCTGGAATTTTTGCTTTTGATTTGCCGTTGTAAGTAATAAATTATGGAAAAAAGAAATTAGCTAATATATTGATTTTTTTGGGGGGTATTTTTTTTAGCATTATTCTCCCATTTTTAGTGACTTCAATTAGGTGGAAAGAAGTAAGCTACATAATAGCGCGTTACTTTTCTATATTTCTCTAATAGCATTTTTAGTTGGTTTAAATATTCGACGGAAAACTCACAAAGAGGGTGGTTCTTCTTCTCATTTAAATACCAGCAAATCAGAATAGGCTCAAAACCTGCATCGGAGCAGGTCTTTATGTTTGCCCTCATCACAAAGCATACTTCCATTTTACGAAGCTACATACAGCAAAGTAAAACTGGTCGCACTCACAAAATTCCACGACCCTGCCTCGTCTGTTTTGTTTGCTAACAAAACATGACTCCGGCTCGGACAAGGTCGTCAGGGATATCTTACTCGCCGTCGCTCACAAAATTCCACGACCCTGCCTCGTCTGTTTTGTTTGCTAACAAAACATGACTCCGGCTCGGACAAGGTCGTCAGGGATATCTTACTCGCCGTCGCTCGTAAAATTCCACGACCCTGCCTCGTCT
>Ga0163144_10018490_pt1 | contig 14092 bp, 14 predicted proteins | sample OliLak19BULKMAT1_FD_123175 | JGI IMG/M metagenome (GOLD analysis project Ga0163144, IMG submission 123175) | Freshwater microbial mat bacterial communities from Lake Vanda, McMurdo Dry Valleys, Antarctica - Oligotrophic Lake LV.19.BULKMAT1 | ecosystem: Environmental > Aquatic > Freshwater >... | reverse complement strand
TTCTTGCCCTTCCACTCGACCTCGCTCACGCCGCAAGCCGCGGCGCATTCGGTCAGCAAAGTCTCGAAGAGGCTCGCCATGCCTTCGTAGTCGGAGTAGGCCTCGTACGCCTCGAGCATCGTGAACTCGGGGTTGTGGCTCGTGTCGAGCCCTTCGTTGCGGAACACGCGGCCGATCTCGTAGACGCGATCTAAGCCGCCAATGACCAGTTTTTTCAAGTAGAGCTCGGTGGCGATCCGCAGCACCATGTCCTGGTCGAGCGCGTTGTGCTTCGTCTTGAACGGGCGAGCGGAGGCGCCGCCCGCTTGGCCGAGCAGGACGGGCGTCTCGACCTCGACGTAGCCGCGGGCGTCGAGAACGCGGCGGATCGTCGAAACGATCTTCGCGCGCTTGATGAAGACCTCGCGGGACTCAGGGGTCGAGACGAGATCGAGATGGCGCTGGCGATAGCGGATCTCGGTGTCGGTGATTCCGTGCCACTTCTCGGGCAGCGGGCGCACGGCCTTCGCGAGCATGGTCGCGTGCTCAACGGCGACGGTCGGCTCGCCGGTCTTCGTGATGAAGACGCTTCCGGAGACGGCGAGGAAATCGCCCGCGTGCAAATCCCGCTTCACGAGGGCGAACACGTCCTCGGGCAGCGCGTCCTTCTTGAAGTAGACCTGCGCGGAGCCGGAAAGATCGGCCAAGCGGCCGAAGATCGACTTTCCCATGTCGCGGAGCTCGACGAGACGTCCCGCGATCGCGACCTTCTCCGTCGAATGCTGCATGGGCTCGGTCAGGCCGGCCCCGAGCGGACGCACGGCGGCGCAGTCGTTCTTGCGGACGGTCCGGGGGGGGAAGGGATCGATGCCGCGGGAACGCATGTCCGCGATCTTCGCCTTCTTCAAGGCCATCAGCTCTTCGAGGCCGTGGCCGGCGGAGGGAGCGGGGGCGGGCGACGGCTTGGGTGCTTCAGACATTCTTCTTTTCTCCGCGCGAGGCGAGGATGCCGGCGATGAGTTCGCGGAGCATCTTGGGGTCGAACGGCTTCTGCACGTAGGCCGCGACGTTCGGCGCCATCTCGAAGAGATCGCGCATTTTCTGGCCTTTGGCGGTCAGCACGAGGATCGGGATGTCCTTGGCGCGCGGCTCGGTCTGCAGGCGCATGTTGAGCTGGTAGCCGTCCATCACGGGCATCATGATGTCGAGGACGATCAGGTCGGGAAGGGCGGATTCCGGCACGATGGGCTCGAGGCCGAGGCGCTCCAGGGCGATCTGCCCGTTGCCGGCCTCGAGAACCTGGTAGCCCTCTTTTTCGAGCGCGAAGCGCAGCAAGGTCACGATATCGGGCTCGTCGTCGACGACCATGATGGAGGGCATCAGCGTTTCTCCAGCAGGCTCGCGACCAAGGTCCGCAGGTTCCGCGGATCGAACGGCTTCTCGAGATGGCTCGTGGCGCTGCAGGCCGGGTCGAACGCGTCCTTGGCGCCGCCCTTCGCGGTCAGCACGATGACGGGGACGTCCTTCGTGCGCCGGTCCTCGCGCAGGCGCGCGCACACGGCGTAGCCGTCCATGACCGGCATCATCACGTCGAGAATCACGAGGTCGGGCGTGATGGCGGTGTCGTCGCGGGGCTCGACGCCGGCCTTCGCGAGGGCCTCGGCCCCGTCGTACGCGGAGATGATCATATGCCCGTCTTTCTCAAGCATGAATTTGATGAGGGTGACGACGTCGCGTTCGTCGTCGACAAGCAGTATCCGCGCCATGGCCCCGATTCTATTAAATATACCGTCGCCATGAAACCGCCCGGCGCCCTCTAGGCCTCCCGGCCGCGGGAGGTGGGCCTTTAGGCGGATATCCTCGGACCGGGCGCGCGCGGTATAATAGGTGCATGAAAACGGTCCTCTTTTTCGCCCTTCTCGCGTCCTTCGCCCAGGCCTCTCCGGCCGACGACGTCTTCAACGCCAGCGTCGGGAGCATCAACGAGTCGGTCGCCAAGATCGTGGCCGCGCAGGCGCGCCGCTCGCAGGAAATCAAGGCCGAGTCCGCCGCCCTATCGTGCACGCCCAAGGAGATCGACGCGGCCTACGCCTCGCTTCCCCTCTGCGAGGCCGCGATCAAGAAGGCCTTCGGCTCCGACGTCCGCGACTTCAGGGGCGTTCTGAGCAAGGGCTTCTCCCGCGGACCGGGCCTCTCGTTGGTCCTCCTCACAAAGACGGACGCGTTTTTTTACCACGAGGACTGCGACATCTGCGCGGCCGTCGAGCGCTGCTCGCTTAAGACCGGCGCGCTGACGAACTTCAAGACCGCGCACAGCGTGGACTGCGGCGACCTGTCGCCCTTTCTCAAGAAAGACGTCGCGTACAGCTCGTGCCCCCTTCGGCCCTAAGCTGATAGGTGGTGTCAGGCTTTCTGGTTTCTGTTATTTTCCAGCGTATAGCGGGTGATAGCGCTATTCGCAACATTGAGCCAAACGGCAATCGCCGTTGATTTGTGACCCTCCTTAAGTGCGACTTGCGCGAAGAGTCGTTTTGCATTGGTGATAAAGCGTTTCCGATCACCGGATTTCAAATCGGCGGGTTTGACGCCTGCTTGTTGAACGATCATCGCTGCGAGGTCCTCTAGGCTTCTGGTCGGAAACGCCTCGCGCCTAAGCATATCGATCTTCGTGTCCGGTTCAGTTGCCCAAGGATCGAAATTTTCAAGATCTTGATGAATGGCATCCGTCAGCGGCTTTCCAGCGAGACTCGACCACGGCCAATCCTCGGGTTTGGATACGAGCCCTGCCCGAACCGGATTCATGACGATGTACTGAATGACCGTTCGCAAATAGGATTCGGTTAAGCAGATTTTTGCATTGTAACGCGCTTGGAAAAGATGCCCCGTTCGATTATGCCTATGGTTAAACTGCAGGCAGTAGCTCGTTTCCAGTCGCTGCATGATCTCCGACAAGGGCACCGCGGCGACCTTTATGGCGAAGTGGAAGTGATTGCCCATGAGGCAATAGGCGAGAATTTCGGCTGAAGCGATGGCTCGAACTTTCTCGAGACCCGCTAAAAACGCCAGTCGATCGTGGTCATCGACATAAATGTCTTGACCGTTGACTCCTCTAGCCATGACGTGGTAAATAGCGCCGTTGAAGTGAATTCTTGGTGGTCGTCCCATGCCTACTATACGATTGGACCCCCTAAAAAGTTGCATCAAATAACAGAAACCAGAAAGCCTGACACCAAAAACTAATAGCCGGTGAAGAAGGGGGCCGTGTCTTTGGGGCCGCGGGGATAGCGGTCGGATTTGAAGCGGTGGGCTAGGGCGGACGCCTGCTTGTCCTTGATGCGGTTGTAGAAGGCGTCGGCCTCGGCCGGCTTGCCCTCGGAATCCAGCAGGTTCGCGCGGCGCAGGAGCACCCAGTCCTTCATGCCCCGCGGATGCGGGAGCGAGTCTAAAGCGAAAAGCCAAGCTTTTGCCTCCGCGGCGCGGCCTTGCAGCAGGCGGCTCTCCGCCGCCCGGTACAGGGCCCAGGCGCGGGCGGGCGAGCGCACGCTGGGATGCAAGGTCGAGATCCATTTGCCGTCGGGATCGGCCAACGCGACGGCCGCGTCGAAGTCGCCGCGCCGCTCGGCGACGTAGGCGCGGCGCAGGCGGAAGATCGGGTTGTGGGGGTAGCGCGCCGACAGCTCGGCGAGCAGCGTCTCGGCCTTGGCCCAGTCCGACTCCTCTTCCTTAGAAAGTATGGTGGCGAGCACGGATCGCGCCTCCATGCGGGCGATGCCGGTCGTCTCCGCCACGCTCCAGAGCTCCTCGAGCCCGCGCTTGCGGTCGGCGCCCTCCCCGACGAGGAGGTAGGCGAAGGGCTTGGCGCCCGACGGCATGCGCGCGGCGAAGTAATGGTACATGCCCATGCCGAGGCGGGCGTCGGACAAGGCCGGGTCGAGGGCGAGGGCCTGCTTCAGGTGCTTGACCGCCGCGGAGCCGTCGGGAAGCGCGCGGAAGTACTTCTTCTGGGCCGCGTTGGCGCGCGCGCGGAAACCGAGCGTGGCGCCGAGGTAGTAATGGGCCTCGGCGGGGTTGGTCTTCATGAGGGCGCGGGCCGCCTTCTCGGCGGCCTCGTTGTCAGCCTCGAAGGCGCGGTAGGTGCCGGTCGAGCGCATGCCCTCCGCGACCCAGCGCTGATAGGACGAGACGCCGCGGTAGAAGGCCCCGGCGGGGTGGCTCGGGTGGCGCGCGGCGAGGGCGTCGGCGGCGGCCCGCGCCTTATCGAACTGCATGTCGTAAAACATGTCGACCACGCCGGCCAGCTCACGCTCGATCTCGGGCGGAGCGGCCGGAGCGGGGGCCGCGAGAAGGAGAAGAACCGGGATCAAAGCGCGCATGGTCAAAGATATATAATCCGTTCATGGCAAACAAAGAGGCGGTGATTTTGATCGGGCACGGCGGGACGCCGTCGGACGCGCCGAAGGCCGTGATCGGCGAGCTGAAGCGCCTCGAGGGAGAGCGCCAGGCGCGGCGAGAGGCCGTGATGGGCGCTCGCGAGGCCGAGCTCGACAAGCTCATCCGCGAGTGGCCCCGAACGCTCGCGACGGATCCCTATAAGTTCGGAGTCGAGGAGATCGGGGCCGCCCTGGCGCCCAAGCTCGGCGGCCGCAAGCTGGTCTGCGCGTACAACGAATTTTGCGCCCCGTCGGTCGAGGACGCGATTGAGGGCCTCGTAAAGGACGGCTTCACGCGGATCAGCCTGATCTCCACGATGTTCACGCGGGGCGGGGTTCACGCCGAGTGCGAGATCCCGGGCATCGTCATCGCGGAGACCAAGAAGCACCCGGGCGTGGTCATCGAGTACGCGTGGCCCTTTGACGCGGACCTCATCGCCGGCTTTCTATCCGAGCAACTCGGGGCCGCCCTTCCCTCGAAGGCCCATATTGGCTAGAATCGCGGTATGGCCATTGAACAGACGCTCATTCTCATCAAGCCGGACGGCGCTTTCCGCAAGCTGACCGGACTCACCATCGACCGCCTCGACGCCACCGGCCTCGAGATGGTCGGCGCCAAGATGATCGCCGTGTCCGACAAGCTCGCGCGCGATCACTACTCGTCGCTCTCCGACAAGCCCTTCTTCGAGGACTTGATCAAGTACATCCGGGGCGGCTACCACGGCGTCACGGACAGCCGCATTCTCGCCCTCTGCTACCGCGGGGAGAACGCGATCAAGGCCGTCCGCGCCGTCGCGGGCGCCACGAACCCCGAGCAGGCCGCCCCCGGCACCATCCGCGGCTCCTTCGGGCGCATGAACTCCGTGAGCAAGCAGTTCGAGAACGTGATCCACGCGTCCTCGGACCCGACGGACGCGGCGAAGGAAGTCGCGCTCTGGTTCAAGAAAGACGAGATCATCCCTTAAGGCCATGAGGTCCGCGGTCCTTCTCGTCGCCGCTCTGGCTCTGGGAGCGTCGGCCGCGCCCGCTCCGAAGGGTCCTTCTCTGCCAGGTGGGGCGGTCGAGCTCAAGACGGTCGACGGCTGGACCCTCAAGGCGATGTTCGCGCCGTCGGTGCCGGGCAAGATGACCTTGCTGCTGCTGCACGGCACGGGGCAGCGCAAGGAAGACTGGAAGCGCCTGGCGTTCCCGCTGACTCGCGCGGGCTACGGCGTGATGGCCGTGGACCTGCGCGGGCACGGCGAGAGCCGCGTGAACCCGGCCGGCGAGGAGCTGACGTGGAAGAAGCTCCGCGCCACGCCGACGGCCAACGACTTCGCGGACATGTCGCGCGACGCCGAGGCCGCGGTCGCCTGGCTCGCGGGCCAGGGCGTGCCCGAGGACTCGATCGGGCTCATCGGCTCGGAAGTGGGCGGCAGCATCGCGATCCGCTTCGCGGCGACGCACCAGAAGGTGCCGCTCGTCGTGATGCTCTCCCCCGGGATGCGCTGGCAGGAGGTGCTGACGCCGAACGCGCTTCGCAACTTGAAGCGTCCGATCCCGACGCCCGTTCTCATGGTCTACTCCGAGGCCGACAAGCGCACCGCGAAGGAGGTTCCGATCCTGTACGCCTTCGCGAAAGCCGCGGTCGGCGAGCGCCACGCGACGCTGATCTCGGTCCCGCAGGAGCGCGGCACGCGCATGTTCGCCGCGCAGCGCGCGCTGGTGGGCCAGGTCATCGACTGGCTCGGCAACCCGATCTCCGAGGCGCCGCCCGCCGGCTCCACCGACGCCGTCAAGCCCGCGAACATCATCATCAATTCGCCGATGGACCGCAAGACGCTCCTCGACGATACCGGCACGCCGCCTCCCGCCGTCCAGCCGGGCGACGACGACGCCGAGTAAGGTGGCGCTTCTCTCCGCCCGGGCCTACGCGAAGCTCCCGACGGAGCAGGCCAATCCGCGCACGCGGAATATCGACGTGAAGTCTTCCGCGCAGATCGTGCGCCTCATTCTCGCCGAGGACCGCCTCGTCCCGCTCGCCGTGGCGCGCGTCGCGCGCGAGGTGGGCCAGGGCGTCGACGCGCTTGCGAAGACGCTGGCCTCGGGCGGCTCCGTGCTGCTGCTGGGAGCCGGCACCAGCGGGCGCCTGGCCGTGCTCGAGGCGGCCGAGTGCCCGCCGACCTTCAACACGACGCCGCGCCAGATTCGCGCGGTGATCGCGGGCGGAAAGCCGTCCGTGTTCCGCGCGAAGGAAGGCGCGGAGGACGAGCCGGCCCTCGGAAAAAAAGCGGCCGCGAGGGTCCGCCCCGGCGACTCCGTGATCGGGGTCGCCGCCAGCGGCGTGACGCCGTTCGTGCACGCGGCTCTGGCCGAGGCGAAGAGGCGGGGCGCGACCACCTTGCTCGTGACCTCCAACGGCGCGCCGCGCGGCCGCCACGCAGACATCGTCATCGCGCCGCTCGTCGGGCCCGAGGTCGTCACGGGCTCCACGCGCCTTAAGGCCGGGACCGCGGCCAAGCTCGTCTTAAACGCGTTGACCACCGGCGCCATGATCAAGATCGGCAAGGTGTACGATCACTGGATGGTCGACCTGAAGCCGACGTCGCGCAAGCTCCGTCTTCGCGGAGAGCGAATCGTCGCCGATCTCGGCCGCGTGCCTCCCGCCCGCGCGCGGGCGCTGTTCCGCGCCTCGGGCGGCAGCGTGAAGACCGCCGTCGTGATGGCGCGCAAGCGCGTGGGCGCCGTGGAGGCGCGGGAGCTGCTCGCGCGTTCCGGCGGAGCGCTGCGCCGCGCCATGGAGGGATCGAAATGAAAGGCCGCGTCCAAATCGAGACCATCTCGAGCATCGTGCTCAAGGACAACCCGCTCGGCGATCCTCGCCGCCGCGAGATTCCGGTCTACCTGCCGCCGTCCTACGGGACCGCGCGCGGCCGCCGTTATCCCGTGCTCTACTACCTGCCCGGCTTCACGGGCACGTCCCGGGGCACGCTCAACTACAATCCCTGGAAGGAGAACCTCGTCGAGCGCTTCGACCGGCTCATCGAGACGGGCAAGTCGCACGAGGCGATCCTCGTCATCGGCGACGGCTTCACGGCGTACGGGGGCTCTCAGTACCTGAACTCGACGGCGACGGGCCGCTACGAGGACTTCATCGTCTATGAGGTCGTCGGCTACATCGACGACAAGCACGCCACGGTGCGCCACTCCGAAGGGCGCGCGATCCTGGGCAAGTCCTCCGGCGGCTTCGGCGCGCTGACGCTGGCGATGCGCCACCCCGAGGTGTTCGGGCATTGCGCGAGCCATTCGGGCGACATGGGCTTCGAGGCCGGCTACGCGACGGACATGTTCAAGTTCGCGACGGCGCTGGGCCGCTACGGCGGGTCGCCGAGGCGCTTCGTCGAGGAGTTCCTCAAGTCCCGGACCAAGGACGGGTTCGACTTCGACGCGATCAACTTGATCGCGATGTCCGCGTGCTATTCCCCGAATGCAAAATCCTCGTTGGGCTTCGACCTGCCCTGCGATCCCCGGACGGGCGAGCTGGTCCCCGCGGTCTGGAAGCGGTGGCTCGCCCTCGATCCGGTCTACGCCGCGGCCAAGCACGCGGGCGCCTTGCGACGGCTCAAGACGCTGTGGTTCGACGCGGGCACGCGCGACGAATATCACCTGCATCTCGGCGCGCGCCGCTTCTCCGACGCGCTCAAGGCGCTGAAGATCCGTCACACGCACGAGGAGCACGCCTTCGGGCACATGGACATGTCCCACCGTCTCGACGTTTCCCTGCCGCTGCTCGCCTCCCGCGCCCGCCGCGTCGGCTGAATTCTCCGCATTGCTTTATTCCGGTCCCCGGGCTAAACTGCGGAGTTCACCTCCACCGCGGAAGTAAATTGAATGGAAACGCAATTTCGACTCCAGAGACGCTTCAATAAGTGAGCTTGGAGTTTCGGGTCTTGACGAAAGCCGGAATCCGGCTATACTCCTCAGGTCAGGCGCGCGTTGCGCGCCTTTTTATATGGCCCGAGAAACCACGATGAATAAATACACGAGCGAACAATCAAGAGCGAACGGATGCCGGAAACGGCCCGTCCCGCGGCTTGGAGGCTTTGTCTAGAACGCTTTAAAATATAAAGCGCGACAGCGAGCCCCGGGCCCGAAAAGGCCCGGGGCTCTTCGTTTTAGGGGAATACGCAAGGAGGTGATCCAACCGTGAGAAAGAAGCATCGTAAGCAGCGGGCGGTGTCGGCTCTGGACGTGGCGCTGGAGGCCTGCAAGGCTCTGCTCCCGACCGACATGCGGCCCAAGCCGGACCTGCATCGCGCGACCGTGCTTGCGCGCTTTGCGGTAGCCATGTCGAAGTAAGACGCCCTCCGCGGCCGCGGGGGGCGTCCGTTTTTCTAGGAAGCCTCGAGCCGGTCGATGTCGGCGAGGTGCCGCGCCTTCTCGCCCGTCGTCAGCCACGACGAGTGAAAAGAGTTGCGCGCGAGGGTCGCGAGCTCGGACTTCGTGAGCGCCAGCGCGCGCGCGGTGTCCCGGTAGTTCGCGTCCACATAGCCGCCGAAGTAGGCGGGATCGTCGGAATGGATGGACGCCCGGACGCCCGCGTCGAGCAAGGCGCGCAGATTGTGGTCCTCGAGCGCGTCGAACACACGCAGCTTGTGGTTTGAGAGCGGGCACACCGTCAGCGGCATGCGCTCCGCCGCGAGGCGCTTCACGAGCTCCGGGTCTTCGAGGCAACGCACGCCGTGGTCCACGCGCTCGACCTTGAGCAGGTCCAGGGCCTCGACGATGTAGGAAGGCGGCCCTTCCTCGCCCGCGTGGGCGACCGCGCGCAGGCCGGAGGCGCGGGCCTTGGCGAAGACGCCCTGGAATAACGAAGGCGGGCGGTCCCGCTCCGAGGAGTCGAGCCCGACGCCGGCGATGTCGCCGAACGGCAGAGCTTCCGCCAAAGTCTTCATCGCGGACGCCTCGTCGAGATGACGCAGAAAGCAGAGGATCAGCCGCGATGTGATTCCCAATTCTTTCTCGGCGCGGCGGCACGCTCGGGTCAGGCCGGAAATGACATATTGATACGGAACGGAACGTTCCGTGTGCGTTTGCGGATCGAAGAAGATCTCCGCGTGCTTGAGGTTCATCGGCGCGACGCGCGTGAAATAAGCCCAGGCCAGGTCGTGAAAATCCTGCTCGGTACGCAGCACCCCCGCGCCCTCATAGTAGATGTCGAGGAAGCTCTGCAGCCCGTCGAAGGCATAGGCGGCGCGGATCGCCTCGACGGAGGCGAAGCGCAGCTTCGCGCGGTTGCGCTTCGCGAGCGTGAACATGAGCTCGGGCTCGAGCGTGCCTTCGATGTGCAGGTGGAGCTCGGCCTTCGGCAGGGCCGCGGCGAACGCGTCGAGCGTCACGGCAGGGACACGGGGGAAGGCTTCCCCACGAGCTGAAGTTCCGAGGCGGCGGCCGTGAGCTCCTCGGCCGTGTAGAAGTCGGTGGAGCCCGAGCCGGAGTCCTGGACCATGTAGAGGCGGACGCCGCGAGAAGGGCTGTCGAAGGCGCCGAGCAGGTAGACCTCGTGGTGCAGGATCTCGTAGTCGTGGCCGTGGAGCTCGCGCTCCTGCGGAGAGTGCTTGAAGCGCTCGTGGAACATGCGCAGGCTGATCAGGACCTCCCGCCTGTTTCCCAGCAGCGCGCTCCAGTGGGCGTCGCCGCGCGGCGGGCCGCGCGCCTCGAAGCTTAAGCCCAGGAGCTGGGCCCATTTCTTGATCGAGCCGGTGCCCATGCCCTCGCCGACGTCGACGCCGAACTTGACGCCGAGGCCGCGCTCGAACGCGGCGAGCTCGGCGCCGCGAAGGCTGGTGACGCGCTCGGGACGGACGTTGAGCGTCTCTCGCGCGCGCTCGACGAAGCGGTGGATGGACAGGGGATAGGCGAAGCCGACGGACGCCGAGATCGCGTTGTAGAGCGCGTGATGCGCGCAATGCGCCGAGTCGCGCTCCTGGATGGCCGTGATCCGCCACTCATGCCCGAGCAGGCGGCCCGAGCGCGCGGCGGCGCGCGCCTCGGCGATGAGCGACGCGTCGCGCGAGCGGCCGTGCGCGCGCTCGTAGGCGAGCTTGACCGCGCGCTCGATGAAGCGAATGTAAGCGTGGCCCTGGGCCTGATAGGGCTGATAATCGGAATTCGCGCGGTACCAGCCGTTGGCGAGCGCGCCCGTGAACATGCTCGTCAGGCCTTCAAGCGCGTCCTGCAGGCGTCCCTGCGAGATCGCGACGTGAGCCTGGGACAGGCCCTCGCGCATGCCGAGCTCCTCGGTCGCGACGCGCTGGGACGGGCCGAGGGTGTTGAGGCGCTTCTCATGGCGGGCGGCGCGCCAGGAATTGACGGCTGCGGCGGCGGGCTTGAGGAGCGTCGACGCGGGACGCCAAGGCGCGGGCGCCTCGGGAGCCTTCACGGACGAGAGCGCCGCGAAATCGGGGCCGGCGGGAGCGGAGTCGTACAGCGCGCCGATGGTTTCCGGCTCCGCGGCCGCGCGATCGGCGGCGCGCGCGAGGGCGCGGACGGTCGCGACCCGGCTCGCCGCGGCGCCGGCGGGCATGGGGCTCGCCGTGGCCTTGGCAACCGGGGCGGCCGCGACGGGCAGCGGGAGGGGCATCGCGGCCGGAGCCGCGAGCGCGGGCGTGAGGGCGAGGGAGGACGCGAGCGCGGGCGTCAACGCGGCGGAGGCGCCTCCGACGCCGGCGCCGAGCGCGGACGCGGCCGCCGTGGGCGCGGGCGCTATGGGCGCGTCGAACGCGACCCGGCCGACCTGCGCCCACGCCCGGAAAGGGGCGAAGGCCAGGACGGCGGCCAGCAGCGCGGATGTTACGCGGCGCGTCATGATTTAAGGATAGAGAGAAACCGCCCTCCGGGGGAGGGTCTCACGGTCCCTCGAGCGGTGGGCCCTAAGGTCGATGAAAAGCGTCGATTTTACCGCTACAATATGGATGTGACGATTCCCGCGAAATTGACGATCGGCGGCCTCGAGACGAACCTCGTGCGCGCGGGAAAAGGAGAGCCCGTGATCCTGCTGCACGGCCTCGGCGCGTCGTCCTACTCCTGGCGCTACACCGTCCCCGAGCTCGCGAAGCGCTACGAGGTCTTCGCGCCCGACCTGCCCGGCTTCGGGCGCACCGAGAAGCCGTGGGACTTCGACTACTCGATCCACGGCCTCCATTCGTGGGTGCTGAAGTTCATGGATCATTTCGGCTTGGCGAAGGCGCGGTTCGCGGGGAACTCGATGGGGGGCGTGCTGTCGCTCTGGACCGCGATGGAGGCGCCGTCGCGCGTCGAGCGCATGGCGCTGTTCGGGACGCCGGCCTACGTCGAGAACCGCCCGAAGATGCTGTGGCCGCTGTCATGGCCCGTGATCGGCAGCCTGTACGAATGGGCCTTGGGCGACGTCACGCTGCGCTACATCGCGAACACGACGTTCGTCGACAAGAGCAAGGTCGACGAGGCGATGGTCGTCGAGTACGGCCGGGCGCTTAAGACCGCCGCGGGACGGCGCGCCGTCGCGGAGTTCGTGCGCCGCGCGATCCCCCCGGATCACAAAGAAAGGATCAAGCGCTATCCGTCCGTCGCCCACAGGACCTTGATCCTCGTCGGCGACAGCGACAAGATGGTGGGGCGCGCCGGCGGCGAGCGCCTCGCGAAGGAGCTGCCCAACGCGGAGTTCTGCCTGCTCGACGCGTGCGGCCACGCGCCGCAAGAGGACGCTCCCGAGCGCGTGAACGCCCGCCTGTTGGAGTTCTTCGCGTGAGCGACAAGGTCGTCTACTCGAGCGATCCCGACTGGGGGAAATCCGGCACGCCGCGTCAGCCCGAGCCCGTGCGGCTCGCGTTCCAGCGCGGCGCGAAAGGGTCCGGCGTGACCAAAATCGAGCGCCTCGTGATGCACCCGAGCCACAAGGACGCGATGCTGGGCCGGCTCAAAAAGGCCCTCGGCTGCGGCGGCACGCTCAAGGACGGGACGTTCGAGTTCCAGGGAGATCATCGCGACAAGCTCGAGAAGCTTCTCTTGGCCGACGGCTATAAAGTGAAGCGGCTCGGGGCGCTGGTGCTGGCGTTCCTGTTCGCCGCCGCGACGGCGTTCGCGCGCCCGAACGTGAAGGGCCTGTCCCAGGCCGAGGCGGAGAAGCGCGCCGCGTTGGTGAAGAGCCCCGGCTACGAGCTCGCGTTCGCCTTCGATGCGGACAAGCCCGAATTTTCGGGCACGGAGACACTGCGCTTCTCGCTCGACGCGCCGGCCGACGGCCTCACCGTGGACTTCGCGGGCGGGACGATCGTCCGCCTGCGCGTCAACGGCGCCGCGGTCCCCGCGCCCGCGCCTGGACTCTTCTTCGAGCTCCCCAAAGCGCGGCTGCGCGCGGGGGAGAACGCCGTCGAGATGGAGTTCACGCATCCGTACAGCGCCGACGGGGCGGGGCTTTATCGCTTCAAGGATCCCGAGGACGGGCGCGTCTATCTCTACTCGAACTTCGAGCCTTACGACGCGAACAAGCTGTTCCCGGCGTTCGATCAGCCCGACCTCAAGGCGAGCTTCAAGCTGACCGTCGACGCCCCGTCCGATTGGACCGTCGTTTCGGCCGCGGCCGAGGAGAAGATCGAGCCTCGGGGCGGCCGGACGCGCTGGACGTTCGGCCGCTCCCCCAAGATGAGCACGTACGTATTCTCCGTGCACGCGGGTCCCTTCCACGTCTGGGCCTCGACCGCGGGAGAGGTCCCGCTCCGGCTCTTCGCGCGCGAATCGCTCGCCAAGTACATTCGCCACGAGGAATGGTTTGAGATCACGCGGCAGGGCCTCACGTTCTTCGGGGACTACTTCGCGCTGCCGTATCCCTTCAAGAAGTACGACCAACTGATCGTGCCCGACTTCAATGCGGGCGCGATGGAGAACGTCGGCTCGGTGACCTTCTCGGAGCGCTACGTGTTTCGCTCCGTGCCCACGCTCGAGGATCGCGAGGACCTGGCCGGCACCATCCTGCATGAGATGGCGCACATGTGGTTCGGCGATCTCGTCACGATGCGCTGGTGGAACGGCCTCTGGCTCAACGAGAGCTTCGCGACGTATATGGCGTCGCTCGCGTCTGCCGAGGCGACGCGCTTCCGGCGCTCCTGGCTGACCTTCTTCGCGAGCGATAAGGTGTGGGCGTACGACACCGACCAGCGCGACACCACGCATCCCATCGAGGGAGCCGTGCCCGACACGGAGCAGGCGTTCGCGAACTTCGACGGGATCACCTACGGGAAGGGCGCCTCCGTGCTCAAGCAGCTCGCGTACTTCATCGGCCCGGACAAATTCCGCGACGGCGTGCGCGCCTATTTCCGGACCCACGCCTACGGCAACACGGATCAGAAGGATTTCTTCGACGCCATGAAGGCCTCCTCCGGGGCCGATCTCGACGCCTGGGTCCGCGAATGGCTCGAGACGACGGGCGTGAACACGATCCGCGCGGAGTACGCCTGCGCGAGCGGGCGCGTGACCTCGTTCGCGCTCGTCCAGTCGTCCGGCAACGGCGTGCTGCGCTCGCACCGGACGGCCGTCGCCCTATCGGGAAGCGCGCCGGCCGCCGTCGCCTATTCGGGGGCGCGCACGGAGGTTCCGGCGCTCGCGGGCCGGCCCTGCCCCGCGCTCGTCTATCCGAACCACGGCGACGAGGACTACGCGAAGGTCGA
>Ga0163144_10018489_pt1 | contig 14092 bp, 10 predicted proteins | sample OliLak19BULKMAT1_FD_123175 | JGI IMG/M metagenome (GOLD analysis project Ga0163144, IMG submission 123175) | Freshwater microbial mat bacterial communities from Lake Vanda, McMurdo Dry Valleys, Antarctica - Oligotrophic Lake LV.19.BULKMAT1 | ecosystem: Environmental > Aquatic > Freshwater >... | reverse complement strand
GCGACCGCCGCTTCGTGAACAACGCCGCCGAGGACGGCAAGTCCGAGCTGCAACTCTCCGAGCTCGCCACCCAACGCGCGAGTCACGCCGAGGTGAAGGCCTTCGCGCAAAAACTGGTCGACGGTCACACCATGATCAACTCCGAGCTCGCGGGCATCGCCGCGCAGAAGAACGTGAAGCTCGACGATGACGACGACAAGGATCGCGCCTACAAACGGCTGAGCAAGAAGTCAGGTCACGACTTCGACCAGGAGTATGTCGCGCACATCATCGACGAGCACGAGAAGTGCATCCGCATGTTCGAAAAGGCGTCGAGTGATGCCAAGGATTCCGACGTCCGCGCCTTCGCCTCGAAACACCTCGAGCATCTGCGCAGCCATCTGCAGGAAGCCCAGGGCCTGCGCCAGGCGGTGATGCCCACGGGCCGGATGGAAGAGAACAACGGCCGCAGCACGCCGGCCGGCCCGACGAGCATCGACAGCAACCCAGCGACATCGAGCAGCGCCGATGCTGCCAAGCCGGACGCCGGCAGCACTCCCTCGGACAGCACCTACCGCTCCAAGGCGCCAAAACGCTAAGAGAGCGAACCTGCACCCGCGGTTGATTTCGAGCCCCGAGTAATCGGGGCTCTTTTTTTTGGACTATTTCGCCGCAGAGGGTGGCGCGAAGGCAAGGGCGAGACGGAAACCGACATGGTTGACCCGATATTCTCCGGTATGCCAGAAGCGAAACGAGGAACGGCTCCAACCAGCGGGCTGAAACCAGGAGCCACCGCGAAGCACGCGGAACTGCCCGGCCGCGGGCCCGGTCGGGTCGCTCACTTCGCCACCGGGGTAACCGCGATACCAATCAGCGCACCACTCGAAGACATTGCCGTGCATATCGTAAAAGCCCCAGGCGTTGGGCTGTTTTTGCGCGACCGGATGCGATTGCTCGCCACTGTTAGCCTCATACCACGCCATCGCTTCGAGATCGCCGGCGTATTTTCCGTCGGTGCCGGCCCGACATGCGAATTCCCACTGCGCCTCGGTCGGGAGCGTGTAACGCCACCCGTCGGGCAGGCGACCGGCCGCGCGCTCGCGTTCGGTGAGCTTCTGACAAAATTCCGCGACGGTCGGCCAGGCGACGCGCTCCACCGGGCGGTCCGACCCTCTGAAGTGACTCGGAATCGGGACGCGGTCCATGATCGCCTGCCATTGGTATTGTGTGACCTCGGTGCGACCAAGCCAGTAGCCGCGCGAGAGCGTCACCCACGTGTCGTCGCCGGCGCCGTGCGGGCTGCTCATCAGAAATTTTCCCGGCGAGACCCAAATCATCGCGAGCCCGGGCTCGGCCAGCGTAAAATTTTCTCCGATACGCGGCGCCCCTTCGCCCGGGGCGGGTGCCGCCGGATTTGCCGCGCCCTCGGCCGCGTCGAGTGCGGCGACAAAAAGGAGCCAGGAGAAAACGAGCACGAGGCGGGGAAACACGCGCCCGGTTTGAGGGAGAAACGCGGCCCGCGCAACTCGGGACGTTTCGCGCGAACGTTCCGCCATTTCGAAAAAGGTATCGCTCGGGCCAGCGGCGGCACTTAGTGCTGCGCGACGATGCGCTCCCCTTCCACCGAAATCCGCGCGCCGCGGTGGCCGCGTCTCGCGGCGGCCCTGCTGCTGTGGTTGGGGATCGCCGCGCACCCCGGGGCTTGGGCGGCGCCCGGTGAAACCGGCCATCCCATCATGCGCGGATTTCCCCCGGGCGCCTTCGGCCTCGGCCATCTCTGCCAGGCCGTGGCTCAGGACGCCGGTGGTTTTATCTACACCGCCAATTTTTCTCACGCGTCGTTCTACGACGGCACCGCCTGGAAATTAATCAAGCTGCCGACGGAGTCCGCCGGCATCCGCAAGTTTGCCCGCACCGCCGAGGGCGTGATCTTCGCCGGCGGCGCGGGCGTGATCGGCTATTTTCGCGCCGTCGGCTTGGGCCGCGAATTCGTGTCACTCGCCGCCCAACTGCCCCCGAGCGAAAAAGGCTGCGACGAGATCTCCGACGTGCTGGCCGTGGGCCACGACGTCTATTTTGCCGACGAGGAAAAAATCATCATCTGGCGCGGCGGACGCTTCACCCTCGTCCCGTGCCGCACGCCGCCGCGTTCCCGCGGGACGCGACTCCACCGCGCCGGCGACGCCGTCTACGTGACCGCACCCGGTCGCGCGCTCTGCCGGCTCGTGAACGATCGTCTCGACGTGATCGCGGATGATCCGGTGTTCCGGGAAAATGCGATCATCACGGTGGAGCGCACGCCCGAAGGCGCCCTCACCTTCCTCACGGCGGGGCGCGGATTTTTTCAGCTCACCGACGATCGCGTGGCGCCGCTGCCGGCCGGGGAGAACCGCTGGCTGGCGGGCAAAACGATTTTCCGCGCCCTGCGCCTGCGCGATGGTTCGCTGGTCGTGGCCTTCACCGCGCCGAGCGGCGATGGCGGCATGCGTTTCAACGCCGCCGGCGACTATGCCGGCCCGATCGACGAATCGATCGGGCTTTCGGTGAAGACGCTGCGGGATTTTTTCCAGGACCACGAGGACGGCCTCTGGATCGGCACCGAAACGGGCCTCCTGCGCCTCGAATGGCCGTCGGCCATCAGCGTTTTCAGCGCCCTCAACGGCCTCGGCCTCGGCGCCACCGTCGACCTGGTGCGACACCAAGGCGTGCTCTACGCCGCCACCAACGAGGGCGTCTACCGCCTCATCCCGAGCGACGATACCGGGCGGATGGCGCGTTTCGAACGCATGGCGACGATGCCAACCTACGGATTGCTTTCGCATCCGGCGGGCCTGCTCGTGGCGGGCTACACCAACCTTTTCGTGCACACGGCGGCGGGACTCAAGTCCGTGGCGAAACTGGCGCCGGGCGGCGGGACCCTGCACGCCTCGCAGCGCACGCCCCACCGCGTGTGGATCAAGGCCGCCGACGGACCGCGGTCGCTGCTCCCAGCCGCGACGGGCTGGACGGAGGAAAAACCCGCACCCGGACAAAGCCGCGAAGCGTGGGAGCAGGAGTTTTCGAGCGACAAGGTTTCGACCGACCCCGCCGCCGGCAAGTGGGTCGTGCAGCCGCAGGGCATGTCGCGGACGCGCTCCGACGGCGGTGCGCCGCAACGCTTCCCGATCCTCGCTCCGATTTACGCGGGCGCGGCGACGAAGCTGTGGGAGGAACCGGACGCGAACGGCGGCGCGCTGTGGATTTGCGGCGCCGATCATCTCATCCGGGTGGAACTCGGGTTGCCGTTTCCCTCCCCGCCACCTTTCGTGACGCTGCTCTCGACGAGCGACGTCAAGGAGGGCGCACGCCTCCCATCGGAACACACCGCGCTGACGTTTGCCTTCGTCGCGCTGCGGCACACGATCCCCAACGGCGTCAGCTATCAGACGCGGCTCGTCGGCCATGATGCGGACTGGTCGACGTGGTCGAAGAAACGCGAGCGCGTCTTCACCGGATTGCCCGCGGGCAAATACCGCTTCGAGGTGCGCGCGCGCGATGCCGACGGACGCCTCGCCACGCCGGCTGCATTTCGCTTCACCGTGCTCGCCCCGTGGTGGCGCACGTGGTGGGCGCTGGCGGGCTATGCCGCCGCCGGCACCGGCGTGCTCGGAGGCGTCGTGCGCTGGCGCACAAGTGCGCTGCGCCAGCGCACCGCACGACTCGAAGGCATCGTGGCCCAGCGCACCGCCGAGCTCGCACAGCGGAATATCGAGCTCCTCCGCCTCCATCAACTCGAGCTCGACGAAAAAATCGCGGCCCGCCTGGCCGAGGAAAAAGCCCGCCTTGAGGTGCTCCGTTATCAGCTCAACCCGCATTTCCTCTTCAACACCCTCGCCTCGATCAGCTCCGCGCTGCCGTCCGCGCAATCCACCGCTCGCACCATGGTGGAACGGCTCGCGAATTTCTGCCGGCTCACCCTGCACCGCACCGACGACCGCGAGTGGACGTCGCTCGGCGAAGAGCTGCAGATCCTGCGCGTCTACCTCGAGATCGAGCAATCCCGCTGGGGCGATCTCCTCGACGTCGTCATCGCCTGCGACCCGGCGCTCGAGGGCGAACGGCTCCCGCACTTCCTCCTGCTGCCGCTCGTCGAGAACGCCCTCAAATACGGCCGTGCCACCAGCCCCGAGCGCGTCGGCCTGCGACTCGCCGCGCGCCGCGAGGCCAGTAGCGGAACGGCTGCCCGTTCCAAGGCGCCAGATTCGCCCAGCACGGACGGAACGGAAAGCCGTTCCGCTACGGGCCATGTTCTCATCCTGGAAGTGTCCAACACCGGCACCTGGATCGAGCCCGCCGAGAAGAAAACCGTCTCCTCCCTCGGCATCGGCCTCGACAACCTCCGCGAGCGGCTCGCCCGCTACTATCCGCGCAGCCACGAACTCACCGTCGCATCCGCCGACGGCTGGGTCACCGCGACGTTGCGGATTTGGCCGGCGTGAACGGCGCGACCGGGCCGCTCGCCCTCTAATTCACGGCGGGAGGAACTGCGGCCGGGTAGCCGGCATGGGCGCGAGCGCGAGGCGGAAGCCCATAAGGGAGCTGCTGTAGTTTATCGAATGCCACGCGCGATAGGCCGAGCGGCACGCGCCCGCATGAGCGGCCCAGTTGCCTCCGCGCGCGATGCGAAACGTGCCGGCGGAGGGCCCTGCGTAGCCGTGCATCGGATCGCTCACTTTGCCGCCGGGATAGCCCCCGTAACCATCGGCGCACCACTCCTGAACATTGCCGTGCATGTCGTAAAGTCCCCACGCGTTGGGCTGCTTCTGCGCGACAGCGTGGGTCTGGCCGCCGCTGTTGGATAGATGCCAGGTCAGCGCGGCGACGTCGCCGGCGAAACTTCCCGTCGTGCCGGCGCGACACGCGTATTCCCACTGCGCCTCGGTCGGTAGCGCGTAGTCATAGCCCTCGGGCAGCCGGCCGGCGGCGCGCTCGCGCTCGGTGAGCTTGCGGGCAAACTCCATCGCCGCGGGCCACGTGATTCGCTCCACCGGGCGGTCCGAGCCTTTGAACAGGCTGGGCACGGGAATGTTCTCCATCACCACCTGCCACTGCTCCTGGGTCACCTCGGTGCGGCCGAGCCAGTAGCCGCGAGAAATCGTCACGAGCGTGTCGTCGTCGCTGCCTTGCGTGCTGCTCATCATGAACGTGCCGGGAGCGATCCAGATCAGGGGAATCTCGCTGGTGAAATCCCACCCCGCCTCGGCGCGGCGATTGGCCACGGCGGGCGGGCGCACGGCCGGTGCAACGATCGCCGTGCCGCCGCGCGTCGCCAGGTTGTCGGCCGCTCGGGCGAGGGCTCCGACCACCTGCGCCCTGAACTCCAAGAGGCGTGCGTCGTCCGGATAGAGGACGAGACGTTGATCGACGGCACGGAGGGTCATCTCGAGATTCCCCCCCTCCGCAATTTGCTGGTAGACGTTGAGGTCGCGGCCGGCGGAAGGATTGGCGATGGGCTCGGCAGAGTAGAGCTGCGGCGCGAATGCGAACAGAGCGGCCATGCCGGCCAAACGGAGTGTTTTCACAGGGGGGGTAAAACCAAGGCGAGATGGGCGCATCTGCACGTTGGCGGTGATTCTGCAGCCGCTGTCGCCTAACAACCAATCCAATCTTTGAAACGCGGAGCGCGCGGAGAAAAACCTTGGAGCTGGGCAGCCTGGCTCCGCGACCTCCGCGGCCTCCGCGTTTCAAACTGTTTTCGTTTGGCGCTACCGCCAACGTGCAGATGCGCCAAGGCGAGATTGCGTGCGAAAGCCGGACTTGCGCCAAGCTCGAAACGCGTGAGGCTGCGGGCCGGGTGTATCTCGGTTCTCCGCAATTTGCAGGGCTGGCCGGCACGAAACGCAGATGCGCCCTCCACGCCCTTGCCTCCACGATGGCCTCCTGCCTTAGCACGCTCCCGCCCGTGCGGCCGACCCATCTGGCCGCGTGGCTGACGCTGCTTCTCGGCGCCGGCGCCGCTCCGGCGGCGCCGAACGAACTCGGCCATCCCGTGCTGCGGCACTACACGCCGGGAGAATACCTTCGCAGTCACGCCACCTCTACCGTGACCCAGGACACGGCCGGCGTCATGTATTTTCGCAATAACGGTGATCTGCTCACTTACGATGGCGCCCAATGGGGTGTTGTTCGGCTCCCGACCGAGTCTGCAGGCACCAGACAGTTCGCGGTCACGGCCGACGGCACGATCTATTTGGGCGGCGCCAGCGTGCTCGGATATCTTCGCGGGACGGGCAAAGGTGCGGAATACGTTTCGCTCGTCGGACAGTTGCCGCCGGCGGCGCGCAACGTGGAGGAAATTCGCTACGCCACCGCCGTCGGCGACGCGGTTTATTTTTCCGACGAGGAAAAAATCCTCATCTGGCGGGCCGGGCGTTTCACGGTGGTCCCGTATCCCACGCCGCTCCACTCGCACGGTGCCCGGCTGCACGGGGTCGGCGATGCGCTCTACGTCACCGCGCTCGGCCGCGGCCTCGGCCGGTTCATGCACGACGCCGTCGGGATCGTGGCCGACGATCCGGTGCTGCGCGACAACCAGATCATCTCCGTCGTGGCAGGGCCGCAGGGCGCGCTCGTGTTGCTCACGGCGGAGCGCGGTTTTTTTCAACTCGGCGCCGACGGTCGCGTCGCCCCGCTGCCGGTCGAGGCGAATCGCTGGCCGGCGGGCAAGCGCATCTTCCGCGCGTTGCGGCTGGCCGATGGCGGATGGGTGGTGGCGTTTTCCGCCATGAGCGGCGACGGCGGGATGCGCTTCTCGGCCGACGGCCAATATCAAGGACCGCTCGACACGTCCATCGGACTCCTCGTGAAGACGGTTCGCGATTTCTTCTGCGACCGCGAAGGCGGCCTCTGGCTCGGCATGGACACCGGGATGGCGCGACTGGAATGGCCGTCGGCAGTCACGGTGTTCGATGTCGTCAACGGCCTCGGTTCGGGCGCCGTCGCCGATGTCACCCGGCACGAGGGCGCGATCTATGCCGCGACCAGCGAGGGATTTTTCCGACTCGTGCCCGTCGATGAAGCGGGGCGCGTGGCGCGTTTCGAGCGCATCGCGAACGCCCGCGGCGTGTCGGAGATTTTCGCGCGGGAAAAATCAGCCGAGCCGAAGGACACCGCGATTGAACGCCTGCCGCACTTCGTGCGCGCGACGATCGGGGCGGTGTCGCGCGTGCACGAGGAAGCCGGACCCGACGGCCCGGTGCTCTGGGTCTGCGGTGCGAGGGGACTTGCGCGCGTCGAGGTCGCGCGCGTGCGCGACACGCCGGCGCCGTTTGCGGCGCAATTAACCGCGACGAATGTCCGTGCCGCCGAGCACCTGCCGACGCGGCATCCGGCGCTCACGTTTCACTACGTCGCGCCACGGCAGCGCCCGACCAGCCCCGTCACTTATCAGACGCGCCTGACCGGCTTGGAGGATGAATGGTCCGAATGGTCGCCGAAACGGGAGCGCAGTTTCGCGAATCTGCCGTCCCGCGGCTATAGCTTCGAGGTGCGCGCGCGCGATGCCGCCGGCGAAACGAGCCTCCCCGCCGCGCTCGGGTTTGTCGTGATCACGCCGTGGGCGCGCACGTGGTGGGCTTTTCTTGGATACGCCGCGACGGGCGCCGGCCTCGTCGCGGGCCTGGTGCGGCTGCGCACCCGGGCGCTCCGCGCTCGCGCCACCCGGCTCGAAGCCATCATCGCCCAGCGCACGTCCGAGCTCGCCCAAAAAAACCTCGAGCTCCTCCGGCTCAATCACCTCGCGCTCGACGAAAACGTCGCCGCCCGTCTCGCCGAGGAAAAAGCCCGACTCGAGGTCCTCCGCTACCAGCTCAACCCCCACTTCCTCTACAACACGCTCACCTCCATCAGCGGCTCGCTGCCGGCCGGTCTCTCCACCGCACGCACCATGGTCGAGCGCCTGGCCGATTTTTGCCGGCTCACTCTCCACCGGCCCGGCGATCGTGACTGGACCACCCTCGGCGAAGAGTGGCAGATCCTGCACGTTTACCTCGAGATCGAGCAATCCCGCTGGGGCGACCTGCTCGAAGTCGCCATCGCCTGCGACCCGGCCCTCGAGGGCGAACGGCTCCCGCACTTTCTCCTGCTGCCCCTCGTGGAAAACGCCCTCAAATACGGCCGCGCCACCAGCCCCGATCGCGTCGGCCTCCGCCTCGCCGCGCGCCGCGAAGCCGGTAGCGGAACGGCTTCCCGTTCCAAGGCGCCAGATTCGTCCAGCACGGAAGGAACGGAAAGCCGTTCCGCTACGGGCCATGTTCTCATCCTGGAAGTCTCCAACACCGGCACGTGGATTGAGCCTACCTCGAAGAAGCACGCCTCCTCCCTCGGCATCGGTCTCGACAACTTGCGGCAGCGCCTCACCCGCTACTATCCCCGCTCGCACGAGCTGACGGTCTCCCATGCCGACGGCTGGGTCACCGTTACCCTGCGCCTCTCGGCGCGGTATCAGGAGACAGGTGACAAGAGACCGGCGACAGTTTCCACCTCGCCACCGTCCGCTGTGGCTTGAATCTGTCGCCTCCACTGTCACCTGCCTCCTGTCTCCCGATCATGCCCCTTCGCGCCCTCCTCATCGACGACGAATCTCCCGCGCGTGCGGATCTGCGCGCCAAGCTCGCCGCGCATCCTGAGATTACGATCCTGGCCGAGGCGGCGACGATGCGCAGCGCCGCCGAACTTCTGGCGCGCACGGATTACGATTTGGTGTTTCTCGACATTCAGCTCATCGGGGGCAACTCGTTCGACCTCGTGCCCAACGTGCGGCCCGAAGCGCGCATCATCTTTGCCACCGCCTACGACGCCTACGCCTTGCGCGCCTTTGAAGTCAACGCGCTCGATTATCTGCTCAAGCCCGTCGCGCCCGAGCGTCTGGCCGCGGCGCTCCGCCGTATCGGGCAAGCGCCCGCTCCCTCCGAAGAGGCGCCGGCCGAGATCCCGGCCGGCCCCGCGTTGCGCCTCGATGACACCGTCTACCTGCGCGCCGGCCTGCGGGCACGCTTCGTGCCGGTCGCGGACATCAGCGTCATCAGCGCCCGCGACAATTATTCCGACGTCCAACTCGCCGACGGCTCGAAGATTTTTCTCCGCAAGAGCCTCAAGGCGTGGGAGGACACGCTCCCGGCCACGCATTTCATGCGCGTGCACCGCACGCAGATCGTGAACCTCGCGCGCGTGTCCCGCTACCAGCGCGACGGCGATGAGCACACGCTGCTTTTCGTCGAGGGGGCGTCCGAACCGGTCGCCGCCAGCCGTTATCGCTGGAGTGAGCTGCGTGATCGTCTGAGCGCGATTCGGCCGGCGCCGTAAACGCAGCGCGGATATAGTGGCTTGAGATCAAGCCACTCTATAGAATGCCGTTTCTGCGCCCTATTCCGCGACTGGCCACAGTGGCTCCGCCACTCGCAACAGCGGAATCGACGCGCGAGCGCGCATGGTTCCTTTCTCGTGAATCAGCCGGAGCGATACGCGCTCCCGTCTGTCTCACCTATGAAAAATCGTGTTCTCTTCACCGCTCTCGCCACGTTAGCGGGCTTTATCTTCAACCTCGCGCATGCTCAGGAAACTCTCACCCGGGCCACCATCACGGGCGTGAGCGGATCATCGAGCGTAAATCTTTCCGATGGTTCGACTGTGCCTGCGTCCGTCGGCCTCAAGCTTTCTCAGGGCACCACCGTCACTACGGGAAAAGACGCCCAAGTCTCGATCCAAGCGCACGACGGCATCATCGCCGTCCTCGCGGCGAATTCTCACGTCCAGTTCGAGAAGCTCAGCGTCAACGTCAATGGCACGCGCAACGCTATGCTGTTTTTGAAATCCGGCAATCTGGCGTCGTCGCTCGATCCGTCGAACAAGAATTCAAATAATTACGCCGTGCGCACCGAGAAGGGCGTCGCCCTGGCGCGAGGCACGACGATGACCGTTTCCGTCTACGACAACGTCTATGTAGTTTCGGTCATCGCAGGCAATGTGACGGTGAACTGGGCAGGAGGGCTCTCGGTCAGCATCGCGGGTAGCACGCCTTCGGACGTGACATCGAACTTCGGCGGGCAGATCAACACCTACTCGCTGAGCTCGGCCTTCGCTTCGGGCGCGACCCCCGGCCTGGCCGAGGCGCTGACCGCTGCTGCCGCAGCCGTCGCGACGGTGGCGACAAACACAACCGAAATTACTTCCATCATCAACACCATCGCCGTTGCCGCCGGCAGCAGCCCCACCGCCGCGGTCACCGTAGCCAGCGCCACCGCAGCCGCTACCGAAGCAGCCGTCAGGAATACCTCACTGGTCGCGGCGGCGGGCACCGGCGGCACCACCGCTGTGGCGACGATCATCAGCACCGCTGCCGTCACGTCCGCCACCAACGCGGGGAACGCTGCGGCCGCCCAACTCATCGTGACATCAGCCGTCATGGCGGTCACCCAGGCCATTCCGGGCACAAACGTAAACAATGTCGCAACCGCCTTAACCAACGCCGCGAACACCGCGCAGGGAAATCAAGGCAACAACCAGATCCTCGCCGGCCAAGTGACGGCCGGGGTGAACGCGGCCGTGAATCAGGTGACCACAACCGGGCATGCCGTGGGGAATTCCAATGCCACCACCCCCATCACGCCGATCGATCCCTCCATCAACGTCAGCCGTTCCGCCTGACCGCTCGCCCGACACAGCAATCAATCTCCACCCAGAAATATTCTCCATGAAACTCTCCACTCCTACCCGGATTAGCCACAAGCTCACGGCCCTCTTCATCCTTATTGGCTCACTCGCCATCACCGCTAAGACGAATGCCCAGGTATTCCTGACTTTCTCGGGCGGCAATGGGTCGGAGGTCGCAATCACTTGGTCAACTCCCATCAGCTATACACTCACGGCCAGCACCGGCGTTTCCGCCAAGAACCCCACCTTTGTATTCCAGTCGGTAACCAACAGCCAATCGATTTTCCAGACTCAAGGTGCGGTCGGAGGAACGGCGCCCACTTACACCAGCACGGGTGCGGGTAGCACCGACGGCACGCAAACGATCAACACTTTCTTCGGGTCGAACTTTACGTTTAATACTGTTCGCCCCAGTGATGTGGTGTTTTACGCCACGAACGATACAGCAAACACATTCTTGACTGCGGGCGATGTCTTCACGTTGAGCGCCGGATCACTGCGTTATACTGGGTCACCCAACAGCTCAGCCAGCTATACTGGGGCGTTGCCCGTCAACGGTTTTTATAACACCTTTATCGCCGACGGTAACAACACCTACCTTTCTAACCTCGGTAGCGGCTCCGCCATCCCCGAGCCCTCCACTTATGCCGCCATTGCTGGCGCCGCGATGCTCGGGATGGCCGTATGGCAGCGCCGCCGCAAGCAGAAGCCAGCCCCGACGCTCGCTGCGACCTCAGCCTGAGGTCTAACCGTTCCCCCCGGGCCCTCGTGCTGCACGCCCTCCTCATCGACGATGAAGCCCCCGCCCGCGCCGACCCCCATCACCCCCATCAATCCCGATATCAACGTCAGCCAGTCCAGCGAGTAATATAGTTTCGCATCAATCAGAAAAACCATGACAACTTTCCGTATCCCACTTTCCGCTACGATCGCGACCTCCGTCGCCTCTCGCACCGCGCCCGCCGTCGCCCGCCGAATCGTCACCGTCGCCCTGGCCCTGACCATTTGGATTGGCGCGACCAATCCAGCGCACGCCCAAGCATTGATCGGGAGCGGCACCCATCTCCCACTCTCCGGTAACGCCCGGCCGACCACCGTGGGTCCCGCTTACGTGACGAACGGGAATATCAGCTTCACTGCCACGTGGTCTACGCCGGCGCAGCCCGCCTGGCTGGGCACGTTCACCGGCACCGGCCCCACTCCCGCCGGGACCAGCACGCCGGCCGGACTTACCAGCTACGATTTTAGCGGACTCGCGACCAATCTCCTTCCGGCCAATACGCATTTCCATATCAGTGATCTCGATAATGGATCCGGGACCGAACAGATAACGTTGGTCGCATACGGCTTGGGCCGAACCCTTATCACGTCGCCCTGGCTTGCCAGCCCGATCCTCGGAGAAGCGGGAACGACTAATGTTAACGACATGCCCGGCTGGAGCTGGAACATGACCACCGGCGCGTATATATTTGATGGCACCACGGTGCCGGGAAACCCCACGGTCGGCTTCGTCCTGGGCAGCAATCAAGGCATCTACTTTTTAGAGGTAACTCGCGGCAGCATTAACGCGAACTTCTCCCTCGGAGCGCCCTCGATTTCCGCAATTCCCGAGCCGTCAACATATGCCGCGATCGCCGGCGCTGCAATGCTCGGCCTCGCCGTCTGGCAGCGCCGTCGTCGTCAAATCTCCGCCGCAATCGCGGCGACCTAAGCCGCCACGCACCTCGTGCTGCAAGCTCTCCTCATCGACGATGAAGCCCCCGCCCGCGCCGACCTCCGCGCGAAGCTGGCGGCTCACCATGAAATAGCGATTGTCGGTGAGGCGGCCACCCTCCGCGCCGCCCACGCTCTACTGGTCAATGCGGATTACGATCTGGTGTTTCTCGATGTGCAGCTCATCGGCGGGGAGTCGTTTCAACTCCTGCCCTTCGTGCGACCCGGCGCGAGCATCGTCTTCGCCACCGCCCACGAACGCTACGCGGTGCGGGCCTTCGAAAGTCACGCGGTCGACTACCTCCTAAAGCCGATCGATTCCGCGCGCCTCGCTGAGGCACTCCGCCGCGCTTCGGCGGCGATCGCACCGGCCCGATGTTCGCCCGAGCCCACCGCGGCGCCTGACACACCCTCCCGCCCCGTCGTGGCCAACCGTTCACTCGCATTCGAAGGCTCCGACGCCGCCGCGGAAGTCCCGGCGGAAATAACGCTCACTCGCGACGAGCACGTTTTCCTCCGACAGATGCTGGAAACCTGGGAGGACTCGCTCAGCCCGAACCACGTGCTGCGCACCCAGCACACCCTAACCCGGACCGTGCGCTACGCGCGGGGCTCGGAGCCGACGCGCCTTTTCGTCGCCGGCGCACCCAGCTCCGCCTTCGCCCGCTGGTGGCGCGCGCTCCCGGCGGGAATTGCGTCGTAGCCGCGCGACACCCGGCGAACGCGACGCGCTCCGCGACTGGCCACAACCCCTCCGCGATTCGCTCCAGGTGAATCGCTCTGCACCGCGCTGCGCTGCTGCTCTCTTCGCGTCCGGGAGCCTTATCGGACGTGCCATCAACAAAAAATCAGCATCATGAAAATGTTTCGTCCTACTCTGTCTAAGCGAATGAGCACGGCGCTCGTCGCTGCGGCCTTTCTCGGCATTTTCGCCGCCCATGCCTCCGCGCAGCTTATCGTCAACGGCAGTTTTGAAACCAATAACGCCGGCTACAGCGGCGTGAACAACGTGGTCAACAGTGCCCCCGTCACGGGCTGGACGCTCATCACCCTCAGCGGCACCAGCAATATCTCGATGACGCGCCCCTCCGCGTCCCTGCCCTCGGGCCAGGAAGTCGGCTACCCCGCTGCCGTCGCGGGCATCCAGTATCTCGGGTTCAACGCTCAAAACACTACCGCCGGCAACACCACGATCTACCAGAACTTCGCCACCACGACCGGCGCGAGCTATGGCGTGACCTTTTCCGTGGGTGCCAGCAGCAACACGTCTGGCGGAGAGTAAACACGGCCGACGCCTGTCATCCCACATATCATGAAGCGGTCGATCAAGTTCATCTGGGGTGCGTCACGCAGAATTAATGGCCACTGGTATCTCGGCCTGTTCGGTTTCTATGATCGGAACGGGCAGCACGGCCAGGGGCTGGCGATCAGCGTGCGCGGGCTGCTGGTGGTGTTGGGCGCCCTCGTCCTGGTGGCCTACGTCGCCGCCGCGACCGCGCTATTTTCCCTCTGGCAGCAGAACTCCCACAGTCTGCTCACATTCGACGACGCCCTACTCTACCCCGTGCGCCGAAAGGAAATCGCGGCCAAGCAAGGCCAGGCGTTTATCGCGCAGGGCACGGATCTTTTTCGTGCGAAAAAATTCCACGACGCCGCCAACCTGCTCCGCCTCGGCCTCGCGCGCTTCCCGCACGATTTCACCGCGCGGCTG
>Ga0163144_10018488_pt1 | contig 14092 bp, 8 predicted proteins | sample OliLak19BULKMAT1_FD_123175 | JGI IMG/M metagenome (GOLD analysis project Ga0163144, IMG submission 123175) | Freshwater microbial mat bacterial communities from Lake Vanda, McMurdo Dry Valleys, Antarctica - Oligotrophic Lake LV.19.BULKMAT1 | ecosystem: Environmental > Aquatic > Freshwater > Lake... | reverse complement strand
GTGCATCACTTCATTTTTAGGGAGCTTGCTTCCTTGAACGAACGAGTTTCGGAATATGGACTGCTCATGCTCTAGTCCTGGCCTCCACCGCCAATGGCAATCCCCACAATCTGCTCTAGAAGGTTCTTGATTACTGTCGATGGTTATATGCAAGTCGTCTCCCTCACACCTTTGGCATTGTGTTGGACATTTGAAGGCACACTCAACTCGTCGGCATCTCACAGTCCACTTTGCTGTTGGCTCCTTTACTGGTTGACTGCAACGTGGGCATTTCGATGGGCAGTCAAACATTTCTTTCTCAAGACAGTAACGAATGGCCGCCTCCTCATTGTCGAACAGTTCCTTCATCTCAGCGTAGGATGGTAGGTTCCCCCCCAACTCCAAATCATCCAGAGACCTGAGCATAGTCTTCCGAAAACCAAAACGCTCATGCTTGTGTTTCGCTTCACGTTTGATCCGATGCCTCTTGCTTTTGTTGATTGCATAATCGCGCTTCTTAGAACCCTTCCGCGGCATGGTTAAACTTTCTTTTCTTTGGGTTGTGTCTTGTCAAGACAAAACGTTTATGAGGTGGCTCCTTTTTTCTAATCGGCAGGCAGTAGGGAACCTTTTTTTCCATCGGTCCTTGTGGCTTCATACACGCCGGCTGGCTTTGTTGGCACTTTGTCATTGCCATTGCTCTATGACCAAACTATGGGAGCCAAATAAATTACGAATCGATGGTTTCAAACCAGCCGTGCGGCAGGATCGCTAGTAATACAAAAACATCTTCGCTGAGGTTATGCTAAAAACTGTGTCATTTAGTAAAGACAATGTAATTTAAATAACGTTCGCCGCCAAATCCTCGCTGACATTGTCAATTTGCCGCGCGTCCTGTCTCGCTCATTGGTTTCCCATCTTCGAACCGGGACTTTACTCCCTAAATGGGAAACACGTTGGTCCTTTGCCGCCCTTTTAAGCCGCCATCGTCATTGTGGGTTGTCGTGTAAACATTTCTGTTGCGTCATTGCTTGGTCTCGTCGGCGTTTGTCCGGAAGCAAACTGAATGATGTCGAAATCATTCTCTTTTTTAGATGAAGGGAGCGCAAAGCCAGCAGAGCTCATAGATATGAGTTCAGCAAACTCGAAGCTACCACCACCTAAAAAAGAAAAAGATGTTGTCATCCAACTTTCCAGCTGCAGCCCGTGCTCGTGCCCGTCTTCACTCCGTGACCAAGTTGTCTGCGAGTAGCAAAGAGAGCGTCGTTAGTGGTCTCACCACCACCACTAAGTCGTTCACTTACATGAAAGAGACCAAGACCACCCCTCCAACTCTCCCTGCTGAACAGAAACCCTACAGCCAGGCCACCACCACCCTTCCTGAGCATTATGCTCCACAAGCTTATGTGGAACACCCCACGGCCAGGGTTCTCGATGCAAGCTTTGCCATCCCCCCAGTTGAGGCGTTTGTCGTTGATCTTTCTGCCATGTCTGATTCTCCTACCAAGGCTGAAGTGAAGGTGGAGACTGACGACTCACCTGAGTCCTTTTGCACTCAGATGAAGCGACTTGGGTGCTGCGCCAGTCCTCCGGACACTCCCAGTTCCAAGCCTCCCCCAAAAAGAAGCCTGATGTGTGTCCAAGTGATGAGAAGCAAGCAAGGAAGGTGAAAGACAAGGAAGATAAAGAAAACGACGAGGCTTTTGCCGCTGCTGCGCCTTACTTCTTTAACAACAGTGAATGTGAACCTCTCCAACAAGGCAAAGCAATCCCATTCCGCAAGGACTTGACGACTGCAAAAGATGCCGTCAAAGGATGGAAGGAGAGGAAGACTCCCACGGTGCAGTCTGTTATTGCTCCTGACAGCAAGAAGAAGATCTCGTGCAAGCCTCCCCCCCCTGATCCCACACCCTCCAAGTCTCATGTTGATTTCGAGGATGATGTCCTCCCTCCTACCAAGCCTGGAGTCTGGTCTCTGAAGGACTCTGCTTACAAGGATGAGTTCGCGTTTCTCAAGGCAGTGAAAGTCGAAAAAGCGGACGTTCTTGCCAACCGTGTTGCAAATGCCGCTAGGAAAATTGCCAGAGCCACTGACAAGGAGGGTGATGAGGTCTTCGGTGACATCCTCATGGAGATTCGCATTGGGATTTGGCGTCCAGCAGAAGCTAAGGGCCATGTCAATGCCTTCGCTTACGGAAGTTAAACAGCATTATGGTGAATCCTTGTTAGAGTGATGGTGCACATCAAAAAGGTGTTTTTGGGTAGCAACCAATGCGGGTGTGTGTGACCAAAAGCTTGTGAAAAAAAAGGACAGCATAGGAAATAATAGCAGCAGTGCTGGTTGTTGTTAAAGTGATAAGCTTAGTGTTAGATCTGGTTAGCGACTGAATGTAGCCGGAATCCAGGAGTCGCACTCCTTCTATCAATCTCTAGAGCATTGGCTTTTGGTGTGGCAGGCGTGTGTTTGAGTGCCGGACTGTTGGTTTATGTTTAACGGCTACTAGTAGTAGGATGTGAGTCGGCGTAGTGATGTGGCCTTCTTACAACACGTCACGGGGACCACTGTCAACATCAACCCTCGACATTACAACAGTATCAAATCGCCATGCCGCCCATGCATGCACCAGGAAATTTAAAATAACAATTGATTTGTGTCGCCCACCCGGGCTCACAGAAAATTGTTGCATGTTCTCCTGTCTGTGTCCTGCATTCATTGCAGTGTCTTTGTCTCCAATGAATGTGCAACTCTCACTTTCTCATTGGAATTGCACTGAACCATTAGCCAGCTGCACAAAAAGATGCTCATTGGATGTTTTGCAGGAGAAACAAAACTCCTTGCAACAGTGACAGTGTCAGTGATTCTTCGGACAGACACATTGAAGATGATTTTTTGCAAGTCTTCTCAACAAAATCATGTTTGGGAAACGCTGATAAGCCACATCCAGATGTGTTTGATGCGGTTGATCATTTGGACAACATGTGTGCTTTGTCCACACTTTGTTCATGGTGAACAAGGCATCCATGTTTTCAAACACGCAAACAAGTGAGCACGAGAATGTGACAGAAAACAAGTTGATCAAAATTGGCTTCAAACACATGAAGCTGAATCAAACTGAACGCTCTTGATTAACACTCTGCAACTGATTGGATAAGAAAGGACACGACTGCACAAAAAGGGGGTTGGAAACACAATTTTAGATTTTCTTTGAAGACAGAATGACAAACGACGAAAACAGAAAAGACAACACCTTAAAACAACGTTTCGTGCTCCGATGTTTCACCAACGAAACAGATGTGATGTTGCGCAAGTGAGAAATGCATGAGATTGCAAGGTGCTCAACATTTGCTCCGTCTTTGTTGTTCAGCTTCCACAAGATTGACATCTCGTTAGCAAGATTGATCGCTGACACGGTGCACATGTTTCGTCATGGCAACATCTGTTTGTCACCACAAGTCCATGGGAATGCACAACATCCTGATGAAAAATGTCATGGAAACTCAACTCTTTGTCTCCATCGAATGTTCGGGCTTAGATCTTGCATCTTGTTCCTTGGGATGCACAGCAGTTTGAGGTCTGGAACTCGCATCATGACGTGAATTCAGGGGTTGAATCATAGGTGAAGTCACACCTTTGTCAAGAATTCAATGCCAACCATGCTGAGCTCTGGTGACAAGAACACAAGCATGAAGATGTTGCCAGCAACTAGCAAATGTGAGTTTCACTGTCTTTTTCCAATTGTTCAAATCGACCTCTCCATCCCAAAATTCTTTGTCACAATCCCTTTGTGATGTTCACCCAAAGGTGTGACTGTCTTGATCCTGTGGCAATGAAATTGCTCATCAACCAACTCCATTTTTTCACAACAAACTCAAATCTCTATCTGGGATTTTATAGAGCAACAGAGACAATTCAAAACATAGGAAGGTGATGCATGAGAACAAGCCAGTCAGCAGAGGCCAGGTGGACTCCAGATGGTGGTCAACTGGTTGTGCTGGTTCATGCAGTTCAGCCGGATCCCCACAGATCCTATCGCCACTAGAGTTCTTTCTCCTCCCCGGCAACAGCAACTCCGAGCAGTGCCGTAAGTCTACCGGCACCACTACTGGAGCTTCACTGTAGTCTAGATACAGTTGAGTACGGGAACGAGTACAAAATTACTGTAGACGCGACGATACTAGAGGCTACTATCCTTCCGAGTGAAAGTACGAGCGAGACGTGACGGCCATTCATTAGTGCGACGAGACGTGATATAAATCGCTGAGACATGCACGTACTATCAAATTAGAGTACTGCCGAATACTCGGGTGTTCTCAAATTGGGTTCCTGCGGCAATCTTCTCGTTAATTCATAAATATGTCAGTACCGCCGTCTTAAGTGAGTCTTGTCACTGGTTCCAACGATCCGTAAGATCTCGCGATCATTCGTTCACACTAGCCACCAACTGACCAAAGAACTTTCCTTTGACGGATCATTTTTCTTTGGACTTCCGGCTAGAAATAATAACTGGCCGTTACGAAACGCTTGGGAAAGATTGGGCGATTGAGAATGCAATCCTTTTTTCTTCAGCTACTCTCATTCTTTTAGTTTTGATAAACCAGAACTGGCCAAAATTAAAAAAATCCGTTACTAACGATCCGGTACGAATTTGTCTAATTACTACTACGAGACAAAGATGGAAGACTCTTCTTTGAGATTCAATGATCTGAGCAGCAGCGTCCACACAATTCATCACGATGGAGATTTATCCTGTATGAGCATGAGTGGTCAGTTTGATTTGACTCCTCCAAGTGCGTCCAAGGAAAAGATGCAACTCTCTGGTACTGGTTTGAGTTTGTCCCCCATATTTGATGACGATGCCAGAAGCACGTGTTCAACGACTGTGGCTACAAGTAACCCTGCCAGTCCCGATCGCAGCAAGAGTGGTTTGGATAACTCTGCTCATTCTCTTGGTGGCAGCAGCCATAGAAGGATGAGTTTCCCCGTAAATGCTCCACGCAAAAGCGACAGCAGCAGCTGCAGCCACAGTCGTGACGATTCCAGCACCCACAAACAAAAGCCTACCATCTACAAAGGTGTAACCTACCGTGGAAATGCTGGCACTCTGGTATTGCGAGAAACTCGTTGTGACTTTATCTATCATCCCACAACGACGTCGGTCGATCCTGAAATGCACAAGCCTCAAAAACTCCCTTGGCGCTGGGCGGCCATCAAGAAACATCAAGTCGGTGTGGGTGACAAGAACATTCTCAAATTGGTGAGCGCTGAAAATGAAAAGTGTTCCGTCTTGTTTGGCATGCCCAATCGAGCGGATAAGGCCACCATTCGTCAAGATATCACCCATCGTTTGAGGCACTTGCGTGGCGAGGGTGTTGCTGCTGCTGTGATTCCAGAAAACATCACTACCCAGCAGATGACAGAAGAGAATCTTATGAAGCAAGCAGAGGAAGAAGCTAAGAAGAAAGCTGATTTGGAAAGACTAAGGGCCAATGAGATGGCCGCCCGAAAGAAAGTAACTGAGGAGTTGGAAAGACAAAAAGCCAAGATGGAGGCGGCCAACAAGAAAGCAGCCGAGGAGGCGGAAAGACTCAAAGTCGAGGAGGAAGCCGCCATCAAGAAAGCAGCTGAGGCGGCAGAACGACTAAGAGTTGAGGAGGAGGCCACTAAAAAGAAAGCAGCCGAGGAGGCGGAGAAGGAGGCTGCCAATAAGAAGCTGGCAGAGGAGGTCGAACAACAAAGAAAGGCCAGGGAGGAAGAAGAGGCTTCCAGAAAGAGAGCAGCCGAAGAGGAATGGTGTGCCCGTGTCTTGGAACAGCGGAAAAAAGCGGAAGCAGAAAGACTGGCAAGGGAGGCAGCGGCAGCTGCAGCTGCTAAAAGAGAAGAAGCCGAAAGTCGGGCCACACAAGGAGAAGTCGATATGGATACATTGTATGAGTTTGAAAGGCAATCCCTGGTACAGCCAGAGGAGGATAAAGAAGAGGTGAACGCATCCGTGGAAGGTGGGGAAGAGGAGAACGTCGCTGAGGCTGAACCTTTGTGCAGTCTCCCCTCCGTCGCCGATGAAGAAAATGAAGCCCAAACTGAAGAAAGCGACCAGCCTAAGGGCGAGGAAGTCGATTCTGTTTGCTTGGAATTGATTGAACCCACGCCGGAAGCCAACGAAGATGATGAGACGGCAGACGATGACGATGTCGATGAAGATCAATCCGAGTGGGCTGATCCTGCCGATGAGATCGAACTACTTGTCGTCCCCGAGTCTGATGATGAAGAAGAAACCGAGTTAGAGATTGACTCGCCCGAAGGCGAGACCGAGGCAGTTCTCGAATTAAGCAGTGAGGTCAAGGCAGAACCTGAAAATGAAATCGAGCTAGAAGATGCCATCCCCGTGTCAGAGGAGGAGGAGGAAGAAGAAGCACCCGAGTTAGAGATTGGTACGCCCCAAGATGAGACTGAGATGGTCCTGGAAATAATGGAGCTTGAAGCAGAGGAGGAGACAGAACTCACAGAACCACGCGAACTGGAGCTCGAGACCAAAACAACGGAATCAACCAAGTCCGATTATGGCAGCTATGCTGCCAGTGAGACCAAGAGTGAGTCAGTTGTTGATTCCGACACCGATTCGGGAGACGATGGTGAAACACCTAGCTTCACGAAGAAGGATTTAACTGAAGCCACCATTGATTCGGAAGACTCTGCGCATGCTGTCAAGGAGATCGCCTTTCGGGATATCTACAGTGATCATGATGATGACGATGACTTATTTTTGGAGAATAAGAAGAAATCAAACTGTGGATTTTTCGGATTTCGGCTATTTTGTTGAGTCCATGAAGAGTATATCAGCGCCAATAGTGCAGTGAGCGCACTATTGGCGCACAAACTACCAGATACATATTTTTAGAAAGTGCAGAAAAGAAATAACGTTTTTTCATTTGAGTCTTTACATCAATACTGCAAAAGGTTGACTCGCTGGTCTAGCTATGTAGTTGAAGCTCTGGGCATACCGAAATATAGGGAGCTGGAAATCTGTGAAATATTGTGTCATCATGATGTGCTTGCCGATTCTCTTTCACTGCCGCGCTGCCTATACCTGGCACTGATCCTGAGTCGAAAAACTATCCTTTCTAAGATGTCCTTCGGGTTAGGCAGAGGTAGCCAGAGATATTTTGGAGCGATTATGGGACTTCTACTCAAAGACGAGGGACTTCTCTGGTTCGACCTGTAATGCGATTCGCTAAAGCAATAGTAGCCTACCCTTGAAACCCTGGCGGCGACGCATGCTGACATTTTGTACGCAGATCAGACATCTCTATGAGTTACTTATGCAAAGTTTTCCACCCCTCCCATTGTGTACACGCTGCGGAGGGGGCTTTCACTTGAAGATCAGAATTATGACGGACTCCAGAGATTGCAGACCACAGCAAGCAACTCATCAAGACAATGCTGCCGGGCCTGGTACCCCAAGCTTTAGATGCTGGTTGGCTGTGAACCCAAGAGTACAATTGAAGTCTTTCTTTATTCTATATAAGTTGAGTTACATGCACGATGTGTGCCATGTCGGCATGGATTGTATCCGAGGAATAAACAGCGAGAAATTATATTTATTATGCCCCACCACACACAAAATAGAGATGCTCCCAATACAAGACAAAATAACAAGTACGCATTGCCCCACATGTGGTTGACGTGGCAGCTTGTCGATTGTAAAGAATGTCTAGGCGTCTCCAACCAGCACCAGGTTTCTTATTGTTTTTATACAGGATGCGTATCCTTTCAATCTTCAATGACTAGATTGTGTTCAATCTCGCGACGATATCCTTGTAGAATCGAAACCAAATCCTCTCGATAGGAAACCTCCAGAAGAAACTCATCCAATAATATCAACATGAGCTGTTGGTGTTCACTTGTATACGAAGGTTGATATTTGTGTTCACTCCGTTTCATGGTGGCCTTTTGTTGAACAGTGGAATTCCACAAACATTCCAAATCAGCCGTACGATTTGGAGGGATGACGGTCGCAACTTGAGATTCCAGCAAGCTCATGGCAACCTTTCCCAATAATTGTGGACCACTCGCCGCATCAATCATTTGTTCGTAGGGTACAAACACATCTACCGTATAATAGGGAGATTCCAACCAATAGATGATGAGGTCAATCCACTGCGTGAACCGTTCCCGAATTCTTCCTCTGTGCCGACTCCAACGAATCCAATTCATATACGGCGCCTGCTTGGAATGAAAGGTGGCTTTCACTCGTGCTTCCCAGATTTGATTGTACCACGATGGAATGGCATTGGCCGGATTACGTAACAACACAATGGCACGAGTCGCATAAGGAGGATCGCGCTGAAAGTAGCCGTGGCTGGCTTCCGGATCTGGAAATCCAATGCTTTCCTTCATGACGGGCCAATGCGTTTTACAAGCCACGGCATGGGAACGGACGCAATTCTTGGTAATGGCAGCATCCACTGTAGGTTGGTTGGTAATGCTTGTAATCAAGCTGCGAAACAATTCAGCACCCGATCCTGGAAAGGAAGCTACCCAGATTGGTTTGGATTTTTTCGGACGAGGCCTCTTCTTCCAATAATGAAAGCTCGAGGTGGTAGCCACTGCCGTCGATGGAGTGATACTGCAGTTATTGTAAGGTCCGGTATCTGATTCTTTCTCCTTTTCCTGTCCATAACCCCTCAAGGTTTCACCCGTAAGCCCCGAAATCTCGGGCGAATCTTGTGGTTGCCATCGATCATAAATTTCATAAAATAATACAAAGCAGAGACAACTTATTAGGATGCTAGCTTGTCGTTGTCGGGGTGATACCATTCTCTTGATCAAGACATTATGATTGTCAGCTTTTAATTTTATTGTTAAACAGCCATGTCCTTGTCTCTCTTGTTGCTGTTGTTGTCATTGTTTTATGTTCCACTACGCTCTCTCCGTGGTAACAAGAATATAAAAGCAAATTAATGTTTGATGCACAGGTGCATGGTACCGTACTAGTAGGGTTAGAGCTACTGTACGGGTTTCGTTTTTTCCGGCTCTTCTATCAGAGAAAGCTTGGCAACAACAAAAAAGCTAAATAGTAGATACAATGACTAGCTAGCGGAAGCAACAATTGCTGTTGTTCGTTGGGGGCATACAGGGTTTCTTTGTTTATTATTGTAAGTAGGAGTTCAGGTCGAAAACATTCAAATTCACTTATTGTACAGTAGAATGTAGCTGACAAACTGACCAACTAGAACTCCTTGAATACATCTCTTTTTAAGCTGCAACTCCAAACGCTATTGCTGGCCTAGCCACATCCTAATCCGTTTTGGCCCGCTTGGCAGACTCATCTTCTCCCTCTCCCCCATTTTCCTCCTTTTCGATAGGACGTTTGGCGGGTGCGTCCGTTTCGTTATTTCGTGCTGCCAGTAACTCGTCAATCTTTGGACGCAAGGCTTTCCATGCTAGTTCACTGCGTTGTGTAAATCCATCGATGGAGAATTCCAGCAAGCTCTTGCTTTGTTCCAAGCTCTCGAGTAAGGCCTTGCTGATTTCCTCGTCCAGTTCACAATCGCTGACGTAAATGTGCATTTTTTCAAGGGTAAGTTTGGGAAGCTTGGCAATCATCATGCGAAGACGTGCCGTAGAAAAGCAAGGCACTTTGAAGGTTTTGAGCGTTGCGTTTTGTGTCACGGCATTCATGACACCTTCAATACCCTCATCATCCAAAAAGGAACCATCTTCGAGACTTATTTCTTTCAAAATGGTATTGCTTTGAATCATTCCTGCCAATGCCTGTGCTTCTTCGTCTTCGAAACGTCGACTGGGACGGACCGACTGTTCACCCAAATACAGACATTCCAAGATGGACTTGTTGATGTCATTATGCGCAAACGATTTGGCCAGTGCCATGATCCCGGCGGTACCGATGCGATTGTTGCGAAGATCCAAGACTTTTAAATGTTTGCTTAGGGTTGAATCCGGGTTTTCCAATATCTTGCACAGAGCCACGGTTCCATCATCGGAGATCCAATTATTGGCCAAATGCAGTTCTTCCAATTTGGCACACTTTTCTTTGCCATCCAAAAATGATTTTGCCAATTGCGATACGGAGGCTGCTGTGAGTTGGCATTCGGACAAATCCAAGACACGCAGTTTGGGTGGAGGTGTTTCACAAAGGAGTTTCCCAATGGCGACAATAGAATCGTTTTCATTGACTCCTCGTCCCTTGAATTGTAGGCGTTGTAGACTAGCATGCCCCTGCATTCCTTCCGCCAAGACTGGCATGGATTGTGCCAGAAATCCATCGAAATTGATGTCAAGCAACACCGAATCCTTGGCTTTTACAAATTGGGCCAAATGTTGCGCTGCCTCTTCGGCCACAATGGGAGGTTTGAGGGTAATTTCCAGGACTTTGAGGGTAGTAGCAACTGATGACGCCGTTTCGTCCAAGGCCTTGGTCAAGCGTGCCAGTTCCGAAGCTTCGACTTGACATCCTTGCAATTTGAGACTCGAAATCTTGTTGGTAGGTTTCTCTTGTTGTTGCAAGATGGATATAACTCCATCGATGGTATCGGCAGGAATGATGCTATTTTCAATTTCCAATTCGTGGAGGGAACGGCTTTGTAAAAAGGCGTCCACAAAGACTTGGAAATTCTCCTTGGGCATGCGACCACTAAAGCCCAAACATTCTAGACTCGAATGGCCAAGAATGGCCTTGACCAAGGATGGGCTTTCGGTTAAAGCAATCGCTTCGAGGTCGCGCAATACGAGTCGTTTGAGACTGGTATTTTTGCCCAAGCATTCCATAAAATGCTCTAATTGTTCCTTTTGCAAAGGAGGACTGGCCCAGTGCAAACACCCGTCCGTATTCGTTTCGGGATCATTGTCGAGCAAGTCCTGACAAACCTTCTTGTAGGCGCCTTCCACATCGTGTGATACCAAGTTTCCCATTATTGTCGTTTCGGTGACGAGGATATGAAGAAGACGGTTCTTTGAGTTTCTGCGGGAAAAAGTGACTTCGTTTGCTCCAGAGGTTTGTTTGTGTGTGGTTGGATGGTGTTGGTGTTTGCTTCGTCTCATCTGTTTACTGCTTTTGCTGATGGGATGAATGGCTGATGGGTTGAACTACAGGGAGTGCTCCAGTAGTACGTACCACCAAAATTCAAAAATAATTGCCACATGTTGTTTGGGACCGAATTAAGTGACACGACACGTCACACGCTGACGACGAAGGCCCACCAGTCATCTACAGCGGGATACGATTTGACTCGTGATTAAATCCTTTGGACGCCGACAAGATCAAATCCCTGTTTGAAGACAACATGTGCACCTTAAACTCCAGGTGAACCCTAATAAGATACTCCAGTACTAGTACGATTTAAATACTGAAGACCTGGAAATTGGCAAATCCGTGTTTGACTACCCGCGAATAGAATTTAAAATGAAAATGAACTGTCACCACCTGGTACCAGGTACCTGCCTGTAGGTCAGAGTAAAGCATGGCACTATAGTACGCTGGTACTTACCGATGCACATGAAAGTTCCCGTGTTCACTTTCGGCCTCTCGTGGGATGGAGCTCATTATAGTTTCTTGACAACTTACTTGTTCTTTGAAAAAGAATTCTTCATTTTTTATAGAAGTAGGCGGAATTCGCACCCATCACGGACGCCCAATGGCAATCTCCTCCTTTTCCTTCTTGGGCTTACTCCTCGTAGTGCTGAAGGTGGCTCATGCCTCACCCGATACCACACGATTTCGCAATCCCAATGATTGCCAGTGTCGTTCCGATGGGAGTGTCTTTTGTGCGGCCGGCAGCTGTGTCTGCTTGAGAGACAATGATGAAACCTGCGCTTCGGTCTGCACCCCCACAACTGACGGAAGTCCCAGCTTTTCGTGCAGTGCTGGCAATGATTGTTGTGATACGCGTCGTCGTCGACGCAAGCTACAAGGAGCCGATTTCGCCGTGGACTTGGATGGAAACCAGGATCACCAAGAGCTCAACCGCGCCACGTTGGATCGTTGTGGAAATTTGACCTATGATGGATACCTGTTTGTCACATCCCATTTCTATGCCGTTGCGGTTCCCCAACGACAAGCCGAAGAAGCGAATTGTCCTTTTTTGGTGTCCCACTCGTATTTTGATTCGGAACAGGCCAAGCCGGAAAAACAATTGTTGTATTGGGAAACAAAAGAGGAGGGCGAATCACGATTTGCCGATGGCGCTCTGTACCAAAAATCGATTCCCATTGGGTCCTTCCACCTGGATCAGTTAGCCCGAGCCCATCAAGAGGTGCAGCTCAACTTGGAATTGTCGTATGACCTTTTCCGCAACAATTGTGCCAATTATGTGATTGGATTGGCCCATGAGCTACAAGTCAAGATCGATGCTCACGTGACGACGTTTGTTGCACGACGATTGGTGGAAGAATCCGGTAGTCAGTGGGTAGATTCGATTCGAAACAATATGCTTGTGCAATGGAGCCTCCAGTCCTTTTGGGAATGGCTGTATCAATGGTTCTTGGGAATGGACTCTGATGCCGACTCTTCGAATGTCAGCGAGGAGCAGACCGTGGTACAGCAGTTGGTGGAAGCACAAGCATCCGAGCTGATGGATCTTTAGCTAGTAGTCGTGGCGGCCAGTCTGCAACGCTGCATCTGTGAGCACTTGTAATATGCAGGGAATCTGCTCGTCATTGTTCCGCAGAGGAGCAAGGGAACAACGCGTTTTGCCACAAATTTGGTGGTTTGGTGGTTTACTCCTTTGCTGTCGTCCTTTATCCGTTCCTTGACGAGATTTTAATGCTGAAGGTGACCATGATATGTTGTAAGAATCCGTGAAAGTTTTCTCTCTTTTGAAAATGAATGATATATATATAATTTACTACTAATTCTACTATCTTGTGTCCAGACAAGGAGGGTACTCAGCAGTAGCAACCGCCGACTGGCAAAACCACCCACAGACAGCATGAGCGCTGTTACTACCCGATTATGGATATGCATTTCCACATTAAGTTTTCGTGAAACTTGATTGCGCCTTGCTATGTATGTAAATCTTGACCGTTTGATTCGATCTGATTCCATTCGATCGGTTCGACGCGACTTTTCTCGATTTTAGATCTGCTTGACCTTGGATTTTCCTGTTATCATCTTCTTGCCATAGACGCCGGCGACTCCCAAAAGCACCAGAGACCACGACATCATGCCACGACCAAACAGCAAGTGTTCGAATACCATGACCGTGCCAAAGAAAGCCAAGGCGCAAACAAACATGACCACTTGGGCCATCAGCGATTGTTCATCGGCCCAACGAAGAATCTTGATTCCCCAGGAAACGTAGGATGGCAAACCATCTTCGCCGTAAGCATCACAAGCCTTCGCATCGCCCATCATTGACGTAATGTGGCAAAACATGCGGTAAGGACTCAGCACTAAATGAATAAAAGTGGCTTGGGCCATGAATTTGGTTCCATCTTGGAATTCTGAAAATTCGGCATTGTGTTGTGCCACGGCAGCGTAGGAAGATGCTTTGATGCCTCCGCCATTGACCAAGAGTGTTCCATCGGGAGTAAGAGGAGTATAAAGACCCGTTTTGGTCACCGTGCCAATATTGATGACAGTGGCACCCGAAGGTGTCAATACATCTCCCATTTGGATCGAATCCGCACGAACAGGATTGGTCTTTCCCTTGAGATAAACCAAATGCTCTGCTGTCACTTCCAATTCAACGTCGTCGTCGCCTTGAATGACCAAAAATGCGGCTGTTTTTTTGGGTTGATAATGCGCAAAACCGTAGACGGTCTCATACTGATTGTTTTTGCCAGTCAAAATGCTGTCACCGACACTTAGCTGTTGCATGGGCGTCCACCCCTTTCCATCCACATTGACGGTAGTATCTCCAGAAAAGCAGAGTGTAATCTCTGTCTCGACGTCAGGACAATCGGCACGGACGCAATAATCTTCCGTGCCAGTGGCGGTAATTTGTTCGCAGCAAAGGACTTCAGTGTCAGGAGAAGCCCGTAAGTAACAAATCAAATCGCCCTCGCACTGTTGTCATGTTCATTTATCAGTTTTGGTTTGGTTTGGTTTTGTGTGTGTGTGTGTGTGTGTGTGTGTGTGTGTGTGTTTGTTTTTTG
>Ga0163144_10018487_pt1 | contig 14093 bp, 13 predicted proteins | sample OliLak19BULKMAT1_FD_123175 | JGI IMG/M metagenome (GOLD analysis project Ga0163144, IMG submission 123175) | Freshwater microbial mat bacterial communities from Lake Vanda, McMurdo Dry Valleys, Antarctica - Oligotrophic Lake LV.19.BULKMAT1 | ecosystem: Environmental > Aquatic > Freshwater >... | reverse complement strand
GCACATTAGAAATCAGTGTCGAGAAGGCCGTGAGAAAGTCGGTGGAAGAGCGGGCTTTTTGCTGCATCCCAATCTTCTCCCAAAACGGGAATCAAATGTACACTATATATTGTGGTCTATTATCCTGGCCATCAATATGTTGTATATAGGTTGCTTACCTTAATTCCCGAACGGCATTGACCCTAGCCATAACGTGCGCACTCTCTGCTCAACCGCTGGCTTCTATTTTTCTATGAGCGCGTAGGCGTTGTGGTTGTGGATGGATTCAAAGTTTTCCGCTTCGGCGCGGAACCAGGTGATGTTGCGGTCCTTCTTGCAGCGGGCGGCGATATTGCGCACGAGGTCTTCGACGAAGACGGGATTATCGTAGGCGCGTTCGGTCACGACCTTTTCGTCGGGGCGTTTGAGGAGGCTGTACAGTTCGCTGCTGGCGCTATCCTCGACCAGACGGATCATGTCTTCAAGCCACATGGGTTTCTTGAAGCGGAGGGCGAGGGTGGCGACACCGCGTTGGTTGTGGGCTCCGCGGGCGCTAATGGCTTTCGAGCAGGGGCAGAGGGTGGTGACGGGGACAATGACAGTGACAACGAAATCCATGACGCCTTTTTTCAAGGTGGCGCTGAAGCGGGCGGTGTAGTCCATCAGGCCGGGGGATTTCGTGGCCGGGGCGAGTTTTTCGAGGAAGAAGGGAAACTCGAAATCCACGTGCGCGCAGTCGCTCTCCAGGCGTTTGGTGAGCTGCTCGAGGATGTCGCGGATGTTGTCCACGTGGAGGATCGGGCCGTGGGAGGCGAGCACTTCGATGAAGCGGCTCATGTGCGTGCCTTTGAAATGATGGGGCAGATCCACGGTGAGCTGGACGGTGGCGACGGTGCTTTGGAGCGAGCCGCCTTTGTCGCGGATCTGAATGGGATAACGCAGGTCTTTAATGCCGACGCGGTCAATCGGCAGGCGGCGGGTGTCGCGTTCGCTCTGGGTGTCTTTCAAAGGCATTCCATGAGAATACGAGGGGATTTGCCGCAGCGAAGCGGAAAATGTTTGGCTTTCCGTCTGCGGATGCGGGATTTTGGCGGTCTTTCCCGATGAAGCAACCTCCTGTTCTGGCCATTGATATGGGCACGTCGTCCGTGCGCGCGGCGCTTTTTGATGCGCGTGGGAAGCGGGTTCCCGGCACGATGGCGCAGCGGGTTTACTTGCTGAAAACCGCCGTGGATGGCACGGCTGAGTTGGATCCGTTCGAGCTGCTGCGGCAGACGAAGGCGTGCCTCAAGAGCGCGATGGAAGGCTGGAATACGATTTCCGGGGTGGGCGTTTCGTGTTTCTGGCACAGCCTGGTGGGGACGGATGACGAGGGGAATCCGCTGACGCCGATTTACACGTGGGCGGATTCGCGGTGCGGTGCGGATGCGGCGCGGCTGCGGGAGGAGCTTTCGGAGCGCGCCGTGCATGCGGAGACCGGGTGCATGCTGCGGAGTTCGTTCTGGCCGGCCAAGCTGCGCTGGATGCAGCGGACGGATCGGGCGCGGTTTCGGAAGGTGCGGTTCTGGATGTCGCCGGCGGAGTGGGTGCAGTGGCGGATCACGGGACGGTCGCGTTGTGCGTATGGCATGGCGACGGGCACGGGGTTGTTTGATCCGTCGAAGTTGGCATGGAACGGGCGGATGCTGGAGGCTTGTGATTTTTCAGCGGAGCGGATGTTGCCCCTGGGCGATGAACCGGAAAGCTGGCGCGGGGTGCCATGGTTTCCCGCCATCGGTGACGGAGCGGCCAGCAACCTGGGTTCGGGAGCAAACGAACCGGGGCGCGGCGCGATCAATGTCGGAACGAGCGCGGCGTTGCGCGTGATGCGGGAGGGAGCGGAGGCGAAGGCCCCGTTCGGGTTGTTTGCCTATCGGGTGGATGCGCGGCGGTATCTGGTGGGAGGGGCGGTGAGCAATGCGGGAAACTTGCATGCCTGGTGTCTGCGCGAGTTGAAGCTGGGCAACGACACGGTGGCCATCGAGAAGCAACTGGCGGCGCGGCCGACCCCGGAACACGGACTGACGGTGCTGCCCTTCTGGACGGCGGAACGCGCGCCGGCCTGGAATGAAGAGGCGCAAGGTGTGATCACGGGCTTGCGGCAAAGCACGACGGCACTGGATTTGTTGCAGGCGATCAATGAGGGATTTTATTTCCGGCTGGGGACGATCGCGGAGATGATCGCGGGGGATAAGCAGCCGCGGTGGATTGTTGCGGGGGGAATTCTCAAATCGAAGTCGGCTCTGCGGCGGCTGGCGAATGTGGTGGGGCGGCCGCTTTACGCGAACCCGGAGCCGGAGGCTTCGTTGCGCGGGGCGGCGGTTTTTGCGCTGGAAAAACTCGGCCTGCCCGTGGCCGAGTTGAAATATGGGACGGCCGTATTGCCGGTGGCTTCGATTCATCGGCTCTACAAGGTCGAGAGGGCAAAACAAGCGGAACTGGAAAACCGCTAAAGTTCACTCATGAGCACTGATAAAGAAACCTGCGGGTTATCCCGAATGCGCGTCGTTCGCTTCTCGTTAGTGTCATTCAGTGAAAATTAGTGGTTTAACATTGCGGCATTGCATGGACGGTAAACTCACGATCAACGAAATCTACATTTCCGTTCAAGGCGAGAGCACCTGGGCGGGATTGCCGTGCGTGTTTGTGCGGCTGACCGGCTGTGATCTGCGCTGCACGTATTGCGACACCGAGTATGCTTTTTATGAAGGCAAAAAAAGGCCGTTGCAGGAGATTTTCGACGAGGTGCTGGCCTTTGACTGTGCGCAGGTCGAGATCACCGGCGGCGAACCCTTGTTGCAAAAGAATGTCCTGCCTTTGATGGCGGCTCTGTGCGATGCAGGGAAAACCGTTTTAATCGAGACCAGCGGGGCGCACGATATCTCGAAGGTTGACCCGCGCGTCCATCGCATCATGGACCTCAAAACCCCGTCCAGCGGGGAGTGCGCGCGCAATCTTTTTTCCAACATCAGCCACCTGACCCAAAACGATGAAGTGAAATTCGTCATCGGTTCGCGGGAGGACTACGAGTGGACGCGCGGACAAATCCGCGAGCACGCCCTGGACACACGGGTGCGGGCGGTTTTGCTGAGTCCGATTTTTGGAAAAATCGAGCCGCGCGACATTGTGGAATGGATGCTGGCGGACAAAGTGCCGGCGCGGTTTCAACTTCAGATGCACAAATTTATTTGGGAGCCGCGCGCCCGCGGGGTCTGAGGCCAGGGTGGCCGCGATAACGTTGACCCTACCCGTAAGTCAACACGTCCAAACCGGAAATTCCGTCATAGTGGCGGGCATTCCGGGTCAGCAATCTGGCCCCGACGGAGAGACTGACTGCGGCAATCCAGAGGTCGTTTTGCGAACGGCCGGATAAGCTGCCTTCGTGTCGCAAGGCGGAAACCACGTGTCCATAGGCTTCCGCCGCCTGAAAGTCCGCGCCCACAATCCTCCGCGCACGCAGGAGTTGGATCGCCTCTTGCAAGCGGCGCGGAGAAACCATCGCAACCCCGTCCAAAAACTCCCCTGCGGCGATGACGGGGATGATCAACTCCTAATCTTCTGAACCTGCAAGCTTTCGCTGGACTGTCCTTCCCGGTGCGGCAGACTGCCCACGTGAAAGCCCGCCTCGCCAAGGACTACTTTTTTGAATCCGCCCAAACCCTGCCCAAGGTTCCCGCCGGTCACAAATGCGGCGGGATGCATGGTCACAGTTTCAAGCTGGAGATCATCATCGAAGGCGAGGTGAATCCCGAGACCGGTTGGATCTACGACCATGCCGCGATCTCGCATGCGGTGTCGCCCCTGATTGATCTTCTCGACCACAAATATCTCAACGAAGTTCCCGGCTTGGAAAATCCGACCATTGAGCTGATGGCCGCCTGGTTTTGGAAAATCCTCGCCCCGCAACTCCCCGGCCTGGCCGAGATCGTGATTCACGAAACCCCGACCGCGCGCTGCATCTACCGCGGCGAGTAAATTTACGATGGCAAAGCCACGAGGCGGATGGCGGCGATTTTTCCGCTTTTTTCTCGGCGCGACCGCCTTGGTTGTGGGAATTTTTCTGTTGGTTCTTCTCCTGCCTGTCATGCGCCCACCCTATACCCACCAACCCTCGGCCTTGCCGCCTTCCTTCAAGGACGCTGTGGATGCAATCCGCGCCAGCATCGCAGCCACCCCGCCGGAGGTGAGTCCCGGGGGAAGGCCCGTGTTGTTGGAGCATGGCCGACCCACCGCCAAGGTCTTCGTGCTGCTGCATGGACTGTCGAACAATCCCCAACAATTTCTCAAACTGGGCCAGCTGCTTTTCGAGCGCGGCCACACGGTTTACATCCCGCGGCTTCCGTATCACGGCGAAACAGACCGGCTGACCAAAAGTTTCGGGCAACTCACGGCCAGGCAGATGCTGGACTCCGGCAATAAAGCCGCCGACCTCGCCCGCGGACTGGGGGAAAATGTCACCGTGGCCGGACTTTCCATCAACGGCGCAACCACGGCTTGGATCGGACAGAACCGCGCCGACCTGCATCGTGCGGTCCTGCTTTCGCCGTTTTTGGCACCAAACGGCATGCCCGGCTGGACTCTAGCGCCGGTGGTGCGCCTCTTGCTGCGTCTTCCCAATATGTTTTTTTGGTGGAATCCGGTCTTGAAAGAGAACAATCCCGGCCCGGCCTACGCCTATCCCCGGTTTCCGACCCGCGTGATCGGAGAAGCAATGTGGCTCGGTCAGAGCGTTTTGCACTCTTCCCGCAAAGAGGCTCCGCGTTGTCGTTCGATTCTGGTGGTGACGACCGCCTCCGACCTCGCCGCCAGCAATGCCTTCACCGCCACACTGGTGGAAAACTGGCGAAAATTCCGCCCCGGAGGCATTGAAACCTATCAGTTTCCAAAAGATGAGAAAGTCCAGCATGACTTTATTGACCCCAGTCAGCCCAATCAACAGACGGAGATTGCCTACCCGAAACTAATCGAGTTATTGGAAAAATAATTTGCCGCAAAACGCCATAGACTCTCATCTCTAGGCAGAAATCGGCATAAGCCCCTTGATTAGAGTCAGTTCGATCCGACCCACATTGACACATCTTCCTGCGCCACAAGCGAAGGAAGATCGGCAAGGGTGTCGAAGTATTCGTTAAACTCGGCCACGGATTGATCCTGCTGCCACTGGTAGGCGGTCCAGCCAATGACCACGGCGGCAAAGGCGGAAGCGGGGATGAGCCAGCGGAAAAACGCCTTCAAGGGCAGGCTCTGACGCCCCCCTTCCTTCACCTCGCGCAGCACTTTGCGGACGAAATAGGGTGAAGCCTTGGCAGGCTTGGCCCGGCCAAGGAGATTCCACAGCGCGTCTTTTTCGTTGAAGTCGTCCATGGTGAAGTAACCCCCTGACTGAAGAAAAGTTTCGCGCGCAGGCGAAAAATCAGTGCCGGAAGTGGCGGAAGCCGGTGAAGACCATGGCCACACCGTGTTCGTCGGCGGCCTTGATGACCTCTTCGTCGCGGACGGAACCACCGGGCTGGATGGCACAAGTTGCGCCGGCTTGGGCTGCGGCAAGGAGGCCGTCGGGAAAGGGGAAAAAGGCGTCGCTGCAGACCGCGCTGCCCTTGAGGGAGAGACCGGCTTCCTGGGCTTTCCAGACCGCGATCCGGGACGAGTCCACGCGCGACATCTGGCCGGCTCCGATGCCGAGCGTGCGGTCCTTGCCAGCATAGACGATGGCGTTGGATTTGACATGTTTGACGACTTTCCAGCCAAATTCCATCGCTTCGATCTCGTCGCGGGAAGGCGGGCGGGCGGTCACGACCTTGTGCTCGAGTTCAGGAACATCAGAGGAATCCGTGTCCTGCACGAGCAAGCCGCCCACAACGGAACGCAGATCGCGGCCGCTGCCCGGCAGGGGCTTGAGCATTTTCATGAGCCGCAGATTTTTCTTTTTGGAAAGAAGCGCGCGGGCGTCGGCGTCGAACTCCGGGGCGATAATGACCTCACTGAAAATCTCGGAAATCGAACGGGCCAGCGCGAGGGTGAGCGCGCGGTTGCAGATGATGATGCCGCCGAAGGGGGCTTGCTTGTCGGTGGCAAAGGCCTTGTCCCAGGCTTCGCGCAGATCGGAATCGGTGCCGATGCCGCAGGGATTGGTGTGCTTGAGGATGGCGACGGTGGGTTTGCCGAATTCCGTGATGAGGCCCGCCGCGGCACTGATATCGAGGATGTTGTTGTAAGAAAGTTCCTTGCCTTGAAGCTTCTCAAAATACGACCCGAAGTCGCCGTAGAGCTCGGCCTGCTGGTGCGGGTTCTCGCCGTAGCGAAGGCGCATTTCGAGGGGCAGATCGAGGCGGAAGGCGGCGGAGGTTTCCTGCTCGCGATTGAGAAAACCGGCGATCGACCGGTCGTAGGATGCGGTGGTGGCGAAGGCTTTGATGGCAAGACGCTCGCGCAGGGCGAGGTCGGTGCCGCCTTTGTTTTCCTGCATGTCCTCCAACACGGCGGCGTAATCGGCGGGATCGGTCACGACTGCGACGGATTGGTAGTTTTTTGCCGCACTGCGGATCATGGACGGCCCGCCGATGTCAATTTGCTCGATGGCCTCGGGCAGGGTGACGTCCTCCTTCGCGATGGTGGCCTCAAAGGGGTAAAGATTCACCACCACCAAATCAATCGGGCGGATGCCATGGGTCCTGGCCTGTTTTTCGTGTTCCTCGTTGCCGCGGATGTAGAGGAGGCCGCCGTGGATCTTGGGGTGCAGGGTCTTGACCCGGCCGTCCATGATTTCCGGTGAACCGGTAAACTGCGAGACCTCCAAGGTGGGGATATTTTCCGCCTGGAGGCTGCGGGCGGTGCCGCCGGTGGAAAGAATTTCCACGCCGCGTTGGTGGAGTTCACGGGCAAACTCGACGATGCCGGTCTTGTCGGAAACGGAAATGAGGGCGCGCTGAATTTTCATGGAAGCTGCAAACGGCGGGATGCTGAATGGAAGAGTGACAAGTGACAAGTGATGAGTGAGTAAGGATTTGAACCATGACCAAATACTGGAGCGTCTTTAACACGGGCTTGCAGAAAACCTTCGCGTAACGGTGGAATTTCCTCCTGCGGTCACTCTTCGGCATGGTGCCGCTGGCCGGGACGGTTTTCATCTGGCAGGTGCTCTTCAAGTCGCGTGGACAGAACATCGGCGGCTTCGACTTCGGGCAGCTGATTGTCTATTTTCTCATCGTCCTGCTGGTGGACAAATCTGGTGACTCCAACGGACGACGAGTGGCAGATTTCCGCCGAGATCCGTGAGGGGCAGATCAATAATTTCCTCCCCCGTCCGGTGGATTACCTTGCGGAAATATGAATCCTTGGGCGGGTGAGGCGGCTGCAAAAATGCTTAACACTATACCGATGGCAATTGGCGACGAGCTGTGTTTAAAGATAATTCCACCTTGAAAATTGGCTTATACGCGAAAAGCGGCACACTTTATTTTTTTGTCCAACGGATGGCGCTTGTTGCCGGCATCTCTTGGTTGGTTCTCGGAAGTTTGACGGAAAAAGCAGAGGCATCAACGGATGTGCCAACCCAGCTCGAATCGTCGGCAGCCTCAGTCTTTAAGAACGCCGATCCTTTTTTCAAACAACCAGACTCTGAGTCACTGCCTCAGCCAAAAGCCAATTTCAACGAGAAAGAGGCGGTAAAGTGGTTCAAAATGGCAACAGAAGACGGTGACCCGGAGGCTGAAAAGAATCTTGGTTGGATGTATGCCAATGGAATCGGGGTAGTCAAGGATGACAGGAATGCGGTTTTCTGGTTCCGAAAGTCGGCCGAGCAGGGCAACGCGAAAGGGCAACTTTTGCTCGGAGTCATGCTGTTAACCGGAAGAGGGACCGGCAAAGATCCCGTGGAAGCCTTCGAACTTTTTAAAAAATCCGCAGAGCTGGGCGACTCATTCGGTCAGTGTTTTCTTGGATGCCTCTTCGCCACGGGTCTCGGAGTGGCGGTTGATGAAAAAGAGGCTGTAAAGTGGCTTCAGAAATCGGCGGGGCAAGGCAATCCGCTCGGCAGTTTTTTGCTGGGATTCATGTATGCATCCGGCAAGGGAGTGGAGAAAGATGATTTTAAGGCGATGGAATTGTATCGTGCGGCTGCGAACAAAGGGTATGCCCCGGCGCAAGGCGAATATGGTTGGATGCTGGCTTCCGGGAGGGGTGCGGATAAAGACGATGATGAGGCTCTGCAATGGTATCACCGTGCCGCAGATCAAGGTGACGCGGTCGCAGAAAACAATATTGGCTGGGCGTATAAGGAAGGTCTTGGCGTGAAAAAGAACCCCGTTGAAGCGGTCAAGTGGTATCTGAAATCCGCAGCGAGTGGCAATACGAAGGCCCAAAACAACCTTGGCGCAGCATATTTAAACGGTGAAGGAACGGAAAAAAATGAAGTCGAGGCCATGAAATGGTATCGCCACGCGGCGGATCAAGGAGATTCATACGGACAAGCCCATATTGGAATAATGTATCGAAATGGCGAAGGCGTGCCGGTGGATTACGCCGAAGCTCTAAAGTGGCTGAGAATGGCGGCTGAGAAGGGAAACGATGAAGGGCAATACTGCCTTGGCTTAATGTATGCGCGAGGCGAGGGTTTAGAGAAAGATCCGGAGGAAGCGGCTGTTTGGCTTCGTCTTGCCGCCGAAAATGGAAACGCTGATGCCCAAGTGGAGCTTGGACTCTTGTATCTCCATGGCACGGGGGTCAAACAAAACGATGGGGAGGCCATCGCCTGGTTTCGGACTGCTGCCGACCAAGGAAACGACGACGGACAAGCGAATCTCGCCTGGATGTATGAATGTGGGCGGGGAGTGGAAAAGAATGTCGCGGAAGCTATCCGGCTCTATCGTGAGGCCGCCACCCAGAATAATGTTTACTCTCAATACAAGCTTGCCGAGGCCTATGCGAACGGATGGTGGGAGTTGGATAAAGACGATGATGAGGCTCTGCAATGGTATCAGCGTGCCGCAGATCAAGGCCATGTGGAGGCTCAATACAGCCTTGGGTCAAGGTATGAAAAAGGCGCGGGGGTGGCCAAGGATAACGAGGAAGCTAAAAGGTGGTATCGAAAGGCCGCTGAAGGGGGAAGCAGTCGCGCCAGAGCAAGTCTTACTTATCTTGAGATGAAACAAGCAGCTCAAAAGCCGACCTTCGCGGAACCCGTTACCCTGGATCTTCTGCCTAAATGGTGATACTTTTCGTGCTGCAGATGGTGGCTTTCGCGTTTTTTGCGGCTCGGATCCTTTGCTTTCACAAAAAATCTGAAGAGTTTACCTGCCAGGGATTTGGACTTAAAAGAGTCCCATGTGGATTATTTACGCCCTCTCGGCGGCGGTCATTTGGGGCATCAGCTATGCGGCGAGCGGCCGCGTGATCGAGCGCGGGATGACGCCGCTGGCCTTCTTCTTTTTCTTTGCACTTTTCGGTTCGATAGCGGCTGGACTGGCGCTTTTGCTGCTGGGGAAAATGGCGACGATTCCGGGTGAGATCAGGGGGCTGGGCCCGGATTGGGTGTGGTTCGTGGTGGCGATGGTGACATCGGCGGCGGGAGCCTTGCTGATTTACATGGCGATCAGCGAAAAAAACGCAACCTTGGCATCGCTGATCGAGATTTCCTATCCCCTGTTTGTGGCGATCTTTGCCTGGCTTTTTTTTCGCGAGACGCAATTCAACCTGGCGTCACTACTTGGCGGCCTGATGATCCTCGGCGGCGTGGGGGTGGTTTTTTTGGGAAACCGGAGCTAAATGCCGCTCAATTGCCAGCGTACCATAGCGGCAGTTTTCTCTTGCCAGCGGAGGAGGGCAAAATAGCCTGCCAGACCGCATGAGAGAACGTTGTTTGTCTGCCGCCCTTCTGGTCTGGCTGGCCGGGGCAGTTTGCGCCCTGGCACAGTTCGGCAGCTTTGGCGATGTCCCGGTGGAGATTACCGCCGATGGAAATACGCGTTTTGAAGGCGGTGTGGCCGTGGCCGAGGACAACGTCCAAATTCACTACGGCGATTACAGCATCTACACCGACTACGCGGAATACAACCCCGACACCCGCGACGTGTTGCTGATTGGCAATGTCCGCATCTATACACCGAGCGAAGTTCTCACCGGCCAGCGGGCTTTGTTTAATCTGGAGACGAAACAAATGCGCGCCTTGGAATTTTCCGGCGGCCGTTATCCGGGGTACTTTCATGCCTTCAACATGAAGGCGCCTTCGCTGCGGGAGTTCCGGGTGCGGGATGCCGTCTTTACGACGGATGATTCCTCGCAACCCGATTTCTACATCAAGTCGAAGAGCGTGCGGATCTATCCCGACAGCCGCGTCATTTTCTCGAACTCGACTGTTTATGTCGGGCAGGTTCCCATTTTTTGGATGCCCTATGTTTTTGCGAACATCAACAACAGCGGCTTTGAGTTTCTGCCCGGCTTTGACTCTCGCTGGGGTGCCTACCTGCTGACTGCCTACAGCTTCCCGATCGGAACGGGTAATACCATCACCGGCAAGGTCCATTCGGATTTCCGCTCGGAGTTCGGCCCCGCGCTGGGTTTCGATGCGAAGATGAAATACGGCAAGGATGACCGCAGCTACGGGGAGTTTCTTTCCTATTACGTCTTTGATACCAAGGAAGTGAGCACGGTGGATGCTCCCGGAGAGCCGGCCGAGACCCGCACCACCGACCGCTATCGCGTCAGCTTCAGGCAGCGTCTCTTCCTCACGGACGACATCTACGTCACCGCCGATATTAACCTCTTGAGTGACGTGGATTTTCTGGAGGATTTTTATCCCAACGAATTCAGCATTGACCCCCAACCGGACACCTACCTCTCCGTCACAAAGTGGGATGAATTTTACACCCTCACCCTGCTGGCCCGCTTTCAACTCAACGATTTTCAAGACACGACTGAGCGTCTGCCCGAACTGGTGCTTGATATCAAACAGCACCGCATTTTCGGGCTGCCGTTTTACTACGATGGGGAAAACAGTGTCGGGAGCTATAAGCGGACTTTTTCCAATGAACCCAGCTTCGGGCAGACGGAGTTTCCGGATTATGAGTCAACCCGCTTCGACACCTACCATCAGATCTCCTTTCCCAACCAATTTTTTGGCTGGTTGAATATCAACCCGCGCATGGGCGTGCGGGCGACGTATTATTCGGAGACTGGCTCTTTTATTAATTCGCAAGGCATATCGGAACTGGATCCCGTGACCGGACAAATTCAAATCCTCGAAGGGCCGCGGCAGCCCAATCCGTTGAATGCTCCGACCGCCAGACTCAATACGAGTGGCGGAACGCTGCGAACCGTGGCCAACCTTGGTCTGGAAGTCTCAACCAAGCTCTCCAAGGCCTATGAGCGCGTTCAATCCCGCTGGCTCGGACTCGACGGTCTCCGTCATGTCATGCAGCCCTACGCGAATTATTCGCTGGTGCAAAATTTCGGCGACAGTCCGGAGGAAATCCTGCCTTTTGACCGCGTGGTGCCCTCGACCCAGTTGCTGCCCCTGGATTTCCCGCAATTTACCGCCATTGACTCGATTGATACCTGGAACATTGTCCGTCTGGGCCTGCGCAACAGTCTTCAGACGCGGCGCGATCAGGAGACGTATCAATGGTTTACCCTCGACACGTTTCTCGATGTGAATTTTGACAACCCCTACTCGAACGCCGACATTTCCAACGTTTTCAACGTCATTCGGTTCCGCCCGGTGAATTGGTTCAACGTCTTCATCGATTCCCAACTGCCAATGGTGAGCGAGGGATTCACCGAGATTAACACCGGCTTCAACTTCATGCCGACGCGCGATTTGAGCCTCACCCTTGGACACCGCTATATTGATGGCAACGAGTTCTTCGCGGACAACAGCCAGATTGATTTCTCCGCCTACTGGCGCATCAATGAGAACTGGGGGGTCAGTATCTTCGAGCAGTACGAATACGTCTCGAATGTCCTGCAATATCAGCGTTACATGATCCATCGCGATCTCTCGAGCTGGGTGGCCTCCTTTGGTGCCCAGGTCCGCGACAACCTGGGTGGCGAGACGGATATGGGCGTGTTGCTTATTCTCACTCTCAAGGACGCTCCGCAGGTCACTCTGCCTATCTCGTTCGACCAGGCGACCTCTCCGATTTCCCCCGGTGCAAGTGGCAGCAACTAGTTTTTTCCTCCCGTTTTTCTATGAAAATCTGCATCATTGGTTCCGGTTATGTTGGTCTGGTCAGCGGCGCTTGCTTTGCCGAGGTAGGTCACGATGTCATTTGTGTTGATAACAATCAGAGCAAGGTGGACATGCTCAAGGCTGGCAAGATCCCTATCTACGAACCGGGCCTGGAAGAGCTGGTCCATCGCAATGTCTCGGCCAAGAAGCTGCAATTCACGACCAGCACCGAGGAAGGCGTGGACAATTCCGAGGTGGTCTTTATCGCTGTGCCCACCCCGCCGCAACCGGATGGCAGCGTGGATCTCTCCTACATCGAAAAAGTCGCCCGCGAAATTGCGGTTGTCCTGAAAGCCGGCCAATACCGCGTGATTGTGGACAAGAGCACCGTGCCCGTCCGCACCGGCGAAAAAGTGGCGGATACCATCCGCCGCTACAACAAAACCGGGGCGGATTTCGATGTGGTCAGCAATCCGGAATTTCTCCGCGAAGGCTGCGCCGTGCCCGATCTGATGAAGCCCGACCGCATTGTCATCGGCGGCAATAGCGAGCGGGCCATCGCGGCCATGCAGAAGATTTACGAGCCCTTCATGGCTCCCGTCCTCGTGACGGACATCAATTCCGCGGAATTGATCAAACATGCGGCCAACTCCTTCCTCGCTCTCAAGATTTCGTACATCAACGCCGTGGCGCAAATCTGCGAAGCCAGCGGTGCGGATGTCGAGAAAGTGGCCGACGGCATTGGTTCGGACAAGCGCATCGGGCGCAATTTCCTCAACGCGGGCATCGGCTATGGCGGCTCCTGTTTTCCCAAGGATATCGCAGCGTTCATTGCCATCAGTGAAGACCTGGGGGTTCCTTTCACCCTGCTCAAGGAGGTTCAGCGCATTAATGTCACGCAACGTGAGCGCTTCCTTTCCAAAATCCGCGAAGCTCTCTGGGTTTTGAAGGAAAAGAAAATTGCCGTGTGGGGGCTGACCTTTAAACCGGATACGGACGACGTCCGCTCATCCGTCGCGGTGGACGTGGTCAGCGATTTGCTGGCCGAGGGCGCCCTGGTCACCGTTTACGATCCCAAAGGCATGGAAAAGGCCGCCGAATACAAAATGGTGGAAGGCGCAAAATTCGCCACTTCCCCGCTGGAGGCTGCGGAAGGTGCCGAGGCGCTGATCGTGGTCACCGAGTGGAAGGAATTTGCTGCCGTGGATTTCGCAGAACTCAAGAAGCGGATGCACAGCCCGTTGATTTTCGATGGAAGGAATCTGCTTGATCCCGTCATCGCCCGCAGCTTCGGCTTCACCTACACCAGCATCGGCCGGGCCTGAGGGCATCGCTTAATCGACAGGTGCTCATGCGCCGGGCCATTTCCAGCCAAGCTGGCTGATCCAGAAAATCCCGAGACCAAAGCACTTTAAAAAGTGTTGGCCCAATTCGCCAATCTGAAAAATGTTCGAGAATTCCGCTTAACCAGCGATTCCAAAAAAGGATCTATCCGCATAGAACCTACCATCTCAACCAAAAAGAAAATCGGCGGCGGATAGAGCTCCATCGGCTGTCCCCGCCAGCTAAACAGAAAATTTTTTGACCGAATCGAGAGGGGCAATTCCTGCTTTCACCGCCTGAACTCTTGGCCTGCGAAGGAGCTCAGAATATACATGAATCTCAAAAACCGCGCGAAGGCCGCATGGCCCGGGCCCTTTTTTCCTTGCGGCTGGTGTCCCCCTACCCGTCCCAGAAAAGTTGTTGAAGAATCGGGAATTGGCGATCAGGTCAGGGTGCAACAAATAAATTCGCAGTTCCGCTTTGGACATCGGTGGGCGAAAGAGCCTTCACACTTCCATCTAAAAAGGCGTAATTCCCCTTCCCACCGTGCCGCGTAAAGTCAGCTCCCGTGGATCCGGGCCCGGTTGTG
>Ga0163144_10018486_pt1 | contig 14094 bp, 14 predicted proteins | sample OliLak19BULKMAT1_FD_123175 | JGI IMG/M metagenome (GOLD analysis project Ga0163144, IMG submission 123175) | Freshwater microbial mat bacterial communities from Lake Vanda, McMurdo Dry Valleys, Antarctica - Oligotrophic Lake LV.19.BULKMAT1 | ecosystem: Environmental > Aquatic > Freshwater >... | reverse complement strand
TCCCGCCTCATGGGCGATCCGTGCCTGGGATCTGAAACGGACTTCGACCTACGGTTCCAAGCATTTCAACGAGCGGGAGTGGAAGGTCTCCAAGGCGTTGCTTTCCGGCGACGGGAAATCGGTCACACTCTCCATCCCGGATCTCGCGCCCACCTGGGGGATGTCGGTCAAGATGAAGCTGCGCGGCGCGGGTGGCGAGGATGTCGTCCGCGAGCTGCACAACTCGATCTTCAAGCTCGAATGATCCGGTCAGGGCTCAGGCTGCCTGCACTAGGGCGAGGCAGCAAGTTCCGCAGAATTTTTAACCACGGATTGCACGCAATGCACGGATTTGAAGAGCTGGGATTTGGAAAAATAACGAAACCTGAGTTACAAAACCATTCCGTGTATTCTGTGCTCTCTGTGGTCAGGTTTTTAACCATGGAACACACGGATTTGAAAAAATTGCGAATGTAGTTAGTTTCACCCTTGAGGTGAATGCCGCAAATCTTGCAACTTATTCATTATCTGCGTAAATCCGCGTCATCTGCGGTTAGAATTTTCTTTTCCAGGCTAAAATCATCATGAAAAAAACAACAGCAATCCTGAAACTCGCCGCCGCGATCGCGCTGGCAGCCACCACCCATGCCGAGGAGGCGAAGAAGTCCGCATGGATCGAGCCTGTCGAGAAACAGATCGAGGGATGGACGGTGTCCGTCGATCCAGCTCTGCTCTCCGGCGAACACGCGGAGGAGGGCGGGGCGGCGTTGAAGATGCTGGCAAACCATCTCCAGCGCATCGCCATCCTCATCCCCGGCAAGCCGCTTGAGGATCTCCGGAAAGTCGGGATCCAGATCGAATGGTCGCACCCGGAACTCGGCAACATGCAATATCATCCGGGTGCCGACTGGTTGGTCGAGAAGGGGTACGATCCGCGCCTTGTGAAAAAAGTCCATATCCCGCAGGCCAAGGAACTCGTTTCCCGCCAGCAGATGCTCAAGCACCCTGCGGTGATCCTGCACGAGCTTGCACACGCCTACCACGACCAGTTCATGGGCTTCGACGATGCGGATGTCCTCAATGCCTACAAGGCGGCGATGAAGGCGGGCAGCTACGAGAAGGTGATGCTTTTCGATGGCAGGATGGTGCCGCATTACGCGCTGACCGACCACAAGGAATACTTCGCCGAAGCGACGGAAGCCTATCTTTACCGCAACGATTTCTATCCCTTCGTCGCAGGCGAGTTGAAAGCCCATGATCCCGGCGCGTATGCGCTCATGGAAAAGGTCTGGGGAAGCCGTTGATCTCCAAACGGTGCCCACCATGAATTGCCTGGTACGAGTCTTCACAGCCATCGGGGTAACCGGGGCAATGTGCCTTTCCTCCGCATCGGGGAAATCCCCGCAGCCGAACGTGATCCTGATCATGGCTGATGACCTGGGATACCGGGATTTGGGCTGCTACGGCCACCCCTCGATCAAGACCCCCGTCCTCGACAAACTCGCGGCGGGAGGGATGCGGCTCACCAACTTCCACGCGGCTGCCTCGGTCTGCACGCCTTCGAGGATGGCGCTGCTGACAGGCGCATATCCCGTCAGGCTCGGCTGGACGCAGGGCGTGGCCGGTTACCTGATGGGGGCTAAGGACGGGATGGCTTCCGAGGCGCTGACCATCGCGGAAATTTTCAAGGCCGAGGGCTACGTCACAGGGATCTCGGGGAAATGGCATATCGGGCGGCTCCCCGGCAGCCGCCCTGGTGACCAAGGATTCGACAGCTCGTATTACAACCCGATGAGCAACAACCAGCTCGATGAGATCTGGCGCGGGGATGCCATCGAGGTGAAACCCACCGACAACCGGCTCCTCACGGAACAGTTCACCAATGAAGCCATTCGCTTCATCCGCGAGAACAGGGAGAAGTCATTTTTCCTCTACCTCCCGCACACCGCTCCGCATTTCCCGGTCATGCCCCATCCCGATTGGAAAGGGCATTCGGGCTACGGCGACTACGGGGATGTCGTTGAGGAGCTTGACGACCGCATCGGGGATATCCTGAAACTGCTCGACGAGCTGGAACTCACCCGCAACACCATCGTTATTTTCATTTCCGACAACGGTCCGCAGGGCGGTGAGCAGTCCAGCGCACTGCCGTTCCGTGGCAAGAAATGGAGTGCCCTGGAAGGCGGCTCGCGTGTACCGGCGATCATCTCGTGGCCGGGGAAAATCCCTGCGGGGCAGGAAAGCGGCGCGTTGACCGGGGCGATCGATTTGTTGCCGACACTCTGCCGCGCCGCCGCGATCGACTGGCGGGCGCAGAGCAAAGGCAAGCCGCCCATCGACGGCATCGATGTGTGGGATACATTTCTCGGAAATGGGCAGAAACATCCCCGCAGCGAACTGCTCCATTGGCATGGTATGGAATCCCGCCCGCAGGCGTTCACGCAGGGTGATTGGAAGCTCTTCCTTGACGGGCGCGCCGCGCTTGATGGGTATAAGGCTGGAAAAGGCGGAGTGGAGAAGTCCCCGATGCTATTCAATATCCGGGAGGACGCCGATGAAACCAAGGATCTCAGCCTCAAGCACCCTGAAAAGGTGGAAACTATGAGGATGCGCGCGCTTGAACTCATCGGCGAGCTTGATTCCAGTGAAAAGCTGGAGCTCGCCAAGCCGGATTGAGCGTGCCTCCGGAGAGGCGTCTCTCCGAGCGCCTGCACAAGCCCAGGGCGCTTACCTACACTAGGGAGAGATTTACCAAACGCCCTTTCACTACAGGAAATAATTGAACCGCCAAAACGCCAAGCTCGCCAAGGAATCCTTTGAAATATTGCATAAACGGCCAGTGAAACCCGGATTGCCAACCATTTGGAATATCTGTCCTTGGCGGACTTATCGCTTCAAAACTCTTCACTGGCAAAGCTCGGACACCATTTTCCCTAATGCAGGCACCCTATGCACAAGACCAGCCGTTTCACATTGCTTATCCGGCGGTCGGAGACACGGCGCTCCGGAAAGGCGCAGGGTTCCTACACTAGGGAGAATCACATGGAATCCCGCAAGCATTGAGAAATATTGAACCGCCAAGACGCCAAGACCGCTAAGGAAGATCAAAAACATGTTCAAATACCAGCAGGAATCCGTAGCGGATACGAAATATTTGGCCTTGGCGAACTTGGCGTCTTGGCGGTGAAAAATTCTTTGTTGCCAATGCCCAGACACAATTTCTCCCTAGTGTAGGCACCCTGCGGAAAGGCGGCTCCGACTCCGCTTGCCAAGCGGGCGTCTTCCGCATAGGTCTTTTCCCGATGAAAAAAACATACGCAATCATTTCCATGGCCTGTTTCGCGATGCTTGGCGCGTGCAATGCCCAAAAGGCCGCTGAAACCGTTGAGGCAAAGGACGCAGCACCCGTCCCGGTGGAAGGTGCGGCCAAGGTCAGCCTGAAGACGAACAAGGGAGAGATCGTCATTGAGCTGAATGCCGAAAAAGCTCCCGTCACCGTCGCGAATTTCCTCAAGTATGTGAACGCCAAGCACTACAATGGGACGGTTTTCCACCGCATCATCGACGGCTTCATGATCCAGGGCGGTGGCATGGCCATGGATGGGGGCAGCCTTGTTGAGAAGGAAACCGGAGCCGGGATCAAGAACGAGAGCAACAATGGCCTGAAGAACGATACCGGCACCATCGCGATGGCGAGGACGCCCGATCCGGACAGTGCGACCGCGCAGTTTTTCATCAACGTGGTGGACAACGCAGGCCTGAACTTCCCAACCGGCGGCGGATACACGGTTTTCGGAAAAGTCATCAAGGGCATGGACGTGGTCAATGCCATCAAGGCCGTGAAAACCGCGCCGGGCGATGTCCCGGTCGAGCCTGTGGTGATCGAGAGCGCCAAGGTGGTCGAGTGAGAGGACACCCGCCGAACCCATGCAAATCTGGCTCTGCCCGCTCCTGGCCTTCCTCTGCGGCTCGATCCCATTCGGGCTGTTCATCGCGAAGGCCAAGGGCATCGACATCCGCAAGCACGGCTCCGGGAATATCGGCGCGACGAATGTGTTCCGCATCGTCGGGAAAAAATATGGCCTTGGCTGTCTGTTGCTCGACGTGCTCAAAGGCTTCATCCCGGTTGTGATCGCTCTGAACCTGGTCCGATTCACCGGGCGGGATCCGCAGTTCCATATCGCTTTCCTTGAGCCGTTCTCCCTTGTGCTACCCGCCGGGGAGCAACTTAAGGTTCAGCTCGTGCATGTCATCTCCGCGCTCGCCGCAGTGCTGGGGCACAACTACTCGCCGTGGATCGGATTCAAGGGAGGGAAGGGGATCGCCACCTCGGCGGGTGTTCTCATTGCGCTGATGCCGGCTGCCGTTTTGCTGCTCACCATTGTTTTCATAATCACCCTGTTCGCCACCCGCTTTGTCGCGGTGGCCAGCATCGCCGCCGCCGCATCGCTGCCCATCCTCACGCACCTTGGCGCACGTTTTCACAAGACACCGGAAGGCATCAGCCTCTGGGAAGCGGGCACCTGGAACAAGCCGCTGTTCTTCTTCTCGCTGACCATCGCCATCCTCGCCATCTGGAAGCACCGCAGCAACATCCGCCGCCTGCGGGACGGCACGGAATCGCGCTTTGTTTGGGGTGGACAACCGAAAAAAGAGTCATTGGATCCATGAGATTTGAAAGCGCAGCCATCCTCGGATCGGGTTCCTTCGGGACTGCGATCGCGAAACTGCTTTCGCCGAAGCTGGGTTCGATCCTGCTCATCGGCCGTGACGCGGATGTCGCCAACGGCATCAACAGGCAGCATCGGAACCCCCAGTATCTAACTGATATCCTGTTGCCCGGAAACATCACGGCCAGCACGGATTTGTCTGCCGCAGCCGGGTATCCGCTGCTGATCTTCGCGGTGCCGACCGCCGCCACCCGGAATTGTGCCAGGGAAATCGCACGGGCGGGTTTGCCGGGTTCGGCGGTTCTGCTTTCCTGTGCGAAAGGGATCGAGAAAAGCACAGGGGACAGGATGAGCGAAATCCTTCATGAGGTGTTGTCCGGAAATCCCATCGCAGTGCTGTCCGGCCCCAACCATGCCGAGGAAATCGCCATGGGGCAGCCTGCCTGTGCGGTGATCGGGTCTGCGGATGCCGGGCTTGCGGATGATTTGCAGGAACTTTTCACACTTCCCCATTTCCGTCCCTACACAAGCACTGACCTCGCGGGGATCGAGTTGGGTGGCGCGATCAAGAACGTCTATGCGATCGCCGCCGGGATCGCCCACGGACTTGGCCTTGGCGACAACGCGGTAGCCGCGCTGGTCACCCGCGCACTCGCGGAAATGAGCCGTCTCGGGATCGCTCTCGGCGGCAGGATGGAGACTTTCGCCGGGCTTTCCGGGGTGGGCGACCTGCTGGTCACCTGCTTTTCCGAGCACTCGCGCAACCATCGCGTCGGCTTCGCGCTCGGGAAAGGGAAGACGCTTGAGGAAACGGTGCAAAGCCTCGGCATGGTCGCCGAGGGCGTTCCCAATACCCTGTCCATCCACGAGGCCGCCCGCCGCGCCGGTGTGAGGACACCGATCATCGATGCGATGTATTGCATTCTCTATGAAGGCAAGCCTGCGGCGAAAGCGCTGATGGAACTGCTCTCCCGCGACACCCGCACCGAATGCGAATGACCCCTTCCAAATGATCACCGAGACCCTCCCGAAAAAGCCCAATATCATCCGCCGCATGTATGCCTGGACCGTTTCCTGGGCGGATCATCCCGGCGGCACCTGGGCGCTTTTCCTCATCGCTTTTGCGGAGTCCTCGTTTTTTCCGATCCCTCCCGATGTGCTGCTGATCGCACTATGCTTTGGCGCACGGGAGAAATGGCTCAAGTATGCGCTGGTCTGCACAGCGGGTTCGGTTCTCGGCGGGATCGCGGGCTGGGCGATCGGGTGGGGTTTGCGGGATGCGGTGGCGATTCCCCTGATGGGTTTGTTCGATCCCAGCGGGCACACGCAATTGAAAATCGAAGACTGGTACACCGAATACGGCTTCTGGGGCATACTGATCGCGGCCATCACGCCGATCCCATACAAGGTCTTCACCATATTCTCAGGGATGGCGAATTACAGCCTGCCTTTGCTCATCCTTGCATCCATTCTCGGCAGGGGGTTGAGGTTTTTCGCCGTCGCGTGGCTGATCCGCCTGTTCGGTGTCCGGGTGCGGCCCTTCATCGAGAAGCACCTGGAATGGTGTTTTGTGATAGGCACCGTGCTGCTCGTGGGAGGCTTCGCGCTCATCAAGGTGCTGCACTGATGCCGGTGGGATTTTGACTGGAAACGGCGGCAGGGAAGGATAAGATCCATTTCACATGAGGCTGATTCGATTCGGGGAAGAAGGGCGCGAGGAACCCGGCGTATTGCTGGACGATGGCAGGAAGATCGATGCCAGCGGCGAATTTTTCGATTACGACGAAGGCTTTTTCGCGGTGGATGGCTTGGAAAGCCTAGCCGAATGGGTTTCCCAAGGCTGCCCTGGAGGATTTGAGATCGATCAGGAGGCGAGGATTGGCCCGCCGGTGGCGAGGCCTTCGAAGATTGTATGTGTCGGCCAGAATTACCTTCAGCACGCCTTGGAAATGGGCGGGGAGATCCCCACCGAGCCGGTGCTTTTCATGAAAGCCAGCTCAGCATGGAGCGGGCCGCATGACGATGTGCTGATCCCGAAAGGGGCGATGAAAATGGACTACGAGGTGGAGCTGGCGGTGGTCATCGGGAAAACCGCAAGCTACGTCAGTGAGAAGGAAGCGATGTCGCATGTGGCGGGCTATTCGGTTTTCTGCGACTACTCGGAAAGGGCGTTCCAGAAGGAGCACGGCGGGCAGTGGACCAAGGGCAAGAGCGCGGACACCTTCGCACCGATGGGGCCGTGCCTGGTCACTGCGGATGAGGTTTCGGATCCGCAGGCACTGCGGCTTTGGACAAAGGTGAACGGCGAGATCCGCCAGAATAGCTGGACGAAGGACATGCTGTTCGGGGTGCGCGACGTGGTCAGTTATATCAGCCGTGTTATGACGTTGCTGCCGGGCGATGTGATCGCCACCGGGACGCCGAGCGGGGTCGCCGGGGGCATGATCCCTCCCCGCTACCTCCAGGCCGGGGATTTCGTCGAGTGCGGGATCGAGGGGCTGGGTGAGTTGACACAGCGGGTGGTTGCGTCCAGATAACGAAGGCAAGACTTTGAGAAAACGCCTTTCCATACTGAGCTGGCCAAAGCCGAAAGGCGGTCCGCACCACGCGATCTGCCACTACTGCGATACGCTCCATGTGGCCGATCCCATCGCGGAGGGTTCGCGCGCGAGCTGTGTCCGCTGTGGCGCAACGCTCTACCAGAACCGCCCGGCATCCCTGGTGAGGGTTACCGCGTTTTCCCTGACAGCGCTTTTCCTCATGTTCGCTGTCCACACCGCGCCCTTCGTCGATATGGATGCGGCAGGCATGCGCACCGTCCTGACCCTCCCGGGTGCCGCCAAGGCGCTGATCGAGGAGGGATACCTGATCGTCGGTTCCGGCGTGGCCCTTTTCACGATCATCACCCCGCTGGTTTTGGCCGGAGGGCTGGTCTATGTCTGCGGGCCGCTGATGTTCGGACGCTGCGCGCCCGGAGCCATGTTTGTCACCCGCTGGATGAGCCGCTCCGAGCCATGGAACATGATCGAGGTGTTCCTGCTGGGGGTGCTGGTCAGCCTGCTCAAGCTGGGCCATCTCGCGCAGCTGCATTTCGGTGTGGGCTTCTGGGCTTTCACTGCACTGATGTTCTGCATGGCTGCGGCGGTTGCTGCCATCGACAAGCGGGAACTGTGGGATCGCCTGGAGGTGGCGATTGCGAAATGAGCGTCCCCGGAAAACATTCTGCCAGGGGTGCGTCCAAAGGTCTGGCGGGCTGCCATGTCTGTGAAAAGGTCTCCCCGGTTTCGCTCGGGCATTGCCCGCGCTGCGGCAGCCATCTCCATCTCCGGAAGCCGGATAGCCTGTCCCGCACCATCGCCCTGGTGATCGCGGCGGCGATCATGTACATCCCCGCGAACTTGCTGCCGATCATGAGCATCCGTGAGTTGGGTGTCCTCACGGAAAGCACGATCCTGCAAGGGCTCGTCCAGTTCTGGAATGCAGGTTCCTACCCCATCGCGATCGTTATTTTCACCGCCTCGATCATGATCCCGATCCTGAAGATTTTCTCACTCCTATGGCTCTGCGCCGCCGCGAAAGGCTTCGTTCCGCACTCCTCCAAGGTGCTTGGCCGGGTTTACTGGGTCACGGAACTGCTCGGGCGCTGGTCCATGGTGGATATCTTCGTCGTCGCCATCCTAGTCACCATGGTTCAGCTGGGGAACTACATGCGGGTAACCCCCGGTCCCGGCGCTTTGGCCTTTGCCGGGGTCGTGATCCTGACAATGTTCGCAGCAATGAGCTTTGACCCGAAACTTCTTTGGGACCAACTTGAGCGCGAGCAGGCCGGAGCGCCCGATCAACCCCTTTCTGAAAGTGAGTGAACAAGAGCCGTTAGCAGCAATCCCGGAACTCCGTACAGCCCAGCGCTGGAACGTGGTATGGGTCGTGCCCATCCTCGCCATCCTCATCGGTGGATGGCTGCTCTACCGGAGCATAAGCTCCAAGGGACCCGAAGTCCGCCTCCGCTTCGAGACTGCGGATGGGATCGTGGCCGGCAAGACGGAACTGCGCTGCCGCTCGGTGAATGTCGGCAGGGTCACGCGCGTGGAGCTTTCGGAGGATCTAGGCTCGGTGCTGGTTTACTGCACCATGGATGCCGGAAATGAGAAGCTGCTAAGGAAAGGATCGCGGTTCTGGGTGGTGCGCCCCCGCGTCTCCGCTGCGGATATCTCCGGACTGGGGACGCTTCTAACAGGGGCTTACATAGAGCTGGAGCCGGGCACGGGCGAGCTGGGGCCGAGAAAATGGAAGGGCAGGGAGACCCCGCCCGCCACCAACCGCAGCGTTCCGGGGCTGAGGCTATCCCTGGTCTCGGAGGAGGCAGGTTCGCTTTCCGTTGGCGCTCCGGTCTATTACCGGGGCTATGAAGTCGGCCGGGTAGAGAGCCGCAAGCTGGATCCCGACGGGCGGCGCGTCCTTTACGAAGTCTTTATCCGCGAACAATACCAACCGCTTGTCAGGTCGAATACGAAGTTTTGGAACACGAGCGGCATCGATATCGCAGCCGGGGTTGACGGATTCAAGGTGAGGACCCCTTCCTTTCAGGCCATGGTTTCCGGGGGGGTCTCTTTTGCCGTGCAGGAGGGTATCGTGGCCGGAGAACTCGCCAAGGACGGAGCGGTCTTCGAGCTTCACCGGGATTTGGATGAGGCGGCTTCCTCCACTTTCGAGCCGACAATGCAGCTTCTCCTGCTTTTCGACCAAAGCGTCCGCGGATTGTCCCAGTCTGCACCGGTCGAATACCGCGGGATCGTGATCGGCCGTGTGACCAACATTTCCTTCGATTATGTGCCGGATCGGGATAACCAGAAAGTTCCCGTGCTGGTGGAGATCGATCCGAAGGCGCTGCGTCCCAACTCGACGGTGACTCCGGCGGAAGACGAGCTTCCCATACTCGGGGATGCGATTAAAAAGGGTCTGAGGGCGACGCTGAAAACCGGAAGCCTGCTTACCGGGGCGTTGTATGTGGATTTCGATTATTACCCGGATGAGGAGCCGCTGGAACTCGGCTACAAGGGGGATTACCCCGTTGTGCCAACCCTACCCTCGGGATTCGCCCAGCTTGAGGTAAAGCTGGCCTCCATCCTGGACAAGATCGACAAGCTTCCCATCGAAGAAGCGATGGCGAACATCACCAATGCGGCCGACGAAGCGGCCACCACCGCCGCCGATGCGCGAACCGCGCTCAAGGAGATCGAAAATGCCGCCTCCGCCGCCAAGGTGATCATGGAAGATCCTGATTTCAAGGGGCTGCCCGCCGATGTCAAACAAGCCCTCGCGGGTTTGGACAAGACCCTTGTAAGCGTAGGGCCGGACGGGAACCTCCAGGGAGACCTGCTCCGTACGCTGGACGAACTGCGCAGTGCGATCCGCTCTATGGAGAGCATGACGGATGTGATCAAGGACAAGCCGAATTCCCTGCTATTCGGAAAAGAGAATTCCGGAAACCCCAGACCCAAGGCCGCAGGCAGTCGTTGAGCGCTATGAAAACACGTTTCCTATCCAACCTCCTCGCAGTTGTGATCCTCGCCGGATGCGGCGGTTCGGTCCCAACATTCTACAAGCTCAGCGCGGAGGGGCCGCTGCCATCCGGCGGGGGCACCGGCATTGGCGTCGGACCCATCTCCTTGGCGGAATATGTTGACCGCCAGAACATCGTCATCCAGAGCGGGCCTAACAAGCTTGAGCTTGCGGAGAGCCATCTCTGGGCGGGTGATCTGGATAACTCCGTGGCGCGGGTTGTTGCGGCCAATCTCGGCAGGCGGCTTGGAACAGGAAATGTGCGCACGTATCCGTGGCAGCGTGACAGCGAGATCGACTGGCAGGTGGCGATCGACATACGCGAATTTCTCGCAGGTGATGATGGGTATGCCCACATCGAGGCCAGCTGGAGGATCTACTCTTTGCCCGGTTCAAGGCTGATTCGTTCCAAGACATTCATCGCGAAAGAGGCCGTGGCGTCGGAGGATTATGAAGCGGTGGTGGCCGCGCAATCAAGGCTTCTGGGGAAACTTTCCGAAGACATTGCTGCGGGAATCAAGGGTAGGTGAGCATGGATTTCGTCCTAAATGATCGGCTAGCCGCAGGTGGAATCGAGGTCGTCCGGAAGTATGGATGCCGAATCCTGCTGAAGAACGAAGCGAACTTTCCCTGGTTCATCCTGGTGCCGGAAGTTCCCGAGGGGATCGAAGACCTTCATCAGCTTGATGAGGGAACGTTTGCGGAGGTGATGGCTGGTGTGAACGAGGTTTCGCGTTTCGTAGAGGGGCATTTCAAGCCGGAGAAACTCAATGTCGCCTGCATCGGGAACATGGTGCGGCAGATGCACATCCATGTGGTCGGGCGCTTCACGGATGATCCGGCATGGCCCGGTGTGGTCTGGGCATTTGATGAGAAGAGGAAATATGGGGTGGGTGAGGCGGAGGGGATTGTTGCCGCGGCGAGGGATTTCCTCGAATCGTAGGCAAAGAAAAAGCCGGACAGGTTTCCCTGCCCGGCTTTTTGGAAACGGGTGGCGACTGAAAGTCACCACTACGTAGGATTACATCATGCCGCCCATGCCGCCGTGGTCATGGCCGCCGCCGCCACCGGCTGCTTCCTTTTCGGGAAGGTCGGTGATGAGGGCTTCGGTGGTGAGCAGGAGGCCGGCGATGGACGCGGCGTTCTGCAGCGCGGAACGGGTGACCTTGGTAGGATCGACAACACCGGATGCGATGAGGTCTTCGAACTTGTCGGTCGCGACGTTGTAGCCTTCGCCACCCTTGCCGTTCTTGACCTTCTCGACAACGAGGGCGCCTTCGCGGCCTGCGTTTGCAACGAGCTGGCGGAGCGGAGCTTCGACCGCACGGGCAACGATGCCTGCACCGGTGAGTTCGTCGCCGGTGAGGCCGAGGTCGCCGAGGGCTGCCTGGGCGCGGATGAGAGCCGTGCCACCGCCTGGGACGATGCCTTCTTCCACCGCTGCGCGGGTGGCATGAAGGGCGTCTTCGACGCGGGCTTTCTTTTCCTTCATCTCGGTCTCGGTGGCTGCACCGACGTTGATCACGGCGACACCGCCTGCGAGCTTGGCAAGGCGCTCCTGGAGCTTCTCGCTATCGTAATCGCTGGTGGTCTCCTCGATCTGGCGGCGGATCTGGTTGACCCGGCCGGTGATGGCTTCGGAAGTGCCGCCGCCTTCGACGATGACGGTGGAATCCTTGCTGATGGTCAGGCGCTTGGCTTCACCGAGGTCGGTGAGATCAACGGACTCCAGCTTGATGCCGAGGTCTTCGGTGATCACGCGGCCACCGGTGAGGATGGCGATGTCTTCGAGCATGGCCTTGCGGCGGTCGCCGAAGCCCGGTGCCTTCACAGCAGCGATGTTGAGGATGCCGCGGAGCTTGTTGACCACGAGGGTCGCAAGCGCTTCACCTTCGACGTCTTCTGCGATGATGACGAGCGGCTTGCCGGATTTCGCGACCTTCTCGAGGAGAGGGAGCATGTCCTTGAGCGAGCTGATCTTCTTCTCGTGGATGAGGATGAGCGCGTTCTCGAAGGATGCTTCCATCGACTCCGGATCGGTGACGAAGTACGGGCTGAGGTAACCCTTGTCGAACTGCATGCCTTCGACAACGTCGAGGGTGGTTTCGATTCCCTTGGCTTCCTCAACGGTGATCGTTCCGTCCTTGCCGACCTTGTCCATGGCCTCAGCGATGATGCCGCCGATTTCGGTGTCCCAGTTGGCGGAAACGGTTGCGACCTGCGCGATTTCCTTGGTGTCGGAGACAGGCTTGGAAATGATCTTGAGCTGGGCGACGATGGCCTCGGTGGCCTTCATGATGCCGCGTTGGAGCGAGATCGGGTTGGCACCGGCGGTGACGTTGCGGAGGCCTTCCTTGTAGATGGCTTCGGCAAGCACGGTTGCGGTGGTGGTTCCGTCACCGGCGATGTCGCTGGTCCTGGAGGAAACCTCACGGATGAGCTGTGCGCCCATGTTTTCGTAAGGGCACTCGAGCTCGATCTCCTTGGCGACGGAAACGCCGTCCTTGGTGATCGTCGGGGAACCGAATTTCTTGTCGAGGATGACGTTGCGTCCGGACGGCCCGAGGGTCGCCTTGACGGCACGTGCAAGTTTTTCAACACCGCGCAGGAGTGCCTGGCGTGCTGCTTCGTCGAATACTAGTTGTTTGGCCATTGTGGTAATAGTTGATTGGTTATTGGTGATTGGATAATTAGGTAAAGGTCATTTGGTCGGGGCGATTCGGGTTGTTCCGAATCTCTAATCCCCAATATCAAATGTCCCTTCGCCGTTAGGCTACGATTCCCAAGATGTCGGATTCGGAGATGATGAGGACTTCCTCGCCGTCGAGTTTGACCTCGGTGCCGCCGTATTTGGAGATGAGGACCTTGTCGCCGACTTTCACGGAGAACTCGATGTCCTTGCCGTTGTCGTCCTTGCTGCCGGTGCCGAGGCTGAGAACTTCGGCTTCCTGCGGTTTTTCCTTTGCGGTGTCCGGGAGGACGATGCCGCCTGCGCTGATTGCGTCGGCCTCAAGGCGTTTTACGAGGACGCGTTGTCCGAGTGGTTTGATGCTTGCCATATTCGTTTTCTGGTTTGGTTGTTGGTTTGTTTGTCTTAGAGGCCACTGCCGGTTAGCGGAGTGGAAAGGGGATAAAGTAAAAAGTGCCGAGTGATCAGTGATCAGTGGAAGAAGCTGGTTGTTCTAGTGCTTCGAGATAGTGATCAAGTTCCTTGTGGAGTTCGGTTTCGAGAAATTGCTGGAAGGCGGGGAAGTTGCCGGAGTCGGCGGCTTCGAGGGCGTTGTAGTAGTCCTGGCGCTGGTCGGTGGGAATGGAAATCGGTGGGTAGCCGGCGGCGAGGAGGATGAAATTCATCGCGAGGCGGGCGGCGCGGCCGTTGCCGTCGGCGAAGGGGTGGATGGAGGAAATGCCGTGGTGCAGTTTTGCTGAGCGTTCGACTGGTTCTGAAATGCTGGTGATCTCTGCGAAGAGGGCTTCCATCAGCTCGGGGACTTTGACTGGGTTCGGCGGGATGTGGTTGGAACCTGCGATTCGGACGGCGGAGCTGCGGTAGGTTCCGGCGAAGCTGTCCTCTACGCGGGTAAGGACGACGCGGTGGAGATTGAGGAGCGTGGGTTCGGTGAATTCCGCGCCGGGTTGGGCGAGGGATTTCACTTCGTCCCAGGCGAGCGCGAGATTGACGGCTTCCAGGTGATCTTTAAGCGGCTTTCCGGAAACAGTGACGCCCTTGGAAAGCACGAGTTCCGTTTCGCGGAGCGTAAGGGAGTTGCCCTCGATGGAGTTCGATTCATACACCATCCTCACATCCCACGCCGCCGCAAGGCTGGCAACCGACTCCGGGGAGAGCGGTCGCAGCGCGGTGAGGCGTTGGTGTTTGGTGGTG
>Ga0163144_10018484_pt1 | contig 14096 bp, 10 predicted proteins | sample OliLak19BULKMAT1_FD_123175 | JGI IMG/M metagenome (GOLD analysis project Ga0163144, IMG submission 123175) | Freshwater microbial mat bacterial communities from Lake Vanda, McMurdo Dry Valleys, Antarctica - Oligotrophic Lake LV.19.BULKMAT1 | ecosystem: Environmental > Aquatic > Freshwater >... | reverse complement strand
TCGATTGCGACCTGACTCCGACTGACATCCGCCAGCTCAGTCTCCGCTTTGAGCAGGGCGGCCAAGCCCTGGGCGAAGTGCGCGCGAGCGGGCCATTCTCCTTCGCCAATACGGAAGGCAACTTGAAACTGGAATTGCTCTCGATCGACCGGCGCGTATTGAACCTCGTCGGCGCCCCGCAGGGATTGGATTTCAACTCGACCGTCATCAATTCCGTGAACGATCTGGTCCTCGCTCAAAAGGGGAATTCCATTTCCATCAACGGACAGGTCAACGTGGGCAAGTTCAGCATTACCAAAACGGCGGACAAGCTCACCACGCCGACATTGGAGATCGCCACAGCATATAAACTGTCCGTGGATCAGAACGCGAAGTTGGCTTTGATCCAAACGTTCAACGTGGACGGGACACAAAATCAAAAGAAATTTCTTCATGCCTCCATTTCCAAGCCGATGCCGATTTCCTGGGGCGGGACGGACTCGACCCCGGAAAACGCCGCGCTGCAACTGGCCATAACGGATTTGAACCTTGACGACTGGAAGGCCTTTTCAGGAGAGGCCGCGCCGTCCGGAAAGCTCAACGCGAAGCTGGATGTCCTTTCCCAGCAATCTGGCAAACAACTGGCCATCGATCTCGTTTCCAAGATCGATTCGTTGTCTGCGAAATTCGGGAGCAACCAGATTTCCAAGGCGGACATCGAGTTTAATGTCAAAGCGGCCATCTCGGAGATGAAAAAAGTCTCATTGACCAGCTTCTCCGCCCAACTCTCGCAAAACGAGGAGACAGCCTTGGCCCTCTCCGGGTCGGGCACTGTCAACACCGAGAACAACGATGCCGACATCAAGGCGACCATGCAGGCTTCCCTGGCGCAGTTGCTCAAGATGGTGGTCATGCCCGACCTGACTGCGACGGCGGGCACTCTGGGCTTTGACGGCCAGGTCACACAAAGCAAAGACATCCAGACGGTGAAGGGAAATATCACCCTGAACGATTTCACCGGCGCCTACGCCGGCTCGCCATTGGACCGATTTGGCGCAACCTTCGATGCCGACCTCGAGATGAACAAAGAGAATTTGCAGATTCGCAAACTGGCCGGCGCGCTGCGACAGGCCGGCCAGCCCGGAGGCACTTTTGATCTGCACGGGAAGCTCAACACGGAAAAGAAGACAGGCGACATCGACCTGAAAATCGTGGACATGAATCAGAACGCGCTGCGGCCGTTTCTGGCAAAGTCGCTCGGTGAAAAGCAACTGGTCACGATTTCGATCAACGGAAGCACCACCGCGCTGCTGAAGGAAAACGAATCCAGTTTCAAAGGGAATATCGACTTGAAGAATTTCGTCGTGCGCGACCCGAAGAAGTCGGAAAACGACGCGCCGCTCGCCGCGCAGGTCCAGCTCGACGGCGGGATGCGCAAAGAGGTTTTCGATTTGAAGCAGTTTCAGGTGACGCTTTCGCCGACCCAACGCGCGAAGAACCAGTTGAACATCACCGGCACGCTCGACTTGTCAAAAACCAACGCGATGAAAGGCAAGTTGCTCGTGCAATCCGACGCGTTTGATATCACGCCGTTTTACGATCTTTACGCCGCGCAGCCGCAGCCCGCGACGACAGATGCCGCGGCTCCCGCACAACCCGCTCCGCAAGCCACCGCGGCGGCGCCGTCCAATCAGGAGCCTGAGCCGATGCAGTTGCCGATCGAACAGCTCGTTGCCGAAATTAACATTGGCCAATTCTATCTCCGGGAAGTTGAGATCAAGGATTGGCGCGGCACGGCAAAAATCGAGGGCAGCCGCGTCTTGGTGAACCAATTCCAACTGGCCATGAACGGGGCTCCCGTCAAGTTCGAGGCAGATTTGAATCTTGGCGTGAAAGGATATGTTTACGATGTCTCCGGCTCGATGGATGGCGTTCCGCTTGAACCCCTGGCCAACTCATTCGTCGCGGAGAAGAAGGGCGGGTTCACGAAAGGTGACTACAAGGGCACCATTCTCGCGAACGCTAAAATCAAAGGTGCCGGCACCACCGGCGTGAATTTAAAGAAAAGTCTGGCCGGGTTCGCCGGCTTCACTTTCACCAACGCGAATCTCCAGATCGTTGATCGGAAATACAAAAACATCCTGATTCCAATCTCACTGGCCCTCCAGATCCCGGAAATCTCTCAATCACCCATCGGATGGGTGGATGCGCGGTTGAATTTCGGAGAAGGGAACATCACGATCTCGAACTTCGTCGCGGTGAGCGAGTCCTACCGGGCAAGTGTGCGCGGCGCGATTCCCATCGCGGATGTCCTGACCAATTCCCCGCTGAACAAAATTCCTGTTGGGTTTGAATTGCGGAAAGCGCTGGCCGAACGTGGAGCAAAACTGGGCCTGGCCGGCGGCGCGGTTTCCGCCGACGGCCAGTATATCAACCTGCCGCCGCTGATTCGCCTGGAGGGAACCCTGGGCGACCCGAAATCTGAGATGGATAAAAAGGGTCTGGCGACACTGGCGATACAAGCCGCAGCCGGCAACATCGGCGGTGATGCCGGAAAGATTTTGAAGGGCGTTGGCGGTTTCTTAAGCCGACAACCGGCTCCCGCCACCACGACTAATCAGCCCGCGGCAACGAACAACGCGGCGGCAGCGCCAGCGACAAATTCCATCGCGCCTGTCATCAACAACGTGCTGGATCTGTTCAATAAGAAGAAAAAATAACGCCACAAACCATGCCGAAGCCCGACATCCTCACGGAAGAGGACATTCAAAAATTGGTGCATGCGTTTTACGCCAAAGTGAACGACGATCCGTTGCTTGCGCCCGTCTTCAACGACGTCGCCAAAGTGAATTGGGACGAGCATCTTCCCCTGCTCTGCCGCTTTTGGAGCACTCTTCTTTTCCGCACCATGACATTCGAGGGGCGTCCTTTTCCCAAGCACGTGGTCCTCCCGCTGCAAAAGGAACATTTCAGCCGCTGGGTTTCGCTGTTTACCGGAACGGTGGATGAACTTTTTGCCGGTGCAAAAGCGGAAGAGGCCAAAGGGTTCGCGCGCAGCATCGCGGACACATTTCAATTGCGGATGGGCTTGCTCGATCCTTCCACGCTGTTGAACCTCACTCAGAAATAGGCGGCGGGCGGGTACGGCCTCGCGAGCCGAACACCGGAGTCTTTTGCGCGCGAATCGGCTCGTCGATAACCTCGCCTCAACTTGCGAAACTGCTTCCAGGAAATTCACCACGCTCCGGACGAGATATGAGCCTCGTCACCTCGGCTCCTACGTTTCCAACTCACGCTTCACCACGAAGAACGCGGCGTATTTCTCCGGAGATTTGGTCTTCTTCGTGTTGCGCAATCGGCCTGCTCATAGCACAGTTTCCGGAAATCAAATGCAATCTGTCCTTTCCTACCTCACCAAGAATCAAAAACAATTCGTCTCCGACCTCTGCGATTACGTCCGGTTCCCGAGCGTCTCCGCGCAGCCCGAGCATCGCCCGGACATGGAGAAATGCGCCAACTGGCTCGTCGATCATTGCCGGAAGATCGGATTGGAAACGCGCCTCGCCCGGACTCCCGGCAATCCAGTCGTGGTCGCAAAAACGCCGCGCGCCAAAAACTCGCGCAAGCCACATTACCTGGTCTATGGCCATTACGACGTGCAGCCAGCCGAGCCGTTCGACCTCTGGAAATCGCCGCCATTTGAGCCGCGCATCCAGGGGCGCTCAATGTTCGCCCGCGGTGCCAGCGACAACAAGGGGCAGAATCTCGCGCACCTGAAAGCAGTCGAGGCGTATCTCAAGACGGGGACGGATCTCCCCTGCGATTTGACCTTCGTGATCGAGGGCGAAGAGGAAGTCGGCAGCAAAAATCTCGCGGCCTTTCTCAGGAAGAACAAGGCGGAGTTGAAATGCGAGGGCGTGGTGGTGTCGGACACCGGCATGCCGGGCAAACAATATCCGGCGTTGACCTACGCGTTGCGCGGGATCGTCGCGGTCGAAGTCATTTTGCACGGGCCGTCGCGCGATCTGCATTCCGGGATCTACGGCGGAACGGTGGACAACCCGGCGATGGCGATAGCCCAACTGCTCGCGCGGTTGCGGGACGGGAACGGGAAAATTGCGATTCCCGGTTTTTACCAGGACGTGGTGCCGCTCTCCGCCTACGAACGAAAACAGTTTGCGCGATTGCCGCTGAGCGTCGCCGCTTATCAGAAATCGCTCGGCGTGCCGAAACTCTTCGGCGAACGCGGCTTTACCCCCTCCGAACAGCGCGCCGCCCGGCCCACGATTGAGATCAACGGGTTGACCAGCGGTTACCAGGGCGAAGGAAGCAAAACGATCATCCCATCATGGGCGAAGGCGAAGTTGACCTTTCGTTTGGTGCCAAACCAAAAGCCGGAACAGATTCGCGCCGTCATCTTGAACCACCTGAAAAAACTCTGTCCGCCGACGGTTCGCATGGAAGTAAAATCCGGGCACGGCGGCGAGCCTTATATCGTGTCGCCGACGGGAAGGGAAGCGCAGGCTGGCTTGCGGGCGTTGCGGGCGGCGTTCGGTCGCGAGCCGGTCCTGATTCGCGAGGGCGGCTCGATCCCGATTGTGAATGATTTCAAAAAAATTCTCGGCGTGGACACGCTGCTGCTGGGTCTGGCGTTGCCGGACGACAACGCGCATTCGCCGAACGAGAAGTTCGATCTGGATTGTTTCGCGAAAGGAATGCAAATGAGCGCGCACCTCTGGCAGGAGCTGGTGGCGTAATCTGCGGGAGCGCGGCTGTGTCCTCTGGACCAGCCGCAGCGGGTAGAGAAGACGAGCGTTCGATTTTGCAAAGTGGTCCGCGATGATTGCCGCGCACGCAGTCGCGTTCCGTTTTTCACTCGCGGACAAAAATGTCCGCGCTCCGATCATTTCACAGGAAGGGCGAGCAGTTCTTCAGCAGTCCATTGAGTGCTGCGCGATTGGATCTGTTCGCGGACAGCTTTAACCTGTTCTGGAGTCACCTCCGAAGCCTTGTTCCCCCATTTAATGTTGGTGCGGATAAAAGTGGTCAGGGCGGCGACATCTTCATCGGACAGATTCCCTCGTCCCAGAGCGGGCATCGCCGCGTTGAATTGCACGCCACTCACTGTGACTGGCCCCATTAGCCCGAGCTCAATAATCGCAATGACTCGATTTGGTCCATCCGCCAGCACCCAATCGGATCCCGCAAGCGGCGGATTCACCCCGGAAATCCCAAGTCCCGTGGGTTGATGGCAGGTGGCGCAACCCATGTCATTGTATATTTTCTCGCCCCGAGCAAAAACTTGTTGGCCCGCTCCCATGGGTTGGAGCTTCTGAACGTGGTCCCATGAATCGTACGGGCCATAGACCTTCGCGTTGAAACCGCCCCCGTAGTGGTCGAGATAAAGCTGGCCGAAATAAAACAGAATCCCGATGATCAGAATTATTGCAATGGGAACCGGCGCGAAGCCAACCGAGGGCTCGGTTCCGTTGGTGGTTGAAGATGTTTTCGCGTCGGATTTCATTTCGCGGGAGTGTTCGTGGATGGAGCCGCGTTGGTTCCGGCGGGGGCGTTCGTGCCGTTGGGCGCATTGGTCCCTGCCACTGCGTTGGTATCCGCAACGACGTTGGTCGAAGGCGTCAGCGACGGCAGTTCGAAAAGCGGCGTTTCTGATTGGAGGCTTTTCAAATAAGCAACCAGCGCGAGCGCGTCGCGTTTTGGAATTATTTCGTAGCCCTCTTCTCCAGTGAACGTCGCCGGAAACCTGATGGCCGCCGGGGAAACTTTTCCAGAAATCCTGCGCCTTTCGAAAAGATAAGGATATCGCGGCATGTTCGACTTCATCCCGGATGGCAAGGTGCTTTGCGGGTTGTAAATGTGGGCGAGCAGAAAATTTTCGTCAGGTTGCCGAACGCCGATATTCGCCAGGTCGGGTCCGACACGTTGCGATCCTGCCATCACCGGTGAATCGAAAAGGTAATCGGCGGCAACGGTGCGGCGACTGCCCCACCCGCGTTTGAAGTCGGAACCAAAACTCTCGGGACCGACCTGCTGGCTGTGGCAATAGAAGCACCCGTTCGCCCGGTAAACTTCGGCGCCTTGATGCGCCATTCCCGACCGGGCCTGCGGATAGAGCTGGCCGGTTTTATCGTTCGGCTCGGGATTTTGCCTGCCCAATTGCAATTGCGGGCCGAGAACGAGCCCGAGCCACGACAACGACATGGTGAAAAAAATTCCGAGAAAAATCAGCGGGCCAAAGTTCATGCGCGCGCCTCCGATTTTTTGGAACCGTTGCAGCAAGCGCACAGAGCGCGGCATGCAACGGAAACAAGATTAAAACTCAACAGGAGTCCAGCGACGACGATGAGGAGGCTTCCCAGCGTGCTGATGTGAAGAAACGGCAGCGTGCCTTTGACCACGTCAGGGAACGCCACATCGGGGTTGTTCAGGTTTAGCCCCTGGAAAATGCCACCCAATGCCAGCGCGCCGCCGTATAGAATTACTCCGCCAAAGAGAGCCAGCGCGTTGAGTCGAATCTTTTTCGCCGCGAAAGGTTCCGCATCCAGAACGAGCGGCACAACATAATAAATTGCCCCAAAAATCGCGCTACCAAAAAATCCGACGAGCATCCAGTGGGTTTGCGCGGCGTTGAAATAAGTGAAAGCGAGCAGCAGGTTGACCGGGCGAATGGCGCTGAGAACATTCATCGATTGGGCGAGAACAAAACTCAATGCGCCGAAAACAATCAGGCTGAGAATCGGATTCGGCGTCGTGCCACGATAGCCGGCCAGCGTTCCGCGCAAATTCAGCACGACGGCAAGGATGGGCAGAATCATCGCAATCGACATGACCGCGCTGAGGGCCGGAATCCAGCTCGGCAGCGGAGCGTTGACGGGGAGTAGTCCCCACCCGCCGAAAAGCGCGATTCCCCAGAACGCAAGCAAGGCGAAATAGTAGCTGTAAAGCGGGCGGCCCGTGAGTTTGGGAATGAAATAAAAGATCGCACCCAGGCCGACGGCGGAAAGCCAGACATTCAGAAGGTTGCTCGCGTACCAGGCATTCACGCAGATCTGAACCACGCCTCGAACCGGGGCGCAGACGAGCAACAACTGAGCGGCGGAAAAAATCCAGGCGAACCAAAACAACGCGGCGAGCAGGTACCATTGCGAAGGATAAAGCTGCTGCTGCCGACGCGCGTGAAAAGTCAATGCCGCCCAGATGCCGATCAGCGCGTAGGCAATGAGGAGGAACGGCAATGCATAGCGCGGATATTCCAGCCATTCAACACCGGTCGAATCACCGGCAAGAATACCGATGCTTCCGATGAGCACGCCGATGTTCCAGATTTTTGCCGCGAGCAAAAGCACACCGGGCGCGGCCAGACGGGCGCGGCCAAGCCGGCAAAAAAGCCAGAGCATCACGCCGAATGCGGCTGGAACAGCGAAACCATAAACCATCGCGTCGAGTTGAACCGGGCGGATTCGTCCGTAGGTCAGCCAGGAGCAGTCCGCCAGAAATCCAGAGGAATGAAGTTTGATGGAAACCAGCAATCCAAGGATGGCGCTGACCGAAAACCAGATTGCGGCGCTCAGGAAAAAAACCAATACCGGGAACCGGCACGAGGCATCGATTTCTTTGTCGGAAAGAATCGGCTCGGAAGGGGCGGTCGCAACTGCGCCACCGCCTTTTTCTTGAGTCGCGGAACTCATTTGCGGAAACGAAAACATCGAACATCGAACGCCGAACGCCGAACATCCAAACCGGACGGCAGTTCCGCCGGCGTGGGACGTTGGAGGCTGGATGTTGAATGGTATTTCACTTATTCAAACTCGCTGGGTTTTTCCGGCGCCTTGGCTGTGGCTTTGTCCACACGCAGCATCAAATTGGAACGGGCGGCTGCCGGATTCTGCAATTCCTGGAGGGTCAATTCCATGGCCCGATCGATCGGGAGATGAACCAATCCCTTGGCCTGATCCTGCCACGCGTAGTTCTTGAGCGCGTGATCCGCCTCGGCCTGGACCGTCACCAAATTCTTGCGACGTTCCTCAGCGCGAGCCGCCCCGATGTCGGCGGAGGTCTTGCCCTGCATGATCCGGACGAGGCCGGCCACGATCAGGAAGCAGCCAAGAATGGCGACCGCATAAGCGCCGATTTTGGTTTTGTCGCAGCAGGAATTACTCATTTAGCACCTCCGTAGGCCACGGAGCCTTCCGTCGAGCTGGGCACGTAAACGCCCATGGTCTCGGCCATGCGCGGGTCTTTCTGCGGATAGGCCGGGTGCGCCTTCAAATATTTGACGAACATGAACGCGAGCACACCGCCAATGAACGCCATCGACGCGAGATCGAGCCAGTGAATGGCGAAACCATCGGGTTTCAAACCCGCGTGGGTCATGTTATGCGCAAGTTCACCGTGCCCCGCCTCGGCCATGGCGCGTGCCTTGCGGAAAACTTGAAGGACGGGCGTGATGTTGAACGACATGTCACAGAAATGCATGATCCAAGCCCAGGCAGCCAGCGGCCCCATCACGGCGATCTTCAATTTGAAATCGATCCGGAGCAACGAGAGGAACGGCAGCAGAAAATGGCCGAAGATCATCAGCATACCGATCTGCCACCACGTTCCATGCTCGCGCAATACATACCAGAACGTTTCTTCGGGAATAGCGGCGTTCCAGATCAGGAAGTATTGCGAGAACGAAATGTAGGCGTAGAAAACGGTGAACACAAAAAACATGACGCCAAGATCGAGAAACTGGCGAGGGCGCATCACGTCGCGCAACGGGCCGGTGTCGCGCAACACCAAACCGAGCACGTACATCGTGGCGTAGGTCGTCCAAACGCTGCCGGCAAAATAATAGACGCCATACATGGTTGAGAACCACTGGTGCTGGAGCGATTTCATCCAGAAAATCGCGGCCATTGTCAGAGTGAAGGCAAACGCAAAAATTCCCCAGGCCGAATAGAACCGCATCGCGTAGGTGCATTTGGCCGAGCCAGTGCGGTCCTGTTCCAGCGACCAGGCGCGGAGCTTGTAGGAAAGAAAGCTCCAGATTGCAAAAATAAGGATGGCCACAACGTAAAATGCGGTCGGATTGATCAGCGCAGATTTGGCGTGAAGCGAGTGGTCGTTGTTCGGATTGATGGTCATCCACGGATAAATATTTTTCGCGAGCAGCGCAATTGGAATGAACAGCACCGCCATGACCGGGAGCAAAAATGCGATATGCTCGCAGACCCGCCGGATCGGCACCGACCACATGGCATCAAACAGATGATGCAGGAGGACGAGAAACAGGCCACCGAGGCAGATGCTCAGAAAAAACATGTAGGCCAGCAGATAGGAATAACCGACCTGCATGCCGTGGTCTTTACTCGAAACGTAGCCGACCAGGATTCCGAGTGCGCCAAGCGCGGCCAAAATGATGGGCAGATTCCGCAACCACGTCGGCCAGGTCGCAGGAGCAGAAATTGGAGAATGCGATGCCATAACTATTTTTTAAACGTTGATTGCAGTTCCGCCGGGACATCGTCCACGGAAGCGAGCCGGCCTCGCTGCAGGGCGCGCATATATGCAATGATCGCCCAGCGATCTTCCGGAACCACGTTCGCTCCGTAGCCGCCCATCAGGCCGCGGCCATGCGTGATCACGCCGAAAACTTCGCCGTCCGGCAGCCGAACAATGCGCGGATCGTGCAGATTGGCCACGACCGCCATTCCATATTTTTTGGTGATGCCGTTTCCATCGCCTAAGGCGCCATGGCAGGGCACGCAACTGATTTGATACCGTTCCTGGCCGCGGCGCATGAGCTGGGCCGTCACAGGAATAGGGATGGTTTCCACCCCGTTGGTCGTTCCGGCTATACGGCCGGTGTTTGCGGGCGAATCTTCAAAATGCGAATCCCGCGCGACGGTGCCAGCGACCGGCAGTCGCGAGGCGCGGTTGTCGCCAAAGAAACTGAAGTCGGCCTGCGGCCGCAGCTTCAACTGGCGATCCATGTCATCGAAAAATTCGAGGGGCGGTTTGCGGGAGAGGCTCCCCCGGAAACCGAGCACGCCCACGACCAGGGCCACAAGCAGGAGAAAAACTAAAAGGAAATAGCGCATCAGGTTTCCTCCACCATTTCGATGTGTTTGCTGCCGGTTTTTTCCAGCAACTTGCGGGTTTCGGATTCGGAATATTTTGGATCGGCCGTTTCAATCACGAGAATAAACTTGTCATGGGTGACGCCGAGAAAGCGGCGATTGCGCAAGAGCGGATGATGCAGGCGCGGGAGGCGGTTCAAGCCGAACATGCCGAAGAGCGTCGCGAACGAGGCGAAGAGAATGGTCAATTCGTAACTGACCGGAAACGCATACAGCGGGCTGAACAACGGTTTGCCGCCAACCACGATTTGATAATCAAACCCGTTCATAAACCAGATCATCAACATACCGGTCGTCAAACCCAGCGCGCCGCCGCAGAACGAAAACCAGCCCACCTTGGAGTTTTTCAACCCCATTGCGGCGTCCATTCCGTGAACGGCAAACGGCGTATGCACGTCCCACTTCTGGAAGCCCGCGTCGCGCACCTGTTCCGCCGCGCGGATGGCGTCGCCGGGCGTGTCAAACTCGGCGATGATGGCGTGGTGCCGGGTCAAGACCGGCTGGGTCGTTCCAGATTGCGTTTGAGATTGAGTTGCCATTAGTGGTGTCCTCCACTCTTTGCGCCGCCCAACGGATGATGCGGGTCGGCTTGCGGCGTCACGCCTTTGACTTCGGAAATCGCGATGAGCGGAAGGAATCGCATGAACAACAGGAACAGCGTGCAAAATAATCCGAACGAACCGATGAACGTGCAGATGTCCACCCACGTTGGAACGAAGTAGCTCCAGCTCGATGGCAAATAATCGCGGTGCAACGAAGTCACGATGATCACGAATCGTTCAAACCACATCCCGATGTTCACGAAGATCGAGATGATGAAGACGACGATCACGTTGCGGCGCACTTTCTTGAACCAAAACAGTTGCGGGCAAATGACGTTGCACGAAACCATGGTCCAGTAAGCCCACCAATACGGACCGAACGCGCGATTCTTGAACGCATACATTTCGTAGGGATTGCCGCCATACCACGCGATGAAAAATTCCATGGCGTAGGCGTATCCAACGATCGATCCCGTTGCCAAAACGACTTTGCCCATCAGTTCGACGTGACGAAGTGTGATGACATCCTGCAATCCGCAGACGGTGCGAATCGGAAGCATCAGCGTCAGCACCATGCCGAATCCGGAGAAGATCGCCCCAGCCACGAAGTAGGGCGGGAAAATCGTCGTGTGCCATCCGGGAACCTGCGAGACAGCGAAATCAAACGACACGATGGAATGCACGGAGAGCACCAGCGGCGTCGAAATACCGGCAAGCAACAGGTAGGCTTTTTCGTAATTTCTCCAGTGCCGATTCGCGCCCGTCCAGCCCAGCGCGAAAATGCCGTAGAAAAATTTACGCCCCTTGGTCACCGCGCGATCGCGCATCGTCGCAAGGTCAGGAACCAATCCCGTGTACCAGAACAACAGCGAAACCGTTCCGTAAGTCGAGACAGCAAAAACGTCCCAGAGCAAGGGCGAACGGAATTGCGGCCAGATGCTGTTCGAGTTCGGCATTGGAACCAGATAACCGGGGTAAAGCGCAAACCAGACGCGCCCGGTGTGAATGACCGGGAAGATTCCGGCGCAAACCACCGCGAAAAGCGTCATCGCTTCCGCCGCGCGATTGATGGAGGTCCGCCATTTTTGCCGGAGCAAAAACAACACGGCGGAAATCAAAGTTCCCGCGTGGCCGATGCCGATCCAGAAAACGAAGTTCGTAATGTCCCACGCCCAACCGACCGGGTTGTTCAATCCCCAGACGCCGACGCCCGTTGATATCAGGTAGGCAACGCAGGCAAACATCATCGTCATCACCAGCGCGCTGATGATAAAAGCCGGCCACCACCACTTGGCGGTTTTGCCCTCGGCGATCCCGGCGATCTTGTCCGAGATCCAGCCGAAGCTGCGATTGTTCAGCACCAACGGCTCGCGTTCGAGTTCGCGCGGCGGAGCTGCCACTTTGATTGTCGTCTCCTCGGCCATTAGTGCGCTCCTTTCACTACAGGTTCGGAATGGTTCATTGCGTGGGTCGATCCATGTTCACCGGATCCGCCGCTGGAATTTTCGTATTCGTCAAAAGTGGCCGGATGCTGCTTGTAATCGGGCATCGCCGGATTCGGGTTGCGAATGCGGGCGAGGTAGGTCAATCGCGGTTTCGTATCGAGGAAACCGAGGACGGCATAATCGCGTTCCTGCTTTTTCAATTTCGAAACACGGCTGGCTTCGTCCAGAATATTTCCGAACACAATCGCCTCCGCCGGGCAGACCTGCGCGCAAGCGGTCGTGAACGCACCTTCCGGGACGCGAACATCGTTGGACGCGCCGGCTTTGACCTTCTGGGAAATCTTCGCGCCTTCGATGCGCTGGATGCAGAAACTGCATTTCTCCATCACGCCACGCATGCGAACCGTGACGTCCGGATTCGACAACATCTTGATCAGGTCGTATTCCAGCGGCTCCCGCTTGGCGAGCGGGCCAAGATACAATTTGCCGACGGCACCCTTCGACATGTCGGCGAAATCGTTCGGACGTTTGTTGAAATCGAAGAAATTAAACCGGCGCACTTTCCATGCGCAGTTGTTCCCGCAATAGCGAGTGCCGACACAGCGATTGTAAGCCATGATGTTCAGGCCTTCCTCGTCGTGAACCGTCGCGTTGACCGGGCAAACACTTTCGCACGGCGCGCTCTCGCAGTGCTGGCAGAGCATCGGTTGGTTGGCGACCTGCGGATCGGCCACGTCGCCGGCGTAATAACGGTCGATGCGCATCCAGTGCATCTCGCGGCCTTTGTTGACCTGGTCTTTGCCGACAATCGGAATGTTGTTTTCGCTTTGGCACGCCACCACGCAGGCGTTGCAGCCCACGCAGGAATTCATGTCAATCGACATGCCCCATTGGTGAACGTCGCTCTTCAGCGCCGGATGGGAATTGTAGGGATGCGTGTAAATCGGGCCGGCATTGGGAGCGTGCGCCTCCAAATCCATGTTTTTGGCAAAACCGGGTTTCGCCTTGTATTGCGCAAGATTTCCCTCGCGAATAATCGGACGGCCTTCCATCGAACCATGCTCCTGCGTCGAGACAACGCGGCGAACTTCTCCGGTCTTGGTGACTTTCGCGCCCGACGCCATCCAGGGAGATTCCGAGGTGCGAAGCGAGTAAGCGTTGTAACCGGTGCCCGTTCCGACGCGACCCACTTTGGAGCGGCCGTAGCCGAGCGCCAGCGCAATGGTGCTGTCAGCCATTCCGGGCTGAACCCAAACCGCGCCCTGAATTTTCTTCCCGTTCAACTCGATTTCGAGAACATCGTTGTTCTCCGTGACGCCGAGATCATTATTCTTTAAATCGTCCGGAGTGCGACCTCTGATCACCTGCAAGTCCATCGCCTTCGCTGTGGCGGGGCTCACCATGATCACGTTTTCCCAAACTACTTTCGTGATCGGATCGGGCGTTTCCTGGAGCCAGCCGTTGTTGTTATAGCGCCCGTCATCGACGCTGTAATCGCGATGGAAAATGACTTCGAGCTCAGATGCGGCTGGGGCTTTTGCGCGCGCGAGTTCCTGTCCGATGGCGCCCAAATTCGCCTGTGCCGTCACGGTCTTCCAGGCGCTATTGGCCAGATAGCCGTCGTGCAAAAACTTCTTCCACGCTTCGTCGAACAGGTCGAGGCCGGAAACGCTCTTGAAAGTTTCGCGAACGATATCCAGCGGACGGGTCACGCTCAGGCCGCCGATGCGCGCCAACACTTCGATTTCCGTCACGCCGTTGAACAGCGGCTCGATCAAAGGTTGAATCGAGACAACCGTTCCGTCTGCGGTGCGGGCATCGCCCCAGGATTCGAGAAAATGAGCCGCCGGCAAATGCCACGTCGCACCCGCAAAAGATTCGTCTTCGTAATAGCCGAGGCGAACAACCGTTTTCGCTTTGGCCTGGGTCGCGGTCCAATTCAAGTCTGCCGAAGCGGTGTAGGCGTGGTTTCCGCCCATCACGAC
>Ga0163144_10018483_pt1 | contig 14096 bp, 10 predicted proteins | sample OliLak19BULKMAT1_FD_123175 | JGI IMG/M metagenome (GOLD analysis project Ga0163144, IMG submission 123175) | Freshwater microbial mat bacterial communities from Lake Vanda, McMurdo Dry Valleys, Antarctica - Oligotrophic Lake LV.19.BULKMAT1 | ecosystem: Environmental > Aquatic > Freshwater >... | reverse complement strand
CGGCAAGATAGAAGCGTTAGAGGCAGAACAGGCAACGCTGACGGCCAAGCTTTCCGACAGTCGTATTTTCGTCAACGCCCCGGATGAAGCCGCGCAAATGGGAAGCCGGCTCGATGTGATTGCAGCAGAAATAGAGTCAGCAATGACGCGCTGGGAGGCGCTTGAGACCAAGCGGTCCGCGTTGGTGGCGTAGCAGTTCGTTGAAATTCACGGTATTCGTCTGGCAGTAGATCTACGTGTTCCACTCCCGCCTTTGAAAAAGAGCCTGTCATGAGCAGGCCGAAGGAGGGATCGATGGGGATTTTTAGCGTTTGCGCGTCGACAACGTTAACCATTGCTAGACTGGCAAGCCATGGCTTAAAAAAGGATCAAACATGGCCACCGTTCTTGCGCTCTACAACGCCCCGACCAATTTAGCCGCGTTCGATGCGTACTACGCCTCGACCCATACCCCGCTGGCCAAGACGCTGCCAGGCTTACGGTCGTACGACGTCAACCACGGCGTGGTGATGACGCCCGGTGGCCCGGCACCGCACTACCTTGTGGCCATGATGAAGTTCGATTCGATGGCAGACATTCAAGCGGCACTCGGTTCGCCAACTGGGCAGGCCGTGGTCGCCGATCTGGGTAACTTTGCCAGCGGCGGCGTGTCAATAATGATGTTTGACGACAAGCCGGCCTGACTGCTCTAACGCGCGCGGTAACAAAAACTGACATGGCGACAGCCAGCCGCAAAACCGGAACGCCGAAAGCGCAGCTCGACGGCTTCATCGACGAATTCACGCCGGCAGTGGCCAAAGATGCGCGTGCCGCGTTGGCCAAAATGAAAAAACGTCTACCAACGGCAGACGTGTTGGTCTACGATAACTACAACGCTTTGGCCATTGGTTTTGCGCCGGGTGAGCGCGCCTCGGCGGCGATTTTTTCTCTGGCAGTGTTCCAGCAGCGGGTCACCCTCTGCTTCTTGCAGGGCGCCAAACTCACGGATCCCGCCAAACGACTAAAGGGCAGCGGCACGACGGTACGTCATGTGCGCCTGACGCCTCTGTCCGTGTTTGACGATGCAGAGATCCTCGAATTGATGGATGCCGCACTTGCGAATGCCAAGGTGCCATTGGCTAGTTCCGGTCGGGGCAAGCTGATCGTCAAGTCAATCTCAGCCAAACAGCGTCCGCGCCAGCCAGTAGTAAAGCCTCCTGAGCAACCGTCTTAGTGGCGGACGTACATCAACAGTCGCCCCTTGTAAGGTAGCGAGGTACCGACACCAGGTTGGTCCATGCGAGACTCTGTTACGCCGAAGCCCAGCGCCGCCATCTGCCGGTTAAACGCAACGCGATTGGCGCGATCAGGATCGACAATCCACACCTCGGCGTCCGCACTGGCATGCCGAGCAATGAAGCCCGACAGCACTGCGCCGTCATCTCGCTCATAGAGCACGTCGCTACCGATGATGAAATCGTATTCCCCCACCACCGTACGCAACATCGAATGACCGTTGCGCGCCAGCGGCGCGAGCAGACTGCCCCAGTTGCCGTTCCGATACTTCATCGGCGACAAGCCGTTCAGTCTCAGATTTGCCTTCAGAAATCCCGCCGCCAGCGGGTGACAGTCACTCGCAGTCACGTCCGCCCCATGACGATGCGCCACCAGACTCGCGAGCGCCAGCCCGCAGCCTATTTCCAACACGCGCTCTCCCGGTGTCAAACCTCGTGCGGCAATCCGCGCGGCCAGCTGCAGGCCTGAAGGCCAGATCATGCCGAAAAGCGGCCATAGTGATGGTGAAATTCCAATGCGTTCGGCTTCACCCAACGGATCCGCGTATTGCTCTCGATCGAGCAACGAGCGGATGATAAGGTCATCAGCGCCAACGATGGCAATGCGCTCTTGCTTGGTCAGGTAACCGGGCATTGGAGCGATAACGTCCTGCGTGATGCGAAGGAATCAGTATGCGCCGTGCGAGACGCTACTTGTTGGAGCTTGTGGAATGGCGTTGGTTACCGGAGATGTGTGGGACACGAGGCTCACGCCGTCAAGTTTGAGCCCCGGCCTCGCGCTTGGCGCTCGGGCACACCAATTCGTGGTGGAGCCTTTCAAAGCGACTTAAGGAACAGGGGTTCCTTAAGAAACTTCCTTGATAAGGCTTGCGACTTTCTCCTTGCTGGCGCCGGCTGACTGAAAGGTTTCGCCATGAATAATCCACAGCGCCTCCACCGCTTGGTAGAAATTCATCGGCGCACCATCTTGTGTCAAGTGGCCAAACTGTTCTGCCATTTGTAACGTTGGTGACACATCAGCACGAAGATTGATGTCACAAACAATTGCACTTTTCTTCAACAATTGAATGTGTTTTTGGCTGTCCGAGATGTTGGTGGCTACATCATTGCCTTTCGCTTCGGCGAATGCAACGAAATCCTTAAATGGCCCTTCCGCACTTTTGGTAGAGGCATTAATCACGACGTCACACAGTGGCAACTGCGAAGCCAGGTGGTCTTCACCAGCACCAAATGCGTCAGTGCCATACGCTTCACGAACCCGCAACGCGAGCTTCTCAGCTTTTTCTGCCGTACGGTTCAAAATCGCGATTGCCGCGCCTTTTGATGCGAGCGTAAACGCAATGGCGTCGGCAGTTCCACCAGCGCCGATGATGAGGATTTTCAAACCAGAAAAGGAACTGCTACCACGCTTTTCCTGAAGAAGTTCTTCCAGCCCTCTAACGAACCCGATCCCGTCCGTGTTGTAGCCACGAATGCGGCCATTGATTTTTGCCACCACGTTGATAGCGCCAATTTGCTCTGCAAGAGGATCTAGCTCATCTAGAACCGCCGGTGCTTTATTCTTAAAGCCAGATCCGGTGCCACCACCAAGATACTTGGGATCACGCCGAAACGTGTCATAAATTTGGGCGGCATTTTCGGGGTTTCCAATCATGACGACAAAACCGATTGGGAGTCCAATACCTTGGAAAACATGGTTCGCTTTCCGGGCAAACTGCCCGGCGTAATCATGATCAACAGGCGTCAAATCATACATTTCAAAGTCTGCAATGCTTTTTGGGTTCCCCGCCGGCAACTGTGCCACCGTAAGAATGCCCTCGTATGTGATGGGTTTATCAGATTGATTCACTTATCGCACTCCCTTCGTAAGTAAAGTTAATTTTTGTGACAAGTGAGTCATCAGAAAACGTTGTCAATGCAAGATTGTAAATCAGTCCCAGGTGATAGATAAGCGATTGCTTATCGTATACATCAGGAGAGGACCCGACAAAATCTGCCTGGCTAAGCTCTCCGATTTTCACCACACCAATTGACTGTACGCGGATGGTTTTCACAGGCTGTGGCAAGAACAGCGGAGGGACCTCCGCCCTATCGAGCCCAATTTGGTCAATGACTTTCGCTTGGACAATATCGCCTTCGCAATAACCACGAAAATCGCCGCACGCTCGCTTTCCGGGACGAAAAACTCTCGTAATAGCTTCACTCTCCAACAGATTTTTATAAATCTTCCGAAACGCTATTTCGTTACTTGGTAGCTCGAATTGGGTATCTTTTGTCATGAGAGTATTTCTGGACGGGTTCAAATAAGCGGATACCAAGGATTGAGAGTTTAAGCTCTTTTTTTCAGGCGCTCGGTATTCTACTGTCGCGCGAAATCGTCGGGGATTTGGTTGTTGATTGTTGAATGTTGTCTGACTGTCAAATCTGCTGGCTAACCACCCGAAATTGCGCTGAAATTGCGCTTGGCTAATTTGCCGGTCTGTTTCATAATCGTCAACACAAAATAAAAACGATTGTTAGCCCATCCACCATGAGTGATACCAGAGACAAGGGCACCGCATCGCGTTCGTGTGCGGTCTTCAGGCTGGCTTGGTGCTTGGCCGCTGGAGCCGTCGCGAGCACAGCGACCGCCGGTACTGACGGACGAGCGTCGCCCCCCTCCCGCGATGCGAAACCGTCTCCCAGAATTTTGTACTACGAGGAAAGCGGAGGGCTACTCAACTCGATGGCAAAACCGGTCGCGGGAAGCGCTCGCCCGCCAATGCCCTCACTCAACATGGGTGACAAAGCGCTGAAAACCAGCGGCATAGAGTTGGTGCATACCGCCAGTCCGCCTCAAAAACTAGCCCTCAAGTCTGAACTGGCCAAGTCTTCCAGGTTGCCGTTCCAGTTGCGGCTGACCAAGGCACTCGGTGCCACGCTGCCCGTGAGTGATATTGGCGCAAAGCTGGCCGAAACAGCCATTCAATCAAAAGTTTCCCAAGTTGCCCAGCCTTTTGATTTCATGCAGATTGTGGAAAGACTCGCTGCCGAGCAAGCGCCTTCAGAAGTTCGGGCACGCAAGATGGAAGACGCCGTCGGGCCGGAGACGGTTCAATACCGGAATCCAAGTATCGCGAAGCGACTCGGCTGGTTATGGCTGGAAGGAAAACATCCTGACAAGGCAGAGACATGGTTTGGTTATGCCAAACAATGGCGTCAGCAAGACGATGAAGCAAGTCGAGGTCTCGCGCTCGCCACGCTTGCCCAACAAAAATATGCGGCGGCACTAAGCTGGTCCGAAGAATTGGATGCGGGGTCTCCAGTCGCGGCACGAGTGCGTCGTGAGGCTTGGATTGGGTTGGGAATAGAAGCCTATAAAGCAGACCGGTATAAGGCGGCGATTGATGCTTTCGGACACGTCTCGCAGGAAGGGAATGCCCCAAGATATGTCCAACTACTCCACGCATGGAGCTTATTGAAGTCTGGCGTCAAGCAAAATGCGTTGGCGAAATTTGAGTCTCTTTACCGAGAATCACCCGATCTGGAAGCAGCGCAGGGTATCGTCGCCGCGTCAGGGACTAGGGCTATCCACTACGAGGGCGATCTGAAACGTATTGAACCACTCGCCTCGCTAATAAGCGCACAACAGGCAGAACGTGCATTCGGTGCAAAACAATATCTAACCGCGCGAGAGCTTGCTCCGCAAACCTGGGACTCACTCGGCACAATCGGAATATTGTCAGCTGCCGCCGCAATCATCCGCCGCGACAAAACTGGAGACGACGGCCTCGGCAAACTCAGCTTATCGACGGCACCCTCGCTTAGCGTCGGAACGCCTATTTACAATCGCGGAGCCGTAACCGTCTATGTTGATCGGGTGCGCTTGAACGCTGGCCGTTTGAAACCCGACGCCATTGTTGGTTCGGCGCCCTCTGCGGTTTCGCTCCCCGTTGGTCTGCAGACCCAGCGCTCGATCATTGAGTCCGAAGTCACCCTTCGGCTGGAGCGGGACATAAACATGTTGGCAACGCTCGGCAATGTCGGACAGGGACTGGCAGGTCACCAGAGCGCCTACGGCGCGCTTGAGCTTTCGGCAAACCCGGATTGGGGACAGTGGGAACTAAAAGGCTTCGCCAAGCCTGTTAGGGAGTCGGTATTGGCATGGACCGGTATGACCGATCCATACTCGGGCGCAACGTGGGGGGGCGTCAGGCGAACTGGTGCTGACATCCGGGCGCTGTACCTCGGCGCGGCACCGGTTTCACTTGGCTTAAACGCGGGTGTCGAAACGTTCGTGGGGACGGGAGTACTGCGCAATGATCGTCGCCAAATTGGCGTGAATATCGGCCGCGACCTCGGTCTCGCGGATTTTGCATATTCATCGCTAAGCCTCGCGTATTCACACGACGCTTATCGGCACAATCTGAGCCACTACACGATTGGCCACGGCGGCTACTTTAGTCCGCAACGCTATCGCAAGGCAGCAGCCTCATTCGATTTCATGACGAAAGAAGGTAAATCGTGGCTCGTGCGCGGTCGAGCAGAGGGGGCTCGCACCTCAAAGCGGGAAGACACCAGCGCATACCTGCCCCTCAATCCCGATGGTCGCAACTACGGTGGTGCAGCATCTAAATCCAACGAGTCTTCGGTTCGCGTGAGTGCCGTGACGCAATTGACACCATACCTTCAGGCGGGACTTGCCATCTCAAAAAGCACGTCATCGCAATTCTCGGAAAAATCTGTCCAATTCCAGTTGCGCTTCTCTTGGGAGCCCAGGCACGGTGTTGTGAGCACCGACCTCCCTGAATCGCGAGGAATATAGTTTGCGCGCAACGCTATCGTTACCCAATAGAGCGGACACGACAAAATGGGTAGCGACGCACGCCGTCGTCGCGCCAATAGTTCTGTTGGCCGCTTGGCTGATCTATTTGATCGGACTTCGCGAAGGTCAATTTTCGGCGGCCGTGCAGTTCGGCGCGGGCTGGGGCTGCGTCGCCATTCTGGCATTGATGTCGCTATTCCAGAAGGCGAAATTGGCCCCTTGGCGATTTGTATTCCTGCTGATTTCTCTCTACCTTGGCCTGCGGTATATGTGGTGGCGCACGTTCGAGACACTTCTTTACACCAATTTGCCCGACTTCATCGGGATGGCGACACTCTATTTCGCCGAGCTGTATTCGATCGTGATCTACCTCTTGCAGCTGTTTGTGAATTTCTGGCCACTGGAACGAGAGCACGCTGCCATGCCGGAAAATAAGTCGATATGGCCGACGGTCGACATTTTTATTCCCACCTATACCGAAGACGAAGAAATTGTTCGGGTGACAGCAATCGCGGCGACGCAGATCGACTACCCCAAAGAGAAATTCAACATCTATATTCTTGATGATGGTGGAACGCTGGCGCGTAGAAATGACCCAGCCAAAGCCGACGCCGCTTGGGCGAGGCGCCTACGTCTAAAGGCAATTGCCAGTCAACTAGGTATCAATTACCTTACGCGCGAATCGAATCGTGCTGCGAAGGCTGGCAACGTCAATCATGCACTCACGAAGTCAAGCGGCGATCTGATTTTGTTTCTGGACTGCGATCACGTACCGACGACGAACATTCTTCAAGAAACTGTTGGACCATTTATCACGGATGAGAAACTGTTCCTCGTCCAAACGCCCCATTTTTTTTGCAATGCTGCGCCAACCGAGCGGAGCATCGGCGGAGACGGGCCGGTTCCAGATGAAAGCGAAATGTTTTACCGTTTGATTCACCCTGGGCTGGACTTTTGGAACGCAAGCTATTTTTGTGGCTCTGCGGCACTCATGCGCAGAAAATATCTTGAGGAAATTGGCGGTGTTAGTGGAACCTCAATTACAGAGGATGCGGAGACGGCCCTCGAACTACACCGTCGCGGCTATCGCAGCCGCTATGTGACAAAGCCGCTGGTTTGCGGACTTGCCACTGGAACCTATTCCGACTACATTCTGCAGCACACTCGTTGGGCCCAAGGCAGCGTGCAAATCATGATGTTGCACAACCCCCTCTTTGCGAGCGGTCTGACATTCGCGCAACGACTTTGCTATCTGAACGCCTGTCTGTTCTGGTTTTTCGGTATCGCGCGCATCATTTACTTTATTTCCCCGGCCGCATTTTTGGTGTTCGGTTTGAGCATCTACCACGCGGCCGCACCGCAGATTGTCGCTTATGCCATGCCGCATATGGTGGCCACAATCCTCGTCAGCGGATTTCTGTTTGGACGAACGCGGCGTGCCTTCTTTTCAGAAATCTACGAGAGTATTCAGTCCGTGTTCCTGATGCCTGCGGTACTGTCTGCCGTCCGTCATCCGCACAAGCCGTCCTTCAAAGTGACCCCGAAGAGCGTCGGCCTGGAGCACGCGCAATTAAACGCGCTTTCATTTTTCTTTTTCGCGATATTCGTTGTAAATTTCCTGGCCGTGCAAGCCGGGATCCTCCGGTTTTGGACTCAACCGCTCTACCGCGACGTCATCATCGTCACACTCATCTGGGGAATTTACAATGTGTTCTTGTCGCTCTGGTCGTTAGGCGCCCTGTGGGAAAAACGCCAGGCGCGAACACAACATCGTCTGATGGTGGTGGGAAAGACGATGGTTCAATTCCCTAGAGTGCAACAACGGGTGGAAGTTGATTTGATTGACTTGTCGCTGGCTGGGATAGGCTTCTCGGCGAAGTTTGAATTCGACATTAAAGACCGGGAGAGAATCATCGTGGAGGCGGCGTCGGCAGATGGCCTGATCAGCTACTTTGAGTCTGAAGTAATGCGTGGAATAACACACAATGACATCACCATTTGCGGGGCAAAGTTCATGGCTCCTCTCCAAACGTTTCCGGACATTGTTCATTACGTTTATGGCGATAGCGGCCGATGGGAAGATGTCTGGAAAGCAAGAGAAAGAAAAGTGAAACAAACTCGAATAATGAGTCAACTCATTGTGATGGGTTTACGGGGTGCATGGATTTGTTTAACGATCACACTGCGAATTTCGTGGGAGTGGATCAGCGCGAACATCATTTCGCGTCTTCGTAGCCCAATTGTAAAGACATGACTAAAAAAATAATTTTTGCCACATGCCTCTATTTAACGGCGTTGTTCACCTATGCCGAAACGATAAAGCTTCCGCTACAGGAATTAACCGCGCTAGCGAAACTGGAACTGCGGTGTGTCAGTGACCAACAAGAGATACAGGTGCCGCTACCGGAACGGTGGCAACTGAAGAGACTGGTCCTGCACCTTAGATACACGGTTTCCACCAACCTGGTCCCCGATTCGTCGCAGCTTGTGGTCAAGATGCGCGGACAGCCGATCGCGCAGACCCGCCTCAACCCAATGGCCCCGGACGTCAAGGTCGGTATAGAAATCCCCATCCGCTTGCTTACCCCGGGATACAACTCGCTCGTCTTTCAGGTGGCGCAGCATTTTTCAAAAAATCAGTGCGAGAGTCCATGTGCACCGGATCTGTGGACCAACATCAGTCTCCAAGATTCTTACCTCGATATGGAATTCGACTGGAAGCCGGTACCAACCGCGCTATCCTCGCTTTCAAGCTTTGTATTTGACCCCCGCCTCCTGCCGCAGGGCAAGGTTCATCTTGTGACTGAGGACATATCAGCAAAAAACGCAACGATGGCGGGAATTGTCGCGTCAGGGATTGCGCGACGATATGATTACCGACGCGTTGAGTTCACAACTTCACGCATACTGCGCCCCGGCGTAGACAACATCTTGATTGGTTCGCGTACATTCGCGACAAAACTTTTAGGTGCCGGGGCCATTAAGCGTGTGACTGGCGGCTATCTTAAAGCACTGCCCATGAAAGCTGCCGACGGGACTGCCGACCCGACGAGAGCACTTCTGATCGTCACCGGTGAAACAGACCTCGCGATCAAGATTGCGGCCATCACCTTCGCCAACATTAGTTTCAAGTTTCCCGGGTCCGATGATCTTGAGGCGTTTTCGTTCAAAATGCCTGAGGTAGAGCAGTACAGCGGCCGCGAAACCATTCGTTCTGATCAGACTTACACGTTGAAGACGCTGGATTTTCCCACGCAGAGTTTTGTCGGCCTAAATCCGGGACCACGGAGTATTAATTTCAGACTTCCACCGGATTTCAGTATTCGGCCGAACCAGTATGCGAAGTTAGCCATGAATTTCTCCTACGGCGCTGGCCTTAAGGCTGGCTCGTCGTTCAATATCGGCGTCAATGGTCGAGGTGTTCGCGCGGTGCTGCTGGACAGCCCATCAGGGAATTTTATCGATAACTACAAACTCGAAATTCCGACATACGTCTTCAAGTCCGGTACCAATACGCTCACCTTCACGGGCCATTTGAACCTTACCGGACAGGTGTGCGATCTGATTAATCCCGACAACTTGTTTCTGACGATTTACGAAAACTCTACGATCAGCTTCCCGCCGATGCCGCATTTTGTTGAGATGCCAAAACTGGAACTCATGATGCTGAGTGGCTATCCGCTAACGCGATGGCCGGACGGCCACGAGGCGAAAGTTTGGCTCACTGAACGCAACGACAAGGTGCTTGCCGCAGCGCTCAATTTGGTCGGCGTGATCACACAACGCAATGGGTTCCCTTTGTTCGAGTTGGAATTCACCTACGAACAGCCAACCGATGCGGTTGAGTTGCTGGTTGTTGGCAGCGTACAGTCAATCCCGAGCGCGTTATGGAAGGCCGCGCCGTTAAAACTCCTGGAAGACGGTGTTGTTGTGCCCTATCCTGTTGTGCGCGGCTGGAATGCAGAATTCGTCAAACCGGCATCAAGCAAACAGAAAAGCTTCTTGGGGCCAGACAAAGGTCTACTGATGCAATTCCAGTCTCCTTGGCATTCTGGGCGCACCGTCACGTTGCTGACAGGCAACGGGCCTGACGATATTGCGTTTGCCGGTGTCGCCCTGCTGACATCAGGCGCACAAAGCCAGTCGAAGGGCGACTTGGTGGTGATTGAACCGGGCACACCGGACCCGAATAAATTTGGTGAACCCGATCCCAAAATCAACGCAATGGTCGCGGGATCGCCCTACGCCACCGGTCAGAAGGGAAGTTACTCGGCCATAGAATCGTTCTTTTATACGAATGCGATTGCATATTACGTTGCAGGAGCGTTAGCGATCATCGTGCTTAGTGTTTCGCTGTACTTTGGACTCATGGCATGGCGCAGAAAACGCAAGTCGTCCAGTTAGGGTCGGGTAGGCCTGGGGGGGGCCTGCAGAACGCCTGACAGGGGCCACAACAAGTCCTTTCAAGGCTGTCGACGGCGTCGCGCAGACATATCGACCTCGCGAGCACACGCCTTTTTCCATTGCGGCACCAATTCGCCGCCAGGCCCGAATTCGTATCGCGTCTCCATCCAGCCTAGGCCGAACATTGAAAGTACCTGCTCGTAGTAGGCGTCTGGTTTGACGGGAGCAGTCGCCAGCCGATCTGACATCTTCTTCAAGATCGCCGCGTCGCGCCTGGCCAGAAAGAACGGTTGTACCGCCGCATAGAATCCTGGCGGCGCCGTCCCGATATAGTCGCCACTTGCGGTGTCAATGAATTCTGGTACGTATCCAATTTTTCCGACCAAGTTCGAAAACGGCGAGAGTGACGACAACAGAAGCCGTCGTTCCGACGTTTCTGCCGAGAGCATGCCGGCCCAAAGATAAACGCGGATCGCATCATACCCGCCCATACTCTTGCCCCGCTCGGTATTTTCGCCGACGAACCCGGTGCCCTCTTTGTATCGGACCCAATCTGGTGAAAATCCTCGCCGCGCACTTTCCGCGACGATTCGCAACGAGGTTTTTGAGACTTCTTTCCAAGCAGGGTCAAATTTTTGGTTGCCGATCCAAGTCAACACCTGCATTGGGTAGTAGCTGGGATTCAGCCGCCACGTATTCGCTGACACTTGGAATCCAATCGGTCCGGGTAGTAGCACACGACCGAGTCCCTCGACCTCGGCCGTTTCTTCTCGAAGTACGCGTTCGGCGATCGACGCCGATAAAGTTGAAAAGCGCGGGTCACGCCAAAGTCGCCCCGCCTCGCCTAGCGAATAGACAATCCACAAATCGGCGTCCGACGCCGCATTCGCGTCAATAACGCCCCAGGTGCCATCGTCGCGTAATCCCCACTTCCAAGCAGGAAGCCTGCTGGTGAGATCGCCCTGGGTGAGATTGTTCTCCGTCCATTGCAGAACCGTATCAAAGGTCTGTCTGTCGTTTGCCACCAGCGCAAAGAAAAGTGCGTAGGCCTGAGCCTCCGAGACGGTTAACTTTTTTGTGGTGATGCCATCAACGACGCGACCGTCTGCACTGATAAAGTTCTTTTTGAAATTTTCCCATGACGCCCACGACACCACGCATTGAGACAAGGTCCCTTGGGCAAGCACCTGCCCGCTTGTCAGCAAGCCGGCCAAGGCTACCAAGCAGTTCGCGATGGTTGCCCTAACAGCCTGGACTCGTCTCAACGGGCGCACGCTGCCAACCGCGGAACGTAAATGTTGACGCTATTCAACATTCGATAGGGACCTGCTGCCGACACCGTGCCAGAGGACCGAGCATGACTCTGTCACTTACCAGTTGGCTGGGGCATGGGCATTTCGTGGTTAATCGAACGCTTGTTTTCCCCCCCAAATTTTTCCCCGCGGGTAATCCAAATTGCCGTCAGCAGTAGCAGGATGGCGGGAATGCCGACGAACAGGGTTAGCTTCCACGCTGGTGTGGGCGCTTTGACTGGCCCCGCCACGTGTGTCGAACGCTGTAAATCGAGCTCAATTTCTTTTGGGTCCCAAAAAACGATGTACCCCTTAAACGGCATGCTCTTGCCCTTTAAGGTGACCTCACGATCAAAACGCGAGTAAAACTCGGTTTTGTCTGGAAGTTCATTGAACGTCTCCTCAGAGATGAAAATCTCGCCCGGGTTTGCCGATGACTCGAATCTTGACGACGTATTTACCACGTCACCAAAAACATCGTTTTTCTCCAAAATACACTCGCCCGTATGCATACCAATACGAGCCAACAGAATGGTCTTATAGATTTTTGAAAGATTAATCTCTTCCATCCCTTTTTGAATCTCGACGGCCGCCCGACAGGCCGATGCGGCATCCTCAAAATGCGATAGGGAACCATCCCCGATAGTTTTTACCAATGTTCCATCATGTCTTTTGACCGAGATCAAGCAAAGATCATGGTAGCGTTTCAACATGGACCGGACAGCGATATCACCTGAGGATTCGGCGATCGCTGTCGAGCCTTTCAAGTCCGTGAACATGACGGTTAACACGCGCTGAAATTTCGCCTTTAGCACGCGCTCCGCTTCATCACGACGATCCAGAAAACTAGAGATATCCTGTGTGTCCGGGCCAGACCCTGCAATCTTTACGGTGCTGCCGGCGGGCGCGATTGACGACATCGACGGCAAGGTTGCTCCTGCCGCAGGCGGCTCGATGCCTGTTGAGGTAGGCGATGCGGTGGCCGGCGCCGCTGGCTGATCTACCGCACCGAACGGTCCCGTCGTCGCCAGCGCTGGCATGTCCCAAAGAATTTTCTCTCGCCATTCGCTGACCGATTGGGGGCGATTTTTTTCCTCGATTTGCAGCGCCCATTGAATTGCATTCAGAAAAGCTTCGCTGTAGCGCTTTTGCGCGCGCTCAAGCAACTCTGGGATACGGTCTGCTTTCATCCTCGCCAGGGCATCGGGCGGGTTATCCCCGGTGACGGCAAAAAATAAGAGACCCCCGAGGGCATAAATGTCAGACCATGGACCTTGCTCAGCATGCGCCGTGTACTGCTCAAACGGCGCGTAACCAGGCGTGACCAGTGCTGTTAGCGTTCGCTGTACTCCACCCATTGCCTGCCGAGCCGAACCAAAGTCGATCAATACCGGGCTGCCGTCGGCACGGACAAAAACGTTATCGGGCTTAATGTCGCGGTGCAGGAAGCCCGCTTTGTGGACTTTGCCGAGACCATCGATGAGCCTTGCGAGCAGCGTTTTAATCGTTTCTTCGCTCGGCAACGGATTCTTTTGGAAATAGGTATTTAAGGTGTCACCCTCTTCATAGTCCATCACCATATAGCCAGTGCCGTTGGCCTTGAAGTATCGATTCACTCGAACGATATTGGGATGACTAAAGCCTGCGAGGGTGCGCGCTTCCTGCAGGAAGCTATCGAGCCCTGCTTGATATTCTTCGGTCCGCTGTGTATTCGTCAGCGTTACGGCGCCACCATCAAGCCTTGCAACATCCGCGCCAGGGAAATACTCCTTAATGGCGACATCTTTTTGCAGCATGGAATCACGGGCGTGATACGTGATCCCGAAACCACCGACGCCAAGAACGGAAACCAGCTCGTACTCCATGAGCATGGTTTCCAGTGGAAGTGTATTTGTGTACTGGGGCTGAGACATGATCCGTAGGCGGGTAAATCGAGAATTGAAACAATATCCAAGGGGCGCATTCCAGACCTTAGGGAGATCCTCCCGAAGCGCTGGCGCGCGAGATACCCGCTAGTTTGCCAGATTCATCCGCACGCATGGCTCTTCAAGCGCGCGCCAACGATCAACTTAATTGACGATTGCACTCTCGAAACTCCCGGCAAGGCTAGCTTCGATCGCGATCAGGACGACGGCGCGGAATCGCCGAGTATCGGCTCCACCAAAGAAAAAGGGCTTGCATCGCTGCAAGCCCTTCTTTTGTTTGGCTCCCCGACCTGGATTCGAACCAGGGACCTGCGGATTAACAGTCCGTCGCTCTACCGGCTGAGCTATCAGGGAATCGACGCTGAATTGCTCCAACGAAGTCCGCCATTTTAGCCGT
>Ga0163144_10018481_pt1 | contig 14097 bp, 11 predicted proteins | sample OliLak19BULKMAT1_FD_123175 | JGI IMG/M metagenome (GOLD analysis project Ga0163144, IMG submission 123175) | Freshwater microbial mat bacterial communities from Lake Vanda, McMurdo Dry Valleys, Antarctica - Oligotrophic Lake LV.19.BULKMAT1 | ecosystem: Environmental > Aquatic > Freshwater >... | reverse complement strand
CCCTCCCCGCCCGGCCCACCCGGAACCGCAGCATCGATCTGCAGGTCGCTGGACATGAACGCCGTCAGTGTATAGAGCGGCTGCTCCTGCTGCTCCTCCGCCAGCGCCACTTTGATTTCAGTACGGAAGAACTTCGGCACCTCGGTCGGTTTGGTTTCCAACCACCAATGCCAGTCACGATCTGCCATCGGTGTAACGCCGTTGTCCTTGCCGGCCGTGAGGACCCGGGTCGAGGCAATCACCAGGCGCATCTCCGCCAACTTGTTGGCCGCCACCATCTGGGCCATCGTTTTATCGCGCAGGTAGGCGGTGTCGTCGACCTGCTGGTACAGCGACACCAGCACCGCCGGCAGGGCAATCGCGACAATCGCCAGCGCGACCATCACCTCCACCAGTGTAAAGCCCCTGGCACGCACTAGTTGTAATCTGTCAGCGGGTTGTTCACTTGAGAATCAACCCGAGAATCAACCCGAGAATCAACTGAGTGAGGCTGACATCCCGTGGTCGTCTTTGCTATCGACCTATGCGCCTGCACAGAACATGGAAATACGTAATGGCACAGAACGAGGGTTTGAGCGGGAGGAGTGCGATTCGTCAGCGAGTATCGGGGAAGCGGGCGAATTGCACTCCTGCCGGTCGAACCCGCCAGTCTGAACAGTCTGACACGGGTCAACAGGGTGGTCATTTCAGTGAACAACCTGGTAGTTTTCACAACTACTCGTCCTCGTCTTCTTCAGTTTCCGGCTCGCCACGGCGCAATACTTCGAAACGTCCTAACAAGTCCCACTCGAGACGCCACAGCAACTCACCGTTATCCAGTTGGCGCACATTGATCGCCCCTACCGTCGTTTCGCCACTGGCATAAAACACCACCTGGGGCGCTATCCCCTCCTCCTTTTTCTTCTTTTCGTCCAGTGACAACTCGACCACCGGCGCATCCTCCAGCTCCAGCTCCAGCGCGATACCTGGCGGCAGTTGTTGCCGCGCGAACACGTCCTTGCCGCTGACCGGTCCACGCCACCCATCGATGTGCCGCTCCAGCCAGCGATAGCTGTAGCTGGTCTCGCCCGCCGCCTGCTCCTCCTCTAACAACAGGCCGTAGTCCACCCCGGTCATCTGCGCTTCATCCAGGGCGTAGCTGCCCACGTCCGCCAGATTGCGCACCTCCGTTTCCAAGAGGATGTCCTGTCCGCCGGAATTGATGGTAAGGCTCGCCAGGGAGGTGACCAGCACGATGACGACCAGGGCAACGAGCAACTCCAGCAGACTGAAACCGTGCTGACGTCGGGACGCCGAGGCGCTCACCGGCGCGCCGGTTAACGCCAAGGAGCGGTTACGCATGGGGTATTAGTTCTCCTTGTCTTTCCAGTTGCCGATGTCGATGCTCTGGTCCTCACCGCCGGTCAATCCATCAGCGCCCAGTGAATACAGATCCACTTCCCCGTGCTCGCCCGGGCTCAGGTAGAGGTAGGGTTTACCCCAGGGATCGAGCGGCACGTCCTCAAGATAACCGCCCTCCTTGAAGTTGCGTGGTTCGGGATCCAGGGTGCTGGGTTCAACCAGCGCTTCCAGGCCCTGTTCCGTGCTCGGGTAAACATAGTTGTCCAGTCGGTAGATCTTCAGGGCGGTCTCGATGTTCTTGAAATCCGCCAGCACTTTTCCCACGCGGGCCTCGTCGGCACGGTTGAGTACGGTGGGCGCGACCACACTGATCAACAGCCCCATAATCACCAGCACTACCAGGATTTCCACCAGGGAGAATCCCGCATTGTTTCTCGCTTTCATCGTTTACTTCACCATTGTGTTGAGATCGAATATGGGCAACAGGATGGCGAGGACAATGGTCAGCACCATGCCTCCCATGAACACTACCATCAGCGGCTCGAACAGGCTCATCATGGTACCCAGGGTCATTTCCAGCTCGCGCTCCTGATTGGTCGCCGAGCGGTCGAGCATGGTTTCCAACTCGCCGCTGGCCTCGCCACTGGCCACCATGTGTACCATCATCGGCGGGAAGCGGCCACTTTGCCGCAACGCCCGATTCAGGCTGCTGCCCTCCTGCACGCGTTCCGCCACCGCTTCGCTGTCCTCGCGCAGTACCAGGTTGGTCAGCACCTGTCCGGCAATGTGCAGGGACTGCAGCAACGGCACACCACTGGCCATGAGGATACTGAGCGTGGACGCAAAGCGGGCGGTATCCATGGCGATCAGTACCCGCGACACACCCGGTATTCGCAACAGCGTGCGATGCCAACGCTTTTTGCGCCGCGGCGCGCGCAGCAGGCGCCGGAAAATAACAAACACCACCGCCACGCCCAGCACCAACCATAATCCGTAGTGCTGGAAAAAGTCACTGGTGGCGATCAGGCCGCGGGTCAGCAGCGGCAACTGCCGGTGACTGTGGGCGAAAATGCCGACCAGTTCCGGCACCACGAAAATCAATAACAGCAGTACCACGGCGATCGCCACCCCGACCAGGATAAAGGGGTAGATCATGGCCATCTTCAGTTTCTGGCCGGTGTACTGACGCTGCTCTGTGTAATCCGCCAGCTGCTGCAAGACCGGGCCCAGATAGCCGGCATGTTCGCCTGCGTTGACCATGGCGCGATACATTTCATTGAACACCCGGGGAAACTCGCCCATGGCATAAGCCAGGGTGTGGCCCTCGGCGACCCGGGAGCGCACCTGTAACAGCATGCCCTTGATGCCGCTGCTGCGGCTCTGTTCCGCGGCCGCCTGCAGCGCCTCATCCAGCGGCAGGTTGGCCTCCACCAGCGTGGCCAGCTGGCGGGTGATCAAGGCCAGGTCACCGACACTGACCCGGGACAATATGCTGGAGGGGCGCCAACTCGATTGATCGGATTCCGCCTTGTTGGCCACGGCGACTTCCACCGGGCGCAGCTCCTGGGTGCGCAACTGGGCGCGTATCTGCCGCTCGGAATCCCCTTCAAGCACGCCCTTGACGAGTTTCCCGGTGGTGTTAAGGGCCCGGTAGCGATACGCGGTCACACGTCAATCCGGCGCTGTCAGGTGATGGAAGTCACGCGCATGACTTCCTCAATACTGGTCTCGCCCGCCAGTATCCGGCGCCGACCGTCGCTCTCTATACCCGGGTAGTGCTGGCGCGCCACCTTCAAAATATCCTGCTCATTGGCACTCTCGTAAATCATCTGGCGCATGGCGTCATCGATCTCGATCATTTCATAGATACCTGTACGACCGCGATAGCCCGTGTATTTACAGCGCTCGCAACCCTTGGCGTGATGGACGGTTGCCCCCGCCGTCGCGGCGTCCAGGCGCAACAGTTCGCGCTCGGCGGTATTGGGCTGCGCCTGTTCCTTGCATTCATTGCACAGCAGGCGCACCAGGCGCTGGGACATCACAGCCACCAGGCTGGAGGATAACAAAAAGGGTTCAATGCCCATGTCCTTCAGGCGGGTGATCGCGCCGATCGCCGTATTGGTGTGCAGCGTGGACAACACCAGGTGGCCGGTGAGCGAGGCTTGCACCGCAATCTCCGCCGTCTCCAGGTCGCGAATCTCGCCCACCATCACCACGTCCGGGTCCTGGCGCAGGATCGCCCGCAGGCCGCGCGCGAACGTCATTTCGACCTTGGGATTCACCTGAGTCTGGCCGATCCCCGGCAGCATGTATTCGACCGGGTCCTCGATGGTGAGAATATTGCGCGTGGTCTCGTTGATTTCCGCCAGCCCGGCGTACAGCGTCGTGGTTTTTCCCGAGCCGGTGGGCCCGGTCACCAGAATGATGCCGTGCGGACTGTGCAGGTGTTTTTTATAAGCTGCCAACACCTGCTCGTTCATCGCCAACTGGGTCAGCTGCAATTGTCCCGCCGCCGTGTCCAGCAGTCGCAACACCACTCGCTCGCCATGCGCGGAGGGAATGGTCGACATGCGGATGTCCACCGCATGCCCGGCAATCTTCACTGAGATCCGACCGTCCTGCGGCACGCGCTTTTCGGCGATATCGAGCCTGGCCATCACCTTCAGGCGTGACACCAGCAAGGGTGCCAGCATGCGCTTGGGTGACAGCACTTCCGCCAGTACCCCATCGATGCGGTAGCGCACGCTGAGGCGATCCTCGAAAGTCTCGACATGGATATCCGACGCCTGTTCACGCACCGCCTGTGACAGGATGGCGTTGATCAGGCGGATGATGGGGGCATCGTCTTCCGTGTCCATCAGGTCGCCCGACTCGGGAATTTCATCGGCCAAGCGACTGAGATCAACATCGGCGCCGATATCTTCGGCCATCTGCACCGCCTCGTTGTTGTTGCGCTGGTAAGCCAGCGTCAGACGCCGTTTGAAATCAGTCTCCGCAACGCCCTGCAGGGTAAATGCTGTACCCAGGAAACGGCGCAACTCGGTCAGCACCTGGACCCGGGGTTCTCCCGTATGCACCACGAGGGGAGAACCATCGGCGGCAGCATCCAACAGCACGCCATACTGCTGGGCAAAGGTGAAGGGCAGGCTGGGGCGGGCCGTCGCACTCGCGCTGGGTGCGTCCATCAGCACCGGCTCTGCGCGCGCGCTCACCAGCCGTCTACCGCAGGCGCAGGCGCGCCCGGGCTGACGACGCCAGATGCCTTGATCGTGTCCAACTGTTTCATTTGTTCCTCCCACTCCGGCAGCATGGGCAGATTGGCATCGTCCAGGTACGTCAGGCCCTTGTCCTTGCGCGCTGCCTGCTGGTCGCGAATGTAGCGATACTTCTCTGCAGTAGCACCGGCCAGTTGCTGGTTGTCGCGGATGATCGTGGAGCGTATGAATACCATCAAATTGGATTTCGTCACCTTTTCCCCGTCACTGCGAAACAGTCTGCCCAGGTAGGGGATATCCCCCAGCAGCGGTATTTTCTGCTGTGCATCCTGCACGTCGTCCTTGATCAGGCCGCCCAGCACCACCACGCGACCGTCCACCGCCAGCACCTTGGTCTGTATTTTGCGCTCGTTGGTGATAATGTCCGACGCCGAATTCGTAACAGACAGTCCACTGAGACTGGAAACCTCCTGTTCAATGTCCAGCACAATCGCATCGCCGTCATTGATATGCGGGGTCACGGTCAGGGTAATACCCACATTCTGCCGCTCAATGGTCTGGAAGGGGTTTTGCGCACCGTCGCCGCCGCCGGAATTGGTAAAGGAGCCCGTGACAAACGGCACGTTCTGGCCCACGGTGATAAAGGCCTCCTGGTTGTCCAGTGTCAGCAGACTGGGCGTGGACAGGATGTTGGCATTTTTCGTTTCCTTGAGCGCACTAAGGATCACCGCCATATTCAAGTTGTCATCCAACTGGCCCCAGCCCAGCGACAGGCCCGGCGTGGACGCCAGGGCACCCGCCAGGGTGCCCAGATCGAAGTCCTGCGGATTACCATCCGCATCGTTAGGTGGCAGCACCGCCGCGGCGATGTTGCGCGCCCGCGCGTCACCGGCATTGATATTGCTGCCAAAGGCGCCGTCACTCGAAGCGAACAGCCACTGCAGGCCCAAGTCCTGGCCATCAGTGATTTCCATTTCCACGATGATGGCTTCCACCAACACCTGCGCCCGGCGAATGTCCAGGCGAGCAATCACCGCTTCCAGGGACGCCATCTCATCCGTATCGGCAGTAATAATCAGCGCATTGGTGCCCTCATCAGCCTCGATGGTGGTTGTACTGCTGGAACTTTTCCCTGCCTTGGCGCCCTCGGCGGGGTCCAGCTCACTGATATTCTTCATGACCTTGGTCAATACTTCGGCGGTTTCCTTGGCATCGGCGTATTCCAGGTAGATGACCTTGACGTTACCGCTTTGCTCCAGGGGTGTATCAAGATAATCGACCAGTTTGCGCATCCGCGCCCGCTCCAGCTCATCGCCACTGATCAGCACGCTGTTGGTGCGCTCATCGGCCACCAGCAGAGTCTCCTGTTCACCACCGGCCGCTTTGGCCTCCGACTTATTGAGCTGATCCAGCATCTTCACTACATCCTCCGCCACGGCGTAGCGCAGTTTGATCACATCCGTCTGCTGTACAGCGGATTTATCCATGCGCTCGATGATGTCGCGAATCTTGTCTATATTGGCGGATACGTCGGAAATAATAATGGCGTTGCTGGGCGCATAGGCGGCCATATGCGCCTGCTGCGGCACCAGCGGCCGCAGGACAGGGATCAACTTGGCCGCCGATATATTATCCAGCCGGATGACCGCAGTAATATATTCGTCAGAGGTGATGATGGCCCTGCCGTCACTGACGCCGACTGCCGCCGAGCGGGCATCCTTGTTCTGGATCACACGCACGACATCACCGGACAGCACGGCGGTGAAACCGTGCACTTCCAGAATCGACAGGAATAGCTGATACAACTCAGGGGCCGACACCGGCCTGGAGGAGACCACCCTGACCTTACCCTTGACCGTGGGATCGACCACAATGGTCTTGCCGGTGGCATCCGCCACAAATTTGATCAGCTCCTGGATATCCGTGTCTTTCAGGTTGACCGTGTAATCCTGCGCGGAAAGCGGAACGCTACCCAGCGACAGAGCGAGCAGTAATGCCAGCGTGGCGGCGGCGTGGAACCGGGTGGTGGCTTTCACTGACACTTTATCCTTTGGCAGATTGTCACTCAGTCGCTCCACTGTCGAGGTTTACGCTGAGGGTAAGGGGCTGATCAGCGCGCTGCAGTTCAAATACGACCTCACCGGCATCGCGCATAGTATTGTACAGAACCATGGTGTTGGCGGGGTTATCCAGACTTATACCATTGACGGATGTCACCAGGTCACCCGCTTTGAACCCTAATTTCGTAAATTGTTCCTGATCCTTGCCCGGGCTCAACCGGTAGCCGAGCAGGGCGGGGCCCTCACGCACCGCGCTGATGTTGACCACATCCGCCAGCGACTGCGGATTCTGGTAAAGCCGCTCCCGATAACTCTGGGCCAGGCTGGTGGCCTCCGTATCACTGCGCTTGTCGATTTGTTCGCTGGCAGGCGGCGCCACGGTCGGCATGGCTGGCGCGGCGGTGCCGAGACTGGATTCGTCAAACAACACCAGCAACTCATAGGTGCCGCCATTATCCAGCACGACCTGCTGCGGCATGACCTTGGCCAGTTTCACCTGGCCCGCAACCGGTAACTTATCCTCCACCGCATACACCGCCTGCTGGTTCTGGTATTCGATGATGGCGTGTCCCAGGCCATCATCGGTGGACGCCACAATACCATTCAGCTTGAGCTGCAGCCGGGTTTGCTGGGCGCCGTCCTCTATACCCGCACGGGAATTGGCCTGCGCCGTTGCCTCCGGTGCGGCCACGACCGGGGCCACGGCTCCGGCCTCCCCGAACAGATGCCAGGCCACCATACGATTGATATCAACTGGCGCTGCCGCTGCGCTGGCGTGGCCGGCAGAAACGGGATTGATGACCCTGGGAGGCGCAGTGACACTGGGTTCGGCGGCGGGCACCAGGGCCCACAGCAGTCGGGTCAGGGCCAGCATGCCCCATACGGCCAACAGGCACAGGAGGACCTGGCGCAGGCGACGGGCATGGGCGGGCTGGGCCATCGCGTGAAACGCACCGCTCAGGGCGGTGCCCGCGCGCCCCGACATCGCACTGGAATTACTGAGCCACTGGGCCGGCACCACCTACTCCCCTGAATTCCCGGTCGCGCATACTGCGCCGGATTTTATGATATCCCCCGATTATAGGGCGCGCCGTGGAAAGTTGAAACCGCTGTCTGCGGTGGTATGACCGCCGCGCGGGCCAGGGGTTCCTGGCTGGGGCCGGCTTTAGCTCGACCCTTCTTGACTCTATCCCGACGTGTAGACTACTTTGGGATCGCTCTGGAAAAGTACCCGCGCGCGCATGACGATAACTACAACGATAGCTACAAGGATTTTTTCTGGAAGAACTGCGCACCCTGCTCATGCCCTGGTACCTGCAGGTAAAATTTATTCACCTGTTCATGGTTGCCCTGTGGTCCTTCAGTACTGCGGTCGCGTATCGCAATTACATCGTCCCCGCCTTTCGCGCCTGGCAGCGCGAACCCAATAACCCGGTGGCGATAGAGCGGCGCAACGACTTTATGGAGCGTTTTGACCGTGGGGTGATCCTGGAACACGTGGCGTTCCCGCTGGTGCTGGCAACCGGCCTGCTCTTGGTGTGGCTGGCAGGCTGGTCCTGGCATGAGGTGAATTGGCTGACCGTGAAACTGGCCATTGTGCTGGTGATTTTCCTGCCTGTGGAGATCATCGATTATTACCTCTCTCATTTCGGTGGTAACAAACGCAAACTGCGCAACGCTGGCGATACCGCGCGTTATAACGCCATGATCAGTTTGCACTGGCGTTTCTTTCGCGTGACCACGCCGCTGATCGTCGTCTTTGTGCCCCTGCTTTTTTACCTCGCGGTCACCAAGCCGTGGTGATCACTCCACCGCTATTTGAAAAATAACCAAAGGATTCGAGTATGGCCAGTCTCCCCCACCGTTCGAGGCGCACCCGCTGGGCCACCCTCCTGCTCTGTGCAGCTGTCGGCGCGCAGGCCGCTGAGACGGCACTGGAAGAGATCATTGTTACGGCGCAGAAACGCGATGAAAATGTGCAGGACATCCCGCTCACCATTAACGTGGTGAACGGCGACTTTATCGACCGCTTCAATATTCGCGATACTAACGATCTAGCCTCCGTAGTACCCGGCCTGATCATTCAGCAGACGCCGCAAAATCTGTCGCAGGTAACGGTGCGCGGCCTGGGTACTGGCTCCGGTGGTGAAAGTCTGGATCAGTCCGTCGGCCTCTTCATCGATGGCATCTGGGCCGGACGAATCCGTGAATTCCAGGCTTCCCTGTTTGATGTACAGCGGGTCGAAGTCATCAAGGGTTCGCAGACCGCCCTGCTCGGCAAAAACACCAGCCTCGGGGCGGTCAGCATTGTGTCGCGCCGCCCGGGCGACGAATTCACAGGCTACGTCCAGGGCGATTATGAGTTCGAGTTCGGCAGCCAGTACGCCAACGGCGCTGTGGATCTACCCACGGATTTTGGCAACTACCGCCTCGCCTTCAACAGCGTCAATGAACAGGGCTATGTCGACAACGAGACTACCGGCAACGAAGTACCGCAACGCGACCAAACCACGGGCCGCGTCAGCGCGCAATATGATATTGCGGACGAGAGCACCCTGTTACTCAGCTACCAGTTCGACGACCTCGCTATCAAGGGCGATACGTTCCAGCCGGACAATGATGCAACCGGTTTCATCGCCGGCATGGATCCCACCGCCAATATCGGCATAGACCGGACCAAGAATGCGTGGACGTCGTACGGCGACAGCGGTGATGCGGACGATAAACAGGATTCGCAACGCGCCATCGCCGAGTACGAACAGGCAGTCGGCGACTATGTTTTCACCGCGCTGTCCGGCTGGAGCACGTACGACAACCAACGCCTGACCGATTCGGATTTCCTGTCGGTGGACTATCTCACCACGGCCTATGACAGCGATTACCAGCAGTTCAGCCAGGAACTTCGCGTGACCTCACCGACAGGGCAGCGCTTTGATTACGTTGCCGGCCTGTTTTACCTCTACGGCGACATGCATTATTCCTCCATACTCGATGCCAGCTTCCCGCCGCCCTACCTGCTGGGAGGTCTGCCTCTGGATGGTGCCAACCAGCTGAACTATGATCAGGATACCCAGGTGTGGTCGCCCTTTGGACAGGCCAACCTGTCGCTTAACGAACACTGGCGCACCACACTGGGCCTGCGCTATACCGATGAGGAAAAAAGCGCGACCTGGGGACGTGTACGGACCCGTTCGGCTGGGCCACTATCGGACATACTGGCGAACCTGCTCTATCCCGAGGTTCCACCAACCGACCTCAATCGCTCCGAAGATAACTTCGATGGCTCAATCAATATCCAGTACGATATCGCCGAGGGCGCGACGACTTACCTGTCATGGGCCCGGGGCAGCAAGAGCGGGGGCTTTACCACTGAAGTGGCGCTGCCCGAGAATGCGGAGTACGACACCGAGGAAGCAGACACCACCGAACTCGGGATAAAGACACTGCTCGCCGGGGGCGCCGCCATGCTGAACGCTTCCCTGTTTTACACGGAAATCCAGAACTTCCAGATCATCTCCTTTACCGGCACTGCCTTCGTCACCGAAACCGTACCGGCAGAATCCCAGGGTGTTGAATTTGAAGGGCGCTGGGCCGCCACCGATGGCCTTACGCTGGGCGCGAGTGGCACCTACGCCGATGCGCAGCAAACAGATACCCAATTACGGCTGCCCTATGCGCCGGAGTGGGCAGCTGCAATGACCGCCCAATATGTCTATTCGTGGGAGAGTGCCGCCCTGGAGTGGCGTCTCGATGGCGCGCTGAACTACCGCGCTGAGCAGTACATGCAACGGGACGAGCGCGGCCTTGATGGCCCGCTCACCCTGTTCGACCTGCGCCTCGCACTGGCCTCAGCCGATGACACCTGGGAGCTGGCCATACTGGGCCGCAACCTGCTGGACCAGGCCACCTCTTTCACGTTTGACTACCCCGCCTTCGGCGGCAACACTGTGCCAGTTGGATCGACCACCATCGGCAGCTTGAATCGACCGCGCACCATCGCCCTGCAGGCGCGTTATACTTTCTGAACCCAACTGACTGGCACCGGCATGCGCGCCCATGCGGCGCACAAGCTGCCCCCCCTTTTTGTGTGAGATGCAGGCCATGATGAATTTTGATATCCCTGACGACCTGACGCAGTACCTGCAGGAACTCGATGCGTTTATTGAAGCACAGATCCTGCCGCTGCAGATGCAGGATGACAACAACCGTTTCTTCGACCACCGGCGGGAAGACGCCCGCACCGACTGGGAACGCGACGGACTGCCCAACGAACAGTGGGAAGACCTGTTGCTTCAAGCCAAACGCCGCGCCGATGCCGCCGGCCACTTCCGTTTTTCTTCACCCACAGAGTATGGCGGCAGGAACGGCAGCAACCTGGAAATGGCCATCATCCGCGAGTACCTTGCGGCCAGGGGGCTGGGCCTGCATAACGACCTGCAGAATGAGCACTCCATCGTCGGCAACAATGTTGGCCTGCTGCTGATGATTCACTACGGCTCGCCGCAACAGAAAGCCGAGTGGATTGATGACCTTTCGGAATGTCGGCGCTATTTTACCGTGGGCATTACCGAGACCGCGCACGGCTCCGACGCGACGCATATGGAAACGTCCGCAACACGCGACGGCGACACCTGGACCATCAACGGCGAAAAATCCTGGAATACCGGCATTCACCGGGCCAGTCATATCCTGGTGATCGCCCGCACCAGTGGCAAGGCCGGTGACGCAGCGGGCCTGACCGCCTTTCTCGTGCCGACGATCACGCCGGGCTTCAAACTCGAGGAAATGTTGTGGACCTTTAATATGCCCACCGATCACGGCCGGGTATCGTTCACCAATATGCAGGTGCCCGACAGTTGTATCCTGGGTGGCGAGGGTAAAGCCCTGCAGGTAGTGCAGCACTTCTTCAACGAAAACCGCATTCGCCAGGCAGCGTCCTCACTGGGAGCGGCGCAGTACTGCATCAATGAATCGGTGCGCTACGCGCTGCAGCGCGCGCCCTTCGGTAAACCCCTGTCCAGCAACCAGGGCATTCAGTTTCCGCTGGTGGAGCTGCAGACCCAGGCGGAAATGCTGCGGGCGCTGATCCACAAAACCGCCTGGCAGATGGATACCCACGGGGCCTTTTCAGTGTCGGACAAAATTACCATGTGCAATTTCGTCGCCAATCGACTGTGTTGCGACGCCGCCGACCAGGCCATGCAGGTGCACGGTGGCCTGGGCTATTCGCGTCACGCCCCGTTCGAGCATATCTACCGGCATCACCGCCGCTACCGTATTACCGAGGGTACGGAGGAGATACAGAAGCGCCGGGTAGCGGGTTATATGTTTGGCTTTATGAAGGAACGCGCGCCCAAAGGCGTCACTGCTTAGTCAGTTGATCCAGCAATACCCCGGCCTACTCAGCTTACTGACCAGGCGAAGCCCAATGCCGTTGTCCCGAATAGAGCCGCCAGCCAGAAGTATCGCCACATTGCGGCGCGCCTGTCGGTGTCCAATTTTCCTGCGGATGCTGTCTCCGGTGGCAATACCGGACTGGCGGGGTCTGGTTTTACGCGCTGCACCGGTGTCTGCACGATCCCGGTCGTGTGGTCACTATTGCGCAGAGTGATAGCGGGCAGTCCCTCGTATTGCGCCGTGACGGGATCATAGACCCACACAACCTGGTCGGGTGCCAGCACTCGGCGCGGATCTTCCGCGATACCGTTATAAGCAATCAATACTGCCGTTGCATTGTCCCTGCCACCACACTGCAGGGCCGTATTGACCATGCGCTGGCACAATTCAACCGCGGTGGTTCTGTGGCCTAACAGTTGGCACAGCTGCGCGCTGTCCAGCGGGTCAGTGATGCCGTCGCTGCATAGAAGCAGACAGCTGTTGAGCGCTAATTGCCCTGCGTTCGAACCGATATCCAGGTTGCCTGATGCCTGCGATCCCACCGCCTGTAAAATTACGTGCCGGCGCGGATGTGTGCGGGCCTCCTCCAGGCTGATCTGCCCGCTGGCCAGTTGCGTTTCAACGTAGGAATGGTCCCTTGTCAGCAGACTGAGTCTGCCATCCCACAGGTAGACACGGCTGTCCCCCACCCAGGCCAATTCATAGCCGTTCTCTGTCATCAGCACGGCAACCACGGTAGAGCCCATCCCCGCCTTGCCCCTGCCGGTCCGTACCGCATCGAGGACTTCAGTGTTGGCCCGATTGATGGCTCTAATCAGGCCTGAGCCAGCGGCAATTTCCCGCTGCATAACTTCACAGGTGATGGCGCTGGCGACTTCACCGCACTGGTGGCCACCGACACCATCGGCTACGATGATAAGACCGAGCTCCCTGTCTATCAGGTAAGTGTCTTCGTTGTGCTCGCGTCGCCCCACATCGCTATGGCCGCCGATGTCCAGGTGTTCCGCATCGACAAACGGGTTCACAAGTCACCCATCATCTGTAGGACGCCCCAAATAACACCGGGTCAGGATTCAATTGTAGTTCTTCGTGGTTCGATTTTTGCCTGCAATGTCGCGTCATGCAACAGGGTGGAATCCTGGGCGTGGAAGTGCGCCTGGTTCTCTTTCACTTTAAACGTCACCTCCAGCAATCCGACCTTGTCCTGGTGGTTGAGGCTGACGATGGCGCCTATTTTGGTTCCATTTACTGTAGTCCCGTTGGAGGATTTCAGATCTTCTATCAGCAGTTTGTTGCCATCCACTGTAAAACGGACATGCTCTCGCGAAATACGGGGTACGGGAATGGTTAGATCGCATTCCGTGGAACGACCTACCACGACGCTGCCTTCCAGTCCGTAGCGTTGACCCACCAAGGGACCAGATGCGACTTCCAGAATCCAGTCGTACGCCGATTCAGGCCGGGATCGACGACCGCGCAAGGGCGCCTCTTTGCGGCGATCATCCAGCGGCGCAATGTTGTCCAGAAACCGACGTTCGACAAACGGGGGTCTGCGCGTGATGCCTGAGACTGATATCTCGTAGAACCACGAAAACACCGCGGTTATGGGCAAGCCGACAATGGCTGCCGCCAGCAATCCTTGTGACGCCAGGTCCGGGTCGAATTCAAAAAAGGACAGTATGACGTCGGCTGACTTCAACCCGCCCCAACACGCAAGCAGATAAACGATGCAGGCACGTACCACTTTACGGCGTTTTAATTCACGCCGCAAAACGCCGAATGAGATTGTCTGAGGATTCATATACAACCCATGTTGCGTAAGACACGGTTTGCCGCCGAGGCCGATAAGTATTCACCCGACAGCATAACTTGTCCAGCGCGGGAATCTCCTTAAGACGACGGCACGGCGCCAAAGCTCACAAGTCCATTCGATTTCCTAATCCTGCTAGAGTTAAGTGTCCAATTACGCTATAACTATAAATCCAAAAACCTGGTAACGGAGAGCACGTAAGTTGGCAGATCCAACGGACTCTGATGAGACTGAGCTAAACCAGGGCCCGGGGTCAATCGGTTCCGGACCTGCT
>Ga0163144_10018477_pt1 | contig 14099 bp, 8 predicted proteins | sample OliLak19BULKMAT1_FD_123175 | JGI IMG/M metagenome (GOLD analysis project Ga0163144, IMG submission 123175) | Freshwater microbial mat bacterial communities from Lake Vanda, McMurdo Dry Valleys, Antarctica - Oligotrophic Lake LV.19.BULKMAT1 | ecosystem: Environmental > Aquatic > Freshwater > Lake... | reverse complement strand
GTGGTCGGAGTGGTCGGAGTGGTCGGCGCGGGCGGGGTCGACGGCCGACTTAGAGGCGTCTGACGCGCCGTGATCTTCACCATGACCCTTGCCGTAGTGGGCGAGGTCGGCCGGCACGGGTTGTGCCCATCGGTACAGGGCGCCGTCTTGCCTGGCGACGGAGATGATGAGCGGGATCGACAGCACCGCGAGCACCGGCATAGTGGCGGCGATGGATTCGATCACCCTGCGGATGTTCACACTCCACCCGGCGCGAACCAAGTGCTGCATCAACATGAAAAACGTCGCACCTACCGCGACCGCGACGACCGAGCCGAACGCGGTCAGGTACGCGAACAGGAACCGGCGCGACCCCTCCGGCGACGACGCGCCCAAGAAGTACGCCGCCACGATCCCGATCACGCCGACGACCGCGCCACCGACCACGAACGTATTCGCAGTCGAGCCGAGGTTCAGCTTCTCATCGGCGGGGGGTTGTGTGTGTCCGTGTGCTGCCAAAGGATTCTCCATCGGGGGACTGGGGAAGAGTCAGGAGTCAGAAGACAGGAGTCAGAAGCAATCCGCTTCGAATCCGATCGTTCTCAAACTCATACACTCCCACCGAGTCTTCTCTTCTACTGACTACTAACTACTAGCCACTAACTACTGACTACTGACTACTGACCCTACTTCATCTTCTGCATCACGTCCGCGGGCATGTCGCTCAGGGGGACGCCGTGGGCCATTTGCAGGCTTCTCGTGTACGCGACGATCGCCCAACGGTCCTGCGTCGAAATCTGTGAACCGTAACCGGCCATACTTCGGATGCCTTGTGTGACGGAGTTATACAAATGCCCGGTCGGCCGGGCCTTGACCGCGTCGCTGACCAGATTGCTCGGCGGAACCCACGTCGACTGCTGCAATTCCTGCGCCCGCACGTGGACCATGCCGATCCCCTGCCCGTCGTACCCGTGACACGGCATGCAATAAATCGCGAACCGCTCCTGGCCGCGCGCCAGCATCTTGGCGTCGATCACAATCTGCGTCGGGAAGTCGTCGAAGAACGACACGTCCCATGTGCTCGCGCCGGTCTTCCAGGTGCGCGAAAAGCCGTGGTCGTAGTGGTCATCCGTGTCGGCTTGGCCCTGCGCGACGGTGCCCGGTACGCGCTGACGGTTACTCCGTCCGTCGGCAAAGACCTTCGACTCGGACTGCGGCTTGTACTTGGGCTGGTTGCCCATGTCCTGAATAATGTGGATGCGCGGCTCGGTCGACGTGTTCATCCGACCCCGCGCGATGAAGACGAGCGGAATCCAACTCGCGACGACTAGAACCAACAGCACCGCCACCATCCAGAAAGGCGGCTTGCGAAGGCGCAGCTCCCACAACGGGTTCTTCAACACCTTCGCGGCGTCGGGCGGGCGGTTGATTTTTGCGATGTCGGACATTGTTTACTCTTCGGTCAAAGTTGCCAGTGGTTAGTGATTAGTGGTTAGTAACACTTCATTCTTCCTAACCACTCGCCACTAATCACTATCAACTAGTCTTCGTAACTCTCGATCGCCTTCGGGTTCAGCGATTCCAGGAACGCTTCAACCTTGCGTTCGTCGAATTTCGGGTCACGGGCGTCGATGACGACGAAAAACTTATCCTGCGTCGCCCGACGGAAGCGTTCGACCTTCGACAACGGGTTGTACAGACACGGCAACTTGTTGAGCAAAAACATCCCGAAGACGGCGGTGTACGCGGCGCACAAAATCGTGCACTCGAACGTCACCGGGATGAAGGCCGGGATGCTGAAAAGCGGCTTTCCGCTGATAAGGTACTGGTAGTCGATCCCGTTCATCCAGCACTGCATAAGCAGGCCACCACTCAGCCCGAAAAGGCCCATGCCAAGGACCATCCAAGGCAGGATCGTCGGTCGAATGCCCATCGCGTCGTCGATCCCGTGGATCGGGAACGGACTGTGCACGTCCCAGATCGAATACCCCGCCTCCCGCGTCTTGGTCGCGGCGGCCATGACGGAATCGACGTCATCGAACTCCGCGAGGAACCCCGCGAGCCTCGGCGGGGCATGAACTTCGTCGCTTATGATTTCTTCGACTGCGATCGACATAGCTGACCTCTAATCTGGCGTGTGGCTAGTGGCTTGTGGCCAGTGGAAATTCCCGTTCAGTACGACTACACGCCACACCCGATACGCCATCTGCTATACGCTACACGCTACAAGCTACAAGCCACCGACCAAATGCCACACACTACTCTTAATGCCCGTTGTGTCCGTTCGTCGCATGACCATTCTGGCCATGCCCCACGTGCGCCTGCGGCATGATCGACTTGACTTCCGCCATCGCGACCATCGGGAGGAAGCGGCAGAAGAGCATAAACAGCGTAAAGAACAGTCCGAACGACCCGGCGAACATGCCCAAATCGACCCACGTCGGGTAAAAATTACCCCAACTGCTCGGGAGAAAGTCGCGCGTCAGCGACGTCACGACGATCACGTACCGCTCGAACCACATGCCCGCATTAATGCACATCGACACGAACAATACCACCCAGATGTTCATCCGAAACGCCTTGACCCATAGCAGTTGCGGCACGAGCACGTTGAGCAAGATCAGCATCCAAAACGCCCACCCGTAATTGCCGAACGCACGGTTGAGGAACGCGAACTGTTCGAACTGGCTTTTGCTATACCACGCGACGAAAAATTCCAATGCGTAGCAATAGGCAATGATCATACCGACGCCGAGCATGACTTTGCACATGTTGTCGATGTGCCGCATGGTGATGATGTCTTTGAGACCGAACCACTGACGCGCGGGGATCGCGAGTGTGAGCACCATCGCGAACCCGCCGTAAATCGCGCCACCGACGAAGTACGGTGGGAAGAACGTCGTGTGCCAGCCGGGCAATTGCGCGACCGCGAAGTCGAACGATACGATGCTGTGCACCGAAAGCACTAGCGGCGTGCACAAGCCGGCGAGCAGCAAGTACGCCTTCTCGAACCGGTGCCAGTGACGGCTCGAACCGTTCCAACCCAGCGAGGCAAATCCATAGACGAACTGACCGATCTTGTTCTTCGACCGATCTCGCAGCGTCGCCAAGTCCGGCACCATGCCCGTATACCAGAACAACAGCGACACCGACGCGTAGGTGCTGACCGCGAACACGTCCCAAAGCAGCGGCGAGCGGAATTGCGGCCACATCGCCATCTGATTCGGGAGCGGAAACAACCAATACGCCAGCCACGGACGACCGACGTGAATCGCCGGAAAAATACCCGCACAACATACCGCGAAAATCGTCATCGCCTCGGCGAAGCGGTTGATGCCCGTGCGCCACTTCTGACGGAACAAAAACAAGACGGCCGAGATGAGCGTACCGGCGTGACCGATGCCGACCCAGAACACGAAGTTGATGATCGGGAACGCCCACGACACCGGCTGGTTGTTCCCGAACACGCCCACGCCCGTAAGGATCAGGTACGTGATCGTCATCCCGAACAGGCCGAGCAACGAAAGCGAAAACGCGAACCCGATGTACCATCCCACGCCCGGAGGGTTCTCCGGGATGTTACAGACGTCGTTCGTGACGTCCATGAAGTTCTTCCCGCGCAACACCAGCGGCTCGCGCGCCAGCGGACTGTCGCCGGTGTTGTCGAGCTCACCTTTGGGGAAGAATGTCGGCTTGGATGTAATCGTCGCCATTGCTTATTCACTCAAATCATCGGGCCACACTTACACCCGCAACACAAACCCTAATCAACCGCAGATGCACGCAGATCAACGCAGATCAGATTCATTCTTTTCTTGCATCCGCGTTCATCCGCGTGCATCCGCGTTCATCTGCGGTTTCATCGACTTACGCATGTTCTATCGGCCCGGCTTCGGCCGTTTCAGAAATGCCATTCCGCACGATACCCAGGTGCTTGCTGCGCGGCCGGGTGTTCAATTCTTCCAACACACTGAACGCACGCGGATTCTGGTGGAGCTTGGTCACCTTCGCGTTCGCGTCGTTCAGGTTGCCGAACACGATCGCCTGCGTGGGGCACGACTGCTGGCAGGCAGTAAGAACCTCACCCTCCTGCACGAGCGGAGACTCGCGATGGCCCTGGGCGTGGTCGCGCCGGGCGTGTTGCGAGGTGTTTTTGATACGCTGGATGCAGTAGGTGCATTTTTCCATCACGCCGCGCATTCGGACGGTGACTTCGGGGTTCTGCACCATCATTAAGATCGGATTCGATTGTTTGATCTGCTGCTGGTCTGGGAAATCGAGCCACGGGAGCGGGAACCGCGGCGCGTCGCCGCCTTTTTGGGCGTAAAGGCTGTGCCAGTCGTAGTAGTTGAACCGCCGGACCTTGTACGGACAGTTGTTCGCACAGTACCGCGTGCCGATGCAACGGTTGTAAACCATCACATTGAGGCCTTCCGTGTCGTGTACCGTCGCCGCGACCGGGCAGACCTGCTCGCAGGGCGCGTTTTCGCAGTGCAGGCACATCATCGGCTGAAACACCACTTCCGGGTTCGGGTCGCTCTTGCGCTCCTCGACCGTGTCACCTTTCGTGCGGAAATACCGGTCGATCCGAAGCCAGTGCATTTCGCGGTTGTCGTCGACTTCTGTCTTACCGACGACCGGAATGTTGTTCTCGGCCTGACACGCGACGACACAGGCGCTGCACCCGATGCACGCGGTCATGTCGATCGACATCGCCCAGGCGTGCGGGTCGTTGAACTCCACGGGCGGGTTGAAAAGCTGGAGGTTGACGTTGTGATGGCCTTCATTGAACAGCTTGCGTGCCTTGCCCTTTTTCAAGGCGGCCTTGTAGGCGTCGAAGCTCGCTTCACGAATAATCATGCCGTTGTCGAGCTTGTCGCCGACGCGCACGTCACGGCCCTTGAAGCCGATGTCGTCGATCAGAAAGTGGTCGATCGTCGACACAAGGTGATAGCTGGTGGTGCTCCGCTCGACCTCGACCGGCGCGACGTCCATGCCCGTCGTCATACGAAGCGAATACGTGTCGACCCCGACCGAAGGCGTCCCACGATCCTTGTCCCCCCCGACGTTACCTGCGGCGGTGCGACCGTAGCCTAGCGACACCGTGATCGAGCCGTTCGGCTGGCCCGGCATGAGATACGCGGGGACGTCGAGCGACTTTCCGCCGACCGTCAGTTTCAGCACATCGCTCTTACCCACGCCGAGCTTCTTCGCGTCGGGGAGGCTGATCAACGCGCAGGTGTCCCAGACCGTCTTGGTCATGGTGTCGGGAAGTTCCTGCAACCAGCCGGAGTTGGAGTAACGTCCGTCGTACAGTTTGAAGTCGCTGACGAAATGCAGTTCGAATTCCGACGACACCGGAGCAGGAACATCTTTAATCAACCGGACCGACACGCTCGCCCCGGTCACCACCGAACCCGGCGCGACGCCGTCGTTCAGGATCGAGCGCCAGGCCGTTTCATTGACCGGGCCTTCGAGCTTCATCGTCCGACGCACGATGTCCTGACCGGCAGACTTGTCGTCACCAGACAAAAGCGCGAGCAGTTCGGTCGTCGACACGCCGTCGTACAAAGGCAGAATGAGAGGTTGCGCCACCGCGACCGTGCCGTCCCACGCGCGGGTGTCGCCCCAGGCTTCGAGCCAGTGGGCGCGGTTGACGTGCCACTTGCACAGGCGAGAGGTTTCGTTGTCGTAGAGGCTGAGGTGGATCGTATTGGCGGTGCCTTCGATGAGTTTGTTGAAACTAAGGTCGGCCGGCGCGTCGTAGACGGGGTTCCCGCCCAGAATCAGCAGCGTCTTCACCCGGCCCGACGATAAATCGGACGCGAGCGCTTTAATCGATTCGAGCGACGACGGCCCGTCAATGCCCGGCACCGCGTGATACGTTACGACCGTGCCCGCGCCGACGATCAAATTGACCGCAGCGACCCACGCGTGCGCCTCGGGCGACAAGTGCGCCCCGGCGGTCAGCGCCGACTTGCCCAGATTCGCCTTGAGGTCTGCAACCAACGCCCCCACAAACTTCGTCGACTCGGCCCCGACAGTCCCGATCGCGCCCGGCACGCCCACGCCGGCGGCGATCGCGCGGACGATCTGTTCGATTTCACTCGCCTTAACGGGCAATCGTACGTCGGCCTTGGCGCCGGTGATCGTGAATGCCGACTCCGCGACGTAGAACCGGCTCATCTTGCCCGCGTCGGCGCTCCGACGCGTCTCCGACCAATCAGCACTGAGCCGCGTCTTGGCGGGGTGACGGGCGAAGAAATCGTCGTCAAGCGAAATAATTATCGACGCCAGCTCGAAATGCGGATACGGACGCAAGGCCGTGCCGAACGCCAGCTTCGTGCCGGCCAGTTCGTTGTCGCGATTAACCGGTTCGTACTCGTACCACTTGGCAGCAGGGAACTTGGCAAGAAACCTCGCCTTCTGCGCTTGGACGCTCGGACTGAGCGACACTTCCGACAACACCGCGACGTCCGCGCCGGTGCCGGTGAAGTACGCCGCTGCCGCTTTCTTCATTTCGTCCGTCGACACGGCCTTGGCCTTGCCGCTAGTCCGGTCGATCGGAGCTCGGCTGCGCTCGGGATCGTATAACTCCAGCGTCGAAGCCTGTGCGAAGGCGTCGGCGGCGCCGTAACGGTCGGTGATTTTGTTGAACGGGTGTTTCGGGTTGCCTTCGATCTTGGTCGGCCGACCGTCGTAGCTGGTGACCAGCAGGCCCGACCCGACCCCACCAAGCTCGGAGGTCGTGGCGTAGAAAACTGCTTCACCCGGAATGTAGTCTTTCGGATTACTCGCGAACGGGACGATTTCTTCCTTCGGCCAGCGCCGACACCCCGTCAACCCCACCCCCGCGAGCGCCATCGACGCCGCCATCACCTTCATAAGCGACCGGCGCGACGGCCCGTCACCCGCGAGGAGCTGTTCCGGTTCGTAGCTCGCAAACTCCTTCGCCAGCATCTCCCGAACTTCCGGGGATTCAGACAGGTGTTCCAGGCTCCGCCAATATTGCACACCAGTGGCTTTGGTCTTCATCTGTGACACAGTCTTCTCGCTCGATGACACGGTCTACTAACCCGATGACACGATCTACGGATCCGCCGACACGTTCGTCTTTATCGGTGGCACGTCGAACAGGCGGTCATGTAATGGGTGTCACGAATCACGTACTCTTTCTTCAGGAACTCGCCGAGCAAGTCCTGCGTGATCGGTTGACCCGGGTTTTTCTGCTGGATGGTCGCGTATAAATCCGGGTTGCTGACGGCCAAATCTTCGACCTTCCACCCTAGGTGCGTGACCTGATCCTTGGGGCGCAGGTGCGGGGCCGGGTTGCGGTGACAATCCAAACACCAGGCCATGCTGAGCGGCTCCGCCTGATAGACGACTTCCATCTGATCGACCCGTCCGTGACACGAAATGCAGCTCACGCCCTTGTTGACGTGACTGGCATGGTTGAAATAAGCGTAGTCGGGCAGGTCGTGAATTTTCACCCACGCGATCGGCTCGCCGGTCGCCCAGCTCTCTTTTACTTTGGTCAGTTTCACACCGTTGTTCGGATTGATGTTGGTGTGACAGTTCATGCACGTCTGCGTCGCGGGCACTGCGGCGTAGGCGGCTTTTTCGACGGTGTTGTGACAGTAGCGACAGTCGATACCCAGCTTGCCCGCGTGCAACGCGTGCGAATATTCCACCGGCTGGATCGGCGCGTACCCGACCGCAGTCGTCTTCGGCGAGAAGCCGAACGTGACGATAAGCGGCGCGTAAAGCGCTCCACCGATCGCGCCCAGAAACGCGAGCGGGAGAAGGTAATTCGCCCAGCGCGGAAATGCGAAACGCTTAGCCGTAGCAGTTCTTGCCATAAGGCTGGCTTTTCTTCTTCAAGAAATTGATGCTCGCCACTTCAGCCTGACATTCTTCGCGCCCGTGTGAGGATTCCACTCGGGCGCACGACTGTCAGGACGATCGAATGGTCACGCTCGGAGCGGCACCGAAAAAACAAGCCGCTCCTGACCACCCGACGCCGCCAGTCCGGAAGAGACCAAAAATCTGATCCGTCCTGAGCAACTGTTACAATACTGACTCTCGATTCGAACCGTCAAACGATTCCTCGTGTGACAAATCGCCACAGCCATAAAAATTCCACCACGGGTTGCGGTTTTACGCTCGCCCGTCGTGCGCCCGGAGACATTTCACCACCCGTGAAAACTCTGAACGTCGGACGAAAAATCCGGCTCGTACCGCGCCGACGTCAGGCCGCGACCGTCTCCAGTTCCAGTTCGAGCGCCTCGGTCGTCGTGTCATGGACGAAACGAGGCTCCCATAGACGCAGGAGCGGCACGTGGCTCATCGGCTCGAGCGAGGCAATCTTTGCATCAATTTGTGCGGGATTGACGTTCGACATGACCACGCCGTCGACCGGGAGAAATGAGGCGTCGGTAGTCCCAATCACCGGGACGTTGCGGTACGTCGACCCCGCGAACGCGGGCGCGTCGTCGACGATCGCCTCGACTTGCAGGTTTGCGACCTCGCAGGCCAGGAACGTCGTGTACAGATTCTTCCCGAAGTCCGCGATCGCGACCTTGCGGACGTTGTTACGCATCGCCCAGAGGGTGATTTTTTCCAGTTGTTGTTCGAACCCGAAGACGTGCTCCACGGCGGCGTCGCTTAACAGGCGTCGGCCGGACAGCGCCTCACGCACACGCCAGCCCATCGCCTCGACCATTCCGCGCTTGGCGGCCTGCTCGTGCCCCTGCTGCGTCGCGATCGCGAGGTAACGCTGCGTCCAGTCCTCCCGGAACGCAATGCGGAGCGACTTGGGCAGATAGCGTTCGCACAAAATCAGATTGTTCCGCATGTCCAGCCGTGCCACCATCTCGCTGCTGCGCCCGGTCGGGACTTTTTCGTGTCGGAACAAAATGTCCTCGAACCGTTCGACCGAGTAACCCGCCTGCCAGAAACGGAAGCTCAGGTCGTACTCTTCGGCCTGACGGAAAAACTCCGGTGACACCCCGCCGACCTGGTCGAGAACGCTCTTGCGCATCGTCGTGGCGCAACCGATCATCACGCTCGGAAGCGCAGACGCCTCCGGCCGGCCGTTGCCCAAGAGCACCCGCCCCACCACCGCGCCGCAGGCGGGGTTGGCGTCGAGATAGGACACCGTGTCGGGAATGGCGTCGTCCATCGGATAGCTGTCGTCGTCGATCATCGTCACGTACTCGCCGTGGGCGCGGAAAAAGCCCTCGTTCCGCGCGGGCATGCCGATGTTCTGTTTCAACGCCACGACGTGCACGTTCGGATACTGATGACGCACCGCAGCGACCGTGCCGTCGTCCGAACCGTTGTCAACGACCCACGCCTCCCACTGGTTCAACGGCAACCGAGTTCGCTCGCCGAGCTGCTGGAGTGTCTGGACCAACGTCTTTCGACGGTTATGCGTAACGATCACATAAGAAAGTCGCACGGGGAGCCTCCGGGACTGATTCCTCTGTTCGATCTGACGTGACGACGGACGGGCCTTTTACTTCACGCGTGAGGTCGAGGTGCTAGAGATCTTGATTTTTTATTTTCGATTCTGGATTGACTGCCACCGCTCAATCCAAAATCCGAAATCAAAAATCCGAAATTGCCTAAAGCTCGTCCAGCGTCGTCGCGCGACAACGTCCGTTCGTGAGCAAGCTCACGGCTAATCAGGTTGCCTCGTTTCACGCCGCCTGTCGGGACTGGACCAAGGCACTGACCATTTTCTCCCGGACCTGGTCGAGTACCCGTTGCAGCCCGATTTCGTATGTAAGACGTGAAGCGATGTTCGCCTTCTGAGCCGCTGCAATATCGCTTCGCGCCGCGGGTTCTGCAAGGAGGCGCGCGCCTTTTTCTGCAAGTTCTTTCGGATCACGAAAACTGACTTCGTCGAGGCGCGGCAGGGCCTGTTCCTGCGGCACGAGAACTCCCGCGCGCTGCCAGCACCGGACCGTCTCGATCTGGTCTCCGTGAATCGCCAGGCACCGGCTTCGCACGAGTAGCGAATCGAGCTGGGCACGCAAGTGCGGAGGCGTCTTCCACATCGCGCCGGGCGTGTCGTCGGCGCCGGGGGCGTGAGCGTTCACGAAATTTAATAGCATCTGCCCGATGTCGTTGAACGGATTATGACGTACCAAAAATGTCCCGCCGGCAAGCAATCCAGTGATCATCCGCGCGTGCAGGTGCGCGGGGTACGGTTCGAGCATCAGGTTGATCTTCGCCCGTCGGATCAGCGCCTCGGCGTCGGGGCCGGGCATCACCGGGCCGCGCGCGTAGGCGCGGTAGTCGTCGGACTTGTCCCAGCCGCGCCCGTACAGGCCCAGAGAAAGGCCGTCGCGTTTGGCCCACTCGATGACCCACGACAACGACTGCCGCCGGTAGAGTGCGTTGTTGACTCGGTCGAACAGGACGTTGACGAGGATTGACCGCACGTGGGAGTTCGGCAGGCGCGGGCCGAGGTCGTCCTCGAAGTTCAGGACCATCTGTTCCACGCTATGGCGCGTCGGGAGCGACTGCCCGCGCGCGTAAAGTTCGATCATCGCGTCGACGACGACGCGGAAAAACGCGCGGTGCGCACCCGCCTCGACGACGGTCGCGAGCGTCTCGTCGACCACCGTTTCGACGGGGCGCGACCAGTTGCTGAGGTAAATCAAATCTTCGCCGTCGCTCTTCCACGCAGCGGGAAGTTTCGGGGCGTTCGCGAGTTGGACCAAGTCGATCACTTGCTGAGTCGGATAGGCGTAATCGCGCACGTAAGTCCCACGCGCGCCGGTGAGGACGAAGTCGAGCGGGCCGACCTGCTTCCCGGCCTCGGACTTGGTTAGATTGGGCAAGTGGTCCTGAATCCAGCAGATAAACGGCAGCGTCCCAGGGAACATGTCGCCGTGCTCGTGACGCAGGTGGTCGAGTTGGAACATGAGGTCGGGCTTGAAGCGGTGCAGCAGCTCGCGCGTCGCCTGTCGATTCAGTCGATGGACCGGCGTCGGCTCGATCTGCACGTGCACGTCCCACCCGAGCGAGCGGAATCCGTCGGCGGCGTGACGCGTGCTGTACTGGAGCACGGTGCTGAAGCGCGTCGTGAGCAGCAGCACGCGCGGCCTGCGCCCGCCCCGCCCTGCAAGCAAGTCGACGAACGTCTCGGGTTTGAACGTGGCGTAGTACGCGTCGATCTGCGCCTTCCGCCGCACGTCGGCAGACCCGGCCCGCGCGTAGACGCCCTGCATTTTGTCCTGAATCCCCTGCGGGTTCACGCTCTGATGCACGACCGTAATCGGCATCGGCGCCATCAAGTCCGCCAACACGTGGTCTGCAAACTGCCGGTCGAAGTCTTCTCCGACGAACCAGAAAATTCGTTCCTGTTCGATCGGACCGTTCGCGCCGGTGTAATCGTGAATCATCAGGCACCCGAGCAGCGAAGGCACGCTCGGCTCGAACACGCAAACAACCTGCGGCATATCGCACGCGGCCACTTGCTTGGCCCTTGAGATCGCGTCGAGGAAATAGCCGTCGCCGATGCCACACAACGCGATCGTCTCCGCGCGTGCGTACGCGAGACTCATTGCAGCAATTGAGCGTTCGAGGCCCAGCGCCGGGTCGTTGCCCGGTGACATGCCGACGGGCGCGCCACTGGGGGCATGGTAAACTAGCGTCAGCTTGCCCTTGATCCCCTCGGCGACCTCGTAAGGCGCTGTCGAATCGATGGCTTCGAGCTTCTCGCACAACTCAGGCCGACGCCGCGCCAGTGCAGCCATGTTGCGCGACAGATTCCCGCGTAACCGGCATCCGACGTCCACCGGCCCGACCCGCGCGAACGCCTCCGCCGCCTCGGCCCAGCGCCGACGCACGACGTGCAGATCGCCGGCGTGCTTGAGCAACGCCACGGGCACGTCCGCGCCCATCCGCGCCAGTTCCACGTCCGCGGCGTCCAGATCGTTCCTGCGTAGCGCCTCCATGAAACTGTGGCCCGGCGTCACGTCCGACTTAACAACACCATCGACTGTACACGACATTCAAGGCTTATCGGACGACCTGCCGGCAAAGGTTGAAGCGATCGGAGCGTCCGATAAATCATTCCAGTCATGCCGGCGCACGGACCGATGATCATCCGGTCCGTCTCGAATCCGAAACCCGGAGAACCCAGCATGTCGGCGTCACGCAAAATCGTCTCCCTCGACTCGCTTCTGGCCCTCCGCCAAAGCGCCCGCGTGCAAGGGCGCAACGTCGTCCACTGTCACGGTTGCTTCGACATCGTCCACCCCGGTCACGTCCACCACCTCCAAAGCGCCAAACAACTCGGCGACACCCTGATCGTCACCGTCAGCTCCGACGCGAACGTCAACAAGGGCGTCAACCGGCCTCTGATTCCCGACGACCTGCGCGCCGCGTCACTGGCGGCTTTGGAATGCGTCGACTGGGTCTACGTCAACCACGACCCGACCGCCATCGGGCTTCTGGAAAAGCTTCGGCCGGACGTGTACGTCAAAGGGCGCGAATACGAAAAAAACAAAGACCCCCGCTTCCTCGCCGAGCGAGACGCCGTCCTCCGGCACGGCGGGCGCGTCGTGTTCAGTAGCGGCGACGTCATCTATTCCTCCACCGCGCTCATCGGCAGCCTCGAACGCACCGACACCTTCAATGACGAAAAACTCACCCGCTTCCGCGACCGCTTCGGCCTCGACGACGCGCACCTCACCAACCTCGTCCAGCGCTTCGGCGGAATGAAATGCGTCGTGTTCGGGGATTACATTCAGGACCGTTACCAGTTCGTCGACCCGACCGGCATCGCCGGTGAAGGCCCGATGATGGCGCTCCGCGCCCTGCACCGCACCGACTACGACGGCGGGGCGGGCGTGATCGCGCTGCACTTGGCAGGCCTCGGCGCGTCTCCCACGCTCGTCACGTCACTGGCCGGTGACGAGGCGTCGGCACAGGTACGCCTGCGCCTGCAAAGCGCCGGCGCTGATGTTCTGGCAACCGATTCGCGCCGGCAACTGGTCACTAAAACGCGATTCATTTCCGACCAGCAGAAATTGTTCAAGTTCGACGAAGGCGCGGCGCAGCCGCTCGACTCGCGCGCCGAGTCGGACATGATCGACCTGCTCTTGGAGGCGGCGCGCGGGGCCGAGTGCGTCGTCTTCGCCGACTTCGGATACGGCACGGTCACCGCGGGCGTGCTGGACCGCGTGCTACCGGAACTGCGGCGCACCGTCCCGGTCCTCACCGCCGACGTCTCGGGGCGTCAATCCAATTTGCTGAAATTCAAAAACGTCGACCTGCTATGCCCCACCGAACGCGAAGTGCGCGAAACCCTGCACGACTTCACCAGCGGGCTCGGCGCGGTCGTCTGGAATCTGCTGAACGAAACCAAGGCGAAACAGGCCTTCATCACGCTCGGGAAAAATGGGCTGGTGACATTCGACCCGGAGCCGAATAGCGCGGAAAGCCTGGAGACCGAGCGACACGCAGAGACGACCGATCCGCGGCTCACGCCGCGGCGTGAGCCGCGGATGCCGTCGGGCGCGACGCCCGGACGTTTGCGAAGTGACTACCTCCCGTCACTCGCGACGCAAGCGATCGACCCGCTCGGCTGCGGTGACGCGCTACTGGCTACCGCGAGCGCCGCGCTCGCCGCCGGCGGGAGTTTACAGGCCGCCGCCCTCCTCGGCTCGATCGCCGCCGCCGTCGAAGTGCGCCGGCTCGGCAATCAACCGGTAAGCGACGAAGATGTCATCGGATTCCTCTCGCGCGGTTCGCAGGTCGAACTGCCCGCGCGCATCGCAGGGTAAGAAATCAAATTCCACGCGAAGGCGCGAAGGAAATTCAGGACTTCCGTCAAACAAAAGTTGCCCACAGATCAAGACGATTTCACAGATTGAGTCTCAGCACACATCGCTGAATTCAAATCCGTGAAAATGTCCGAATCTGCGGGCAACCGTCTTATCTTCTTCGCGCCCTCGCGCCCTCGCGTGAGAAAGAATTTTCTTCTTCCCACCATCGCGCGGGACAGGAATTTACTTCTTCCCGCCCGGCTGCGTCGGAAGTTCGCCGAACTGTTGTTCGTAGCGTTTGACGAGCTGGCCGAGGCTCATCGCCAGACGCTTGGC
>Ga0163144_10018474_pt1 | contig 14102 bp, 9 predicted proteins | sample OliLak19BULKMAT1_FD_123175 | JGI IMG/M metagenome (GOLD analysis project Ga0163144, IMG submission 123175) | Freshwater microbial mat bacterial communities from Lake Vanda, McMurdo Dry Valleys, Antarctica - Oligotrophic Lake LV.19.BULKMAT1 | ecosystem: Environmental > Aquatic > Freshwater > Lake... | reverse complement strand
ATATAAAAAAGGTATCTAAAACATGAATGTGCGTTTTGATAAAGAAAAGGAGAAATTTCCTTTATTCTAGCAAAAGTTGCGTTTTTAGAAAAAAGAAAATCAATCATTTGCCAAATTAAAGTCGTTTTAAACATTCAAAAACTCGTTGCTACTTGAAAAGAAATTTCTCAAGAAAAGTGAACTTTCTCCACTTAAAATCTATTTTAAAACAAGCATTAAACACTCATTACCTTGAATATCATCAATAAAATAGTAGGGGGATTTTTTATTTTTCTGGTGCGAGTTTATCAGTTGATACTTTCGCCTATCTTACCCAATGCTTGTAGATACCAGCCTACTTGCTCGCATTATATGGTGGAGGCAATTAAAGTACATGGGGTATTTTATGGCACTTGGCTAGGGCTAAAACGCATTTCACGCTGTCATCCTCTCGGAGGACACGGAGAAGACCCCGTTTCGCCTGAGCAAGAAAAGAAAAAGAAAGAAATAAGAGATAACATATAGGGGGAGACTATAACCCAAATAAATAAGTCCTTGACCTCCCAATTACTTTAAAAAATTAAGCCTTCACTTTCTTCTGATACATTTCATTGCGAAGTTCTTTCAGTTCTTCACTAGTGATGTATTCATCATAGCTCATGTGTCTATCTATAGTGCCATTAGGCGTAAGTTCTATGATTCTGTTGGCTACAGTTTCTGTAAACTCATGGTCATGCGAGGTAAACAAAACTGTTCCTTTATAATCTTTCAAGGCATTATTAAAGGCAGTAATAGACTCCAAATCAAGGTGATTGGTAGGCTCATCTAAGGTTAGTAAATTCGCAGCACTCAGAATCATTCTTGCAGTCATACAGCGCATTTTCTCACCACCTGAAAGTACGGATGCCTTCTTGAGAGATTCCTCTCCACTAAAAAGCATTCTACCTAGGAAGCCACGCACGAAAGACTCATCTTTATTTTCTGAAAACTGTCTGAGCCACTCCACCAAATTTATATCTACGCCTTCAAAATATTCGCTGTTATCATTGGGTAAATAGGTTTTGGTAATGGTTACACCCCACTTAAACTCTCCTGTATCAGGTTTCATTTTGCCATTGATAATCTCAAAAAAGTTAGTAATGGCAAGGCTATCTCGAGACAAAATAGCGATTTTATCTCCTTTACTGACGCTTATATCCACGTTTTTGAATAAATATCCAGCTTCAGTGGATTTGCTGAGGTTTTCTATTTGTAAAATCTGGTCTCCAGCTTCTCTTTCAGGAGTGAAGATGATACCAGGGTATTTACGACTTGAAGGTTTGATGTCTTCTACATTGAGTTTTTCTAGCATTTTTTTACGACTAGTAGCTTGGCGAGATTTGGCAACATTGGCACTAAATCGCTCAATAAAACTCATTAATTCTTTTCGTTTTTCGTCCGCTTTTTTGTTTTGGTCGCTGCGTTGTCTAAGGGCAAGTTGGCTTGATTCATACCAGAAAGTATAATTACCTGCATAAGTCTGGATTTTACTAAAATCCACATCTACGATATGCGTACAGACCGAATCTAAGAAGTGTCTATCGTGAGAAACCACAATTACGGTATTCTTGAAATCAGCCAAAAACTGCTCGAGCCAAAGGATGGTTTCTGTATCCAAATCGTTGGTAGGTTCATCTAAAAGTAAGATATCTGGATCACCAAAAATAGCTTGTGCCAAGAGTACTTTCACCTTATCTGGTCCATTGATTTCAGACATCTGCGTATAGTGCATATCTTCCGAGATACCCAAGGCACTCAAAAGACTTGCTGCATCGCTTTCTGCATTCCAGCCATCCATTTCTGCAAATTCAGCTTCTAGCTCTGAGGCTCTTATGCCATCTGCTTCACTAAAATCAGGCTTGGCATAGAGAGCATCCTTTTTTTCCATGATTTTCCAAAGTACTTGATGTCCCATCATCACAGTTTGTAATACAGGAAACTCATCAAATTCAAAGTGATTTTGTTTCAAGACTGCCATGCGTGCACCAGGGTCTAAGGCTACCTGACCTGTAGTAGAGTCAATCTCTCCTGAGAGGATTTTAAGAAAGGTAGATTTACCTGCACCATTGGCTCCGATTACGCCATAGCAGTTGCCAGAAGTAAATTTAAGACTGACATCATCAAATAGAATACGTTTGCCAAAACGCAAAGAAAGATTAGAAACTGAAATCATGGAAGTGTTTGGGAATTTAGATGAAGCTATAATTACTCACAGCAAAAAGATTAAGCGTTTTCTTGGATTTTCAAGTTATAGTGCAAAATTAATAAAAAATAGCCGAAATTAGATTTTATAAATAGAAAAATGAATACATTACTCTAAAATCTATTCTCAAACTTTGAGGATTAAAACTTGAACTTGATAATCTACAAAATGATTTGATTGAAAAACTAGTCCCATAAATGAATTTATGGGCTTGATTTCATTTTACCAGCAATACTCTTTTTAATACTCCATTCATCTAATACCTCAATCTCTGATTTTAGCTTACAAAATCACCTGATTAAAAAAGCCATTTCTGATTTGCTTTACTTCTCCCGAAGGCAAACAAACTGCTCCTCTAAAAGTGCCACTCACAAAATTGATAGCTCGCTCCGAAAAGATAATCCCCCCAGAAACATTGGTGCAATTATTAGATTGATAAGCTGTGTTGAGCGAGCCAGAAGGTGTGTAAGTAATACCGATACTCTGATCGAATACATATTCAATGGCATTTTGGTTACCAGAAAAAACTTTGATTTCTAGTTTTTCGCCCAACGTGTTTCTAGCCAAAATATCTACACTGATAATGCCCGAACCTGCAGCCGTGCCAGAAGCCGTAATATCATTGGACTCCCAGAATACTCCATCTATCTCAAAGCTTACATAATTGGCATTAGGCCCAATATTATCCCCACAGCTAGTAATCAACAAAAATAAACTAATAAAAAGAATGTATCTCATATTTCAAGCCCCTAATCCCCGAAGGATAAGTTGGTTTTAAGTGATTAATTTATTTCAAAATTTTAGTATCAAATAATAGTATATTTCTTTTACTCTTGTCTCAAACTCCCCCTTTGGGGGTCGAGGGGCTGTCCATTGCCTTTATCAGCAATTCACATACTTCATCTATTTGTTCATACGTGATGATAAGTGGAGGAGCAATCCGCATAGAATTATCACAATACAAGAACCAGTCTGTCAATACACCTAAGTCTAAGGCTCGGTCAATGATTTGTTTTAAGACCTCAAATGACTCAAACTCAGCAGCCATCATTAGCCCTACATGCCTGATTTGTTTTATTTTAGGATGCTTTAATTTTTTGATAAAATACATTGCCTTGTCTTCAGCTTCCTCATAAATCTTGGTTTCGGTCAGTACCTCAAGGCTTGCTAGTGCAGCAGCACAACTGACTGGATGCCCCCCAAAAGTGGTAATATGCCCTAAAATAGGTTGGTGCGTAAAGCTTTGCATGATTTCTTTAGAACTTACAAAAGCTCCAATTGGCATTCCTCCCCCCATACTTTTTGCCAAGAGAAGAACATCAGGCACTACTCCATAATGCTCAAAAGCCCAAAGTTTGCCTGTTCGCCCAAAACCACTTTGAATTTCATCAAAAATCAAGAGCGTACCTGTCTCATCACATTTTTGACGCAATGCCTTAAAATACTCCGAGCAAGCATGTATCACGCCTGCCTCGCCTTGCACAGGCTCAATGATAACAGCAGCAGTTTGTGTAGTGATTTTTTGGGCTACATCGCTGTAGCTTCCGTAGTGAATATGATTGATACCTGGCAATAGAGGGCGATAAGCTTGCTTAAATTCCTCCTCACCCAATGACAAAGCCCCTTGAGTAGAGCCGTGGTATGACTTTCTACAAGCAATAATTTCTACCCTTCTTGTGTATCTTTTGGCGAGTTTCATCGCTCCTTCAGTAGCTTCAGTGCCAGAGTTTACCAGATAAACATTGTTGAGATTTTCGGGTAAAAAGCTAGTCAGTTTTTGAGCAAGTTTATTTTGAGGACTTTGTAATAATTCTCCATAGACCATTAGGTGCATGTATTTATCCACTTGGTCTTTAACAGCTTGCACTACTTTGGGGTGTCTGTGTCCTAGGCTACTCACTGCTATTCCAGAGATAAGATCAGTATATCGTTTGCCTTCGGGACTATAAAAATAAATTCCTTCGGCATATTCTACTTCTACCATGAGAGGCGTATCGCTGGTCTGGGCAAGGTGATTAAGGAATAATTGTCGAGATGAAATCATAGTATTCTTTTGTTAAAATGCCTTTAGCCATGAAATAGTGTAGGGTTTTTACTCAAAGTCTTGTAGTTCTTCGGGTGTCAGCCCCAAAGTTTTGAGTTTGGCTAAAAGCTTATCAGCACGTTGCTTTTCTTGTTCGGCACGTTCTTTTTCTTGTTCGGCACGTTCTTTTTCTTGTTCGGCACGTTCTTTTTCTTGTTCGGCACGTTCTTTTTCTTGTTCAGCACGTTCTTTTTCTTGAAGAGTTCTTTCTCCACCAGTATAAAGTAAGTTACCTTCTTTGTTGCACCATCTTGCCCAAGGAGCTTTCTCTTGCTCAAAGAGTCCTTCCCAAATCATAATGCCTAGTTGTATTTCGGGCATATATGAGTTTTCTACTTCTATCTTTTCGTACTTTCCCATACTAAGCTCAAAGACATTGAGACTCTCTGTGGAAAGATGCAGATAAGGATCAAGTAATATGTAGTACTTCACACCCATTTGGGCATAGATTTTCATCTTATCTTTACTTTCGTTGCCAATTTTGTTAGAAACAATCTCTGCTACTAGCTCAGGAACTTTACCCACTAGCCAAGTAAAATAGCATTTGTTTTTTTTCTCAAACCAGTCTTAGGCTTTTTAACATCAAAGCTCAGAAACATATCTGGCACTATGGGAGGCTTGTCCACAGCATAGTAAATCCCCACATTGGCAGAGGCCCAAAAATCTCGCTCTGTCCATTGGTTATTGTGCAAAGGGTCTATGAAAAGTCTTTGCTGAATTTCAGAAAATATATTGTCCACAGGCTCATCATTTTCGGTTTCAAACTGCTCATAATCAGGCTCATCTATCTCATAATAAACAGTATGTGCAAATACTAACTTATTATCCTTATTGGCTACAAGTTTGTATTCTTCTGTAAGTCCTAATTCTTCTATGAGAGAGTGTGTTTCCATAAGTGTTTTTGTAGGATAAATTTAATTTTATAAAGATACAAAAAACATGAGAATATAGATACTTTTGCAGGCTTTTTTATGTGAAAAAAGCACCTAAAACTTATTAAGAGAAAGTTTGGGTTGGCTATAAATTTATTCTAATCCTTTGATGTCTTCCTATGTGGCGCAAAATTATTCTAGGTTTAGATTTGTTTTGAACATAGGAAACGGTTATTTATAATGGATAATTCTATGCATCGTGAAGATACAAAAGGCAAAACTAAAAAAATGAATAACATCATCATTAAAAATATAACTCAAGAAGAATTCAATGTGCTAGGCATGACCTGCGCTGCTTGTGCTGTCAGTGTAGAGTCTATGCTCAAATCTCAGAAAGGTGTGGAAGATGCTCAAGTGAATCTGATGAATAAGCGTGTGAAAATCTCCTATCATGAAGAAGAAGTTTCCCCTGAATCATTCAAAAAAACACTTCAAAAGATAGGCTACGAACTTAAAATAGGGAGTGAGCAAGAGGAGGATAATTCCCAAGATTTTGCTAAAGAAGAACTCAGAACACTTCAGAATAAAACCATTATAGCCTTAATATTAGGTTTTTTGGTGATGGGTTTTTCTATGTTTTGGGGGCATGGCTGGGCTTATTCAGAAGAGATTTCTTTGGTATTGAGTTTACCTGTGCTTTTTTGGGCAGGTTTGGGCTTTTTCACAAAGGCAATCAAACAAATCCGATATATGCAAATGGGCATGGATACTCTGGTGGCACTGAGTACGAGCATTGCTTTTGTATTTAGTTTGTTCAATACGTTTTTCCCTTCTTTTTGGCTCAATCAAGGGCTGACTCCACACGTCTATTATGAATCTGCAGTGATGATTATCGCCTTTGTACTTTTGGGAAAATATTTAGAAGAAAGGGCTAAAAATCAAGGAAATACAGCCATTAGGCAGTTAATGGATTTACAACCCAAGCAAGTTAAGGTCATTAGAAATGGAGAAGAAATGATGCTTCCTTTGCGTGAGGTGCAAGAGGCTGATAGGGTACAAGTTCGCCCAGGAGAGCGAATTCCTGTGGATGGTTTGGTCGTCAAAGGAAATTCTTCGGTAGATGAAAGTACACTCACAGGGGAAGCATTGCCTGTAGAGAAAATCCGTAAATCTCCCGTTTTTGCTGGCACGATGAACCAAGACGGTGAACTTTTAATTTTGGCAAAAGAAGTAGGAGAAACCACTAGACTTGGGCAAATTATTCATACTGTGAGAGAAGCCCAAAATAGCAAAGCACCCATTCAGAAAAAAGTAGATGCCATTGCAGCCGTTTTTGTGCCTATAGTCTTGGGCTTGGCATTGCTTACTTTGTTGCTTTGGCTTACTTTGGGAGGGTGGGGGTTATTTAATCAAGCTTTGCTGGCTACGGTCAGCGTCTTGGTAATTGCATGCCCTTGTGCCTTAGGCTTGGCTACTCCTACTGCCCTCACTGTGGGTATTGGGCGAGCTGCGGAGTTAGGCATTTTGATAAAAAATGCCGAACACTTGGAGCGGTTTGCACAAATAGATGTGCTTTTGCTAGATAAAACAGGCACGATTACTTCTGGAAAACCTTCTGTCAAAAATCTTTTTTGGGCAGAAGGAGCTACTGAAAAACATGCTTCTTTACTTTATGCCTTAGAACAAAAATCTGCACATCCACTTGCTCAAGCCGTTTGTGAGCATTTAGAAGAAAAGAATAAATTAAGCATAGAATTAGAAGACTTTAAAAATCATTCTGGAAAAGGAATAGAAGGAACTTGGCAAAATGAAAAATACAAAGTAGGAAATGCTTCTTGGGTGATTCAGCCTAATCTTACAATCTCTGGTGACTTACAACAACACACGGAAGAACTGAAGTCTAAAGCCAACACGTTGGTTTATTTTGCAGATTCTACGCAGTTATTAGCCATTATTTCCTTAGAAGATACCCTCAAGCCCGAAGCCTTAGAAAGCATACAAGCACTCCAAAAAGCAGGTTTAGAAATCGCTGTACTCAGTGGCGACCGTCAGAAAACTGTAGAAGTACTCGCCAAAGAAGTAGGTATCAAGATATTCAAAGGAGATTTATTGCCCTCAGACAAGGCTGATTGGGTCAAAACATACCAAGCAGCAGGCAAAAAAGTAGCTATGGTAGGAGATGGAATCAATGATGCCGAAGCCCTTGCCCTTGCCGAAGTGAGCATTGCCATGGGGCAAGGCACTGATGTAGCTATGGAAGTGTCGGGCATTACCTTAGTATATTCTAAATTAAGTGATTTGCTCAAAGCCTACCAACTCTCAAGGCTCACTCAAAAGCGTATCTATCAAAATTTGTTTTGGGCTTTTATCTATAATTTGATTTGCTTGCCTATAGCCGCAGGGATTTTATATCCTCTAAATGGTTTTTTGCTAGACCCTATGCTTGCAGGTGCAGCCATGGCAATGAGTTCGGTATCTGTGGTGAGCAATAGCCTCCGTTTGAAGTGGCAGAGAATTGGGTAGGGTGATTATAAACTACATCACCTTAAAAACCAAAAAGCAAGATATCATCTCTTTGAGTAGTATTGATCGTAAACTTATTGAGTTCATCAGTTGATATTTCTTGCTGTTGTTGGAGTGGCATTTGAGTGATTTGAGTGAGTAGTTCACGAAAACGAGTTTCTTCGTTTTGTGCTAAGATTTCTTGAGTACGTTCCTCTACTTGATATTCTAAAATACTACACGACAATTTTTTTCAGCACAAATATATTAGCTTGAATTACTCGAAAAAGGAGTTGAAGAATGGGTTTAAAGTCTATTTTATTATTATTCTTCATCGCTTTTTTAATAATGTTCAATCCGTTTCGGAAAAAGCTATTTGCTTTGTAGCTGTGATTTTTGACTTCTATAGGCTTAATTTTATGCCTGTTTACCAAAGATTTCAACAAGCTACATTCCTCAAAAAAGAATTTCCTACAAGTATTTTCACTTTCCGTAAATATTTCAGTTATTTTTAATTAATTTTCCCTTCTTCTTTTAGCTTTTTCAATTCTTGCACCCTTTTTGTATAGTTTCTAGATACTAACAAATACATTCTTATTAATCAACTTATTATTTTCTAAAGCTATAAAAAACAAATATGTACCCATTTAATCTGAAAGCAGTATGTTGGCGGAAAAATCCGATATAATTTTTGAAGGAGAAAACTCTACAGTTTATTATCAAGAAAATAGCGAATGGGGAGTACCAGTAGTTATCAAGACCATCAAAGATGACCAAGCCTCCCCAGAACAAATTCAAGCATTTTATAATGAATATTCTATCTCACAAAAGCTAGATATATCAGGAGTACGCAAAGTATTGAGCAAAACGAATTACGAAGGTAAAGCTGCCTTGGTCATGGAGCATATTGCTGGGCGTTCTCTCAAAACTATACTTAGCGAATCATCCATTCTTTCTCTGGAGGAAATACTTAAAATCGTGATTCAGATTTGCCAAGTATTAGGTGAGATTCATCAAAATAATGTGATTCATAAAGATATTGATAGCAAAAATATCCTTGTTACGGAGGAGGATCAAGTATATATCATAGATTTTGGAATATCTTCTAGGATTAGCTTAAAAGCTACCAATAGAAGTAATACCGAAAAACTAGAAGGAACACTTGCCTACATCTCTCCCGAACAAACAGGCAGGATGAACCGCCGTGTGGATGCTCGCTCTGATTTATACTCTCTAGGAGTCGTGATGTATGAGTTATTCGCAGGTAAGCTTCCTTTTCAGTGTGAAGATCCTATGGAGATGGTGCATAGTCACTTGGCACAAAGCCCCGTAGCTCCTAATGTAATTAACAAAGATTTACCAGAAGCTATTTCGGATATAATCTTGATGCTCATGCGCAAGAATGCTGAAGACCGCTACCAATCCGCTTTTGGATTAAGATATGATTTAGAAAAATGTCTTCTACAATGGCAAGAAGAAGGTAAGATTAGTGTCTTTGAACTTGCAACCCATGATTTTTCAGGAAGATTTCAGATTCCAGATAAACTCTATGGTCGCCAAAAAGAAGTAGGCTATCTACTAGATGCTTTTGAGCGTACTTCTCAAGGAGTTGCATCTCTTTTACTCGTAGCAGGTTATTCGGGTGTGGGTAAGTCTGCCTTAGTGCATGAGATTCACCAGCCCATTCAGAGTCGAAATGGTTATTTTATTGAAGGTAAATTTGACCAATTTCAAAGAAACGTACCTTATTTTGCTTTCATTCAGGCTTTTAAGAGTTTTGTAAATCATCTACTCACAGAGAATACACGTGAGCTAGAGCGTTGGAAACAAAAAATACTCAAAGCTGTAGGCAATAATGGTAAAATACTCACCGATGTAATCCCAGCTTTAGAGCTCATCATCGGAAAACAGCCTGATACACCTGAACTTGGAGCTACAGAATCTCAAAATAGATTTAATCTAGTCTTTCAAAACTTTGTCAATGCTATCTCAAGACGTGAACATCCTTTGGTTATTTTTGTAGATGATTGGCAATGGGCAGATGCAGCTTCTATGAATCTCCTCAAACTATTATTGACGAGCAGAGCAGGTGATCATTTGCTTATCATTGGTGCATATCGCAAGAATGAAGTAGGTGAAGGACATCCCTTTTTATTATCTGTAGAAGAAATCAGAGAAGAAAATGCCCAAATATATGAGCTTGAACTTGGGAATCTTAACCAAGAACACCTTTATCAGCTTATTTCTGATGTACTCAAAGCCAAAACACTTCATATAGAAGATTTGGTAGATTTGGTCTATCAGAAGACTCAAGGCAATGCTTTCTTTGTACAGCAAATGCTTTTATCTCTTTATGAAGAAGGCTTACTACACTTTAATTTTGAGCTAAGAAACTGGCAATGGGATATTCAAAAAATTCAAGCACTCAATATCACAGACAATGTGGTAAGCCTCATGGCAGGAAAAGTACAAAAACTCCCTCCTGCTACTCAAGATTTACTCAAACTCGCCTCTTGCATAGGCAATAGATTTCATCTCAATACCTTAGCCATTATAGACGAAACAGGTATGCCAGATGATACAGACACTACTCGCCGAAGCTTAGACCCTGCTTTGGTAGAAGGCTTGGTAATTCCTCTTGAAGATGATTTTAAATTTGCTCATGACCGTATTCAGCAGGCTGTTTATTCACTCATCCCAGATGAAGAAAGAAAAGTCATTCACCTCCGAATAGGGCGACTTTTGCTAGATAATATCCCAAAATACAAGCGAGAAGAGAATTTATTTGACATAGTCAATCAGCTTAACTATGGCCGAGATTTACTTACTTCTGACGAGGACAGAAATTTTTTGACTTCACTCAATTTAGAAGCAGGTAAAAAAGCCAATGACTCTGCTGCTTATAAACCTGCTTTTGACTATTTACAAATTGCCTTAGAGCTGTTGCCTTCAGATGCTTGGGAAAATCAATATGATTTTACCTTAGAAATATACGCCAATATCTTACAAGTAGCTTTCTTAAAAGGCGACTTGGAGTTGAGCAGTCAGTATATCCATGTAATCCGCCAAGAGGCTCGAAATATACTTGATAAAATGCCTGCCTTTGAGATAGAGATGCAATATTATATAGCCAAAGGTAATTTACAAGAGGCAATAGAAGTAGGTCTTCAAGTGCTTGAATCACTCAATGTTCACCTTGCGGAGGCTCCTCGCAAAGATATAGATGTAAATACCATAGCGAAGCTACCCAATATGGAGAATGCTGAAATCAAGGCAGCCATGGAGATTATGGATAGTATCATCTCTCCAGCTTCTGCTACCAATCCTGAGCTTTTTAGAAAGATAACCTATACAATGGTTAATCTATCCCTAGAATATGGCAACTCTGCCTCTGCTTGTGTAGGCTATGCTTTTTATGGTGGATTACTCTGTGGCTCTTTAGGAGATATAGACTTAGGCTATCAGTTTGGCAAGCTTGCCGTGAGTTTATTAGATAAATTTAATGCTAAATTCTTTAAAGCAAAAGTAGATAATCTCTATGTCTCTACCGTAATGCACTGGAAAGAGCCAGCACGTGCTACCAGGAAACCTCATTTTGAAGCAATTCAGGTAGGTCTGGAGACAGGTGAAATCGAATTTGCATCTTATAATATTGTAGAGTCTTGTCATTATCACTTTTTGATGGGAATTAGCTTGGAGTCTCTTGGGCAAAAATACGCTCAGAACCTAGAGCTTATCAAGCAACTCAAGCAAGGGTTTCATGTACAATATCTCAGCCCTTGGCAACAGATGATTGAGAACCTTACAGGTACATACGAAAACCCTGTGAAGTTACAAGGAGATTTTTTTGATGAAGATACCATGCTTCCTGAGTATATCAATGAGCAACAACTTACGCTTGCTTTCATTACTTTGCAAGCCAAGACGATTCTTGCTTACTTTTTTGGAGAATATCAGCAAGCCCTTTTGTATGCACAACAAGCTGATGAATATGAAGAAGGTGTAACAGGAATGTTATTTATGCCTGTTCATAATTTCTACTATTCTCTGTCTCTTTTGGCTTGTTTTCCTGAGGCGAGTTTGGAGCAGAAGTCTGAGTACCTTGCTAAGATTAATGAAAATCAAACTATCTTAAAAAACTGGGCAAAATACTCTCCTGACAACTGTATCCATAAATATAATTTGGTTTTGGCAGAGACAATGAGGCTTTCAGGGCAGACACTCAAAGCCATGGAACTCTATGACTTGGCAATAGAAGAAGCTAAAGAATATATGTATATTCAAGAGGAAGCACTCGCCAATGAACTTGCAGGTAAATTTTACTTAGAACAAGGCAAAGAAAAAATAGCTAAAGTCTATCTACAAGATGCGTATTATCGCTACCAACTTTGGGGAGCAAATAATAAGCTAAATGACCTTGAAAGAAGGTTTGGTAAATATCTTCAGAAAGGACAAAGCAATACTCCTCGCCGTAACAGTACTCAATCTACTTCTATGGCAAGCCCTAGTTTGGACATGCACAGCATCATCAAGGCTTCTCAGACACTCTCAGGAGAGGTGGTCTTGAGTAGTTTACTTCAGAAAATGATGCGCATCGTGATAGAAAATGCAGGTGCAGAAAAAGGACTTTTTATATTAGAAAGAGACGGAAGATGGGTTTTAGAAGCAGATTGTTACCTCAATCAAACAGAAAGTGAATCATTGCTTTCTATCCCTATAGAAGAGGTAAATGGTCTGACAGATACCCCTAAGCTATCAAGTGATTTGGTGTATTATGTCATCCGTACTCGCCAAAGCGTAGTAATCAACAATGCTTCACAAGAAAGAGCGATGATAGGTAGCAATTATGTGAATAAAGTAAATCCTAAGTCAGTTTTATGTATGCCTTTGATTCATCAAGGCAAGTTAAGCGGTATATTATACTTGGAGAATAACCTTACTTCGGAGGCATTTACACCTGATAGATTAGAGATTTTAGAAATTCTTTCGGCACAGATTACGATTTCATTAGAAAATGCCCTTCTTTATGAAAACCTAGAAGAAAAAGTAAAAGAACGCACTGAAGAAGTAGTACGTGCCAAAGAAATCATAGAGAAAAAAAACCAAGACATTACTTCTAGTATTAACTATGCCAAGCGTATTCAAGAGGCTACACTTCCACAAATAGAGGAAATTAAAAGAATTTTACCTGAATCTTTTGTTTTGTTTAAGCCTCGTGATATAGTCAGTGGTGATTTTTATTGGTATGCCAAGCTAGACCCTCGCCCTATCTATGAAGGTCAAGATGATGATAAACAAAAGATATTGGTGGGCTATGAAAGCGAAAAAGTAGTCATCACAGCAGTAGATTGTACTGGACACGGAGTGCCAGGTGCGTTTATGTCTATGATTGGAAATGATTTACTCAATGAAATTATAGACTTGAGAGGTGTTACACAGCCTGATGTCATTCTGAATGAACTTCATAATGGAGTGGTTCAAGCCCTTCGTCAAAGTGAAACTGACAACAAAGATGGAATGGATTTATCACTTTGTGTGATAGACAAAGAGAAAAGAATCGTAGAATATGCTGGTGCTAAAAACCCTCTTATATATATTCAAAATGGCGAACTACATCAAATTAAAGGTGATAAACTACCTATTGGTGGAGTAAAAATAGCCCAAAAACGTCATTTTAAAAAGCATCAAATTAAGATTGACAGCCCTACTACTTTTTATATCTTTACGGATGGTTATCAAGACCAGTTTGGAGGAGAAGATTCTCGTAAGTTTATGATTAAGCAGTTAAAAGAACTGTTATTAGAGATACATACCCTGCCATTAGAAGAACAAAGAGAGATTCTTGTAAATACTTTCCAACAGTGGACAAAAGGACATAAGCAGATTGATGATGTATTGATGATTGGTTTTAGGATTGAGTAGGTTGATGTAATGAAGGATTGAGGTACGATTTAACGAAGGTTTGAAGGATTGATTTAATGAAGAACTTATCTTATCAATACACTTCTCTCCCTCAAGCCTTCAAAACTTCTCTCCCTCAAGCCTTCAAAACCTCGTTTCCTAAAAAGGCAAATCAGGATCTTGACCACTTGCCATAAAATCATCAGGGAAAGGGTCTTCTGCTTGAGTAGCGTTATTTTGAGTATTTGGAGTCCCACTATTTCTCTCAATTCTCCAAGCTTTTATATCTGTGTACCAGCGTTCTTGATATTCTCTTGATTCTACATCAAAAGACACCTTAATCTCATCTCCTTCTCCAAAACTATTGAGTATATCTATTCGGTCACCCCAAACATTTAGACATATTTTTTTAGGATATTGATCTAGGGTCTCTATCACAAACTCTTGCTTTCTCCAAGCATTACCAGATTTACTCTGTCCCCCTACTTCGGGCAGAACTTTGACTAATTTTCCAACAATTTCT
>Ga0163144_10018473_pt1 | contig 14102 bp, 13 predicted proteins | sample OliLak19BULKMAT1_FD_123175 | JGI IMG/M metagenome (GOLD analysis project Ga0163144, IMG submission 123175) | Freshwater microbial mat bacterial communities from Lake Vanda, McMurdo Dry Valleys, Antarctica - Oligotrophic Lake LV.19.BULKMAT1 | ecosystem: Environmental > Aquatic > Freshwater >... | reverse complement strand
CAGGGTCGCTATGTCGCAGTGGAAACGCTGGTCTTGGAACCGCACACCGTGCACGAAATCTACCTTGAAGGGGTTGATTTCCCGTTGCTGCTGGCCAAACAAGTCTTCGCAAACGAAGATGGCAGCAGTGGTGTGGTGTATCTGGTGACCAGCGATACCACATTACCATATGACGGCCTGACCACCCGCTATCGCAAACGATGGAACGTGGAACCGTATCACAAGTCGCTCAAACAGCATGCATCGCTGGAACGCTCGCCGACCCATACGGTCACGACCCAAACCAATCATTTCTTTGGTGCATTGTGTGGCTCTATCAAGCGCGAACTGTTGAAACAGCAGACCAAGCTCACCCACTTTGCCCGCAAGTCCAAACTGTACACGCAGGCCGTTCGTGTTGCCTTTGACGCGTTGCGTTAGATGAACCCTGAGCGCCTCGCTGCGTAAGGTGAGTTATTGGATCAAGCCTTTTTGGCGGGCAATCGCAACGGCCTTGAAATATTTCGCCCAACAAAGTGTGGATTACGCCTGTTACTCAATTAGTACAGTGAGCCAATACGGGTAGATAGTGAATGTTCCGTTATCTCAAGTATGGTTTTTGAAGGTTGACAATATGTTTCGGGTATGGTATTGATTCACCTAACCCTATAACTTCCACTCAAAATATAGCTCTGGATGAACCAAGTTTTCAGTATATGAGCACCATATCTGTGCAAATCAACATAAGCGTGATGTGCATACTCCGAGTACAGCGTGTTTCAGAGGCATGGTAAACAGGGATGGCGCAATAGCGCAAGTAGTTGGAGATGTGCATGGCTGATTTATCGGCTGTTGGTATTGATCTCGGAACGACCTACTCAGCCGTTGCAGTTGTTGACGAGCATGGTTCGCCTACTATTCTCCCTAATGCTGAGAGTGAACGCCTAACACCATCAGCTGTATTCTTTGATGATGAATCAATCGTGGTCGGTCAGATCGCGAAAGATGCTGCCGCAACCACTCCGGATCATGTTGTCATGTTTGTTAAACGACAAATGGGGAATCCGAATTGGTATTTTCCACATCATCAGCAGCGCTACAGCCCTACAGATATCTCTGCGATGGTACTTCGTAAGCTAAAGCAAGATGCTGAGAGCTACCTTGGCCGCTTGCTTCCCTATGCTGTGATTACGGTGCCAGCCTATTTCGAAGAAGCTAATCGTCGGGCCACAATCGCTGCCGGTGAAATTGCTGGGTTCCGAGTCCTTGATCTGATTAATGAGCCAACAGCAGCAGCAATTGCATTTGGTGCGCATCGTAGTGAACAGAACGAGACGGTTCTTATCTACGATTTGGGCGGTGGCACATTTGATGTAACGATCATGCGTATTGAAGGGCAGGATTTTCGCGTGCTTGCGAGTGATGGCGCTCATCAACTTGGTGGCAAAGATTTTGACGACGCGATCATGCGTTTTGCCGTTGAGCACTTCAAAGGTGAGCATAACTTCGATCCAGCAGAAGATGCTACTGAGGCCGGGGATCTGCGATCAACAGCTGAAAAGGCCAAACGCGAACTCAGCAAACGTTTGAAAACACAACTGATGGTGCGTTCACAAGGACGAACGAGCCGTATAGAAATCAGTAGAGAGCAATTTGATTCACTGATTAAGCCAAAAATTGACACTACACTTACCCTTGTTCGAAGCACTCTGCGCGATGCCAAACTTTCGATAGAACACATTGATCGGGTTCTTTTGATCGGTGGCTCAACACGGGTGATTGGTGTACGAATGGCACTGGCTCAGTTTTTCGGGAAAGAACCTGATTCCTCAGTAAATCCAGATGAAGCAGTAGCGCTTGGCGCTGCGATCATGGCTGCGAAGAAAGCATCCGAGATCATGCCTGAAGAGGTGGCACCGCCGATTGTCGAAAAGGTTGGTGGACTGCAAATTACGGATGTCACCTCGCATAGTCTCGGTATTGAAGCCTTTGTCCCAGGAACTAGTCAGCGTATCAACTCGATCATTATTCCAAGGAACAGCCCGATTCCAACAGAAGTGTCGCGAGAGTTCGTTACGACATTACCAGGACAGACGGCAATAAAGGTCACCATTTTTCAGGGAGAATTTCCAGATCCCGCGCTCTGCAATCCAGTTGGTGATTTTACACTCGGAGGGTTGCCACCAAACCGACAACCTGGCCGAAAAATAAGAGTCACCGTATCGTGTGCTGCTAGTGGAGTTGTGAATGTGACAGCACTTGATCTAGAGACGGGTACTCAAACAATTACTGCAGTGAGCTACAAAGTCGGGCAGTCGGCTGAACAGATCTCAGCACGTGGGCGCTGGCTGAATACTAAATCGGTCGTATAGCTGCGAGGACACATCCGATGCCAAACAATCGCAATCTGATCAATGATATGGATATCGTCCGAATGGCGCAAATTCTGGATAAGGGCTTACCGATTCCCGGGTTGGCTGGACGCTATGTTGTTGAAGAGGGCTGGTGTGCAGTCATAACCGAGGGTGGAATGTTTCGTGAAATACTTCCACCTGGGCAACATTTACTGAATAAATACAGCTTCTGGCGTGATGTGAAAGCATATGCTGTCGATAAGCGCATCCAAACTCTGAAAGTACTCTCAAAAGACGAGATGGCCATTCAGCGACCATATCCGATGAAGCTTAATCTCGGTCTCTCGATTGAGTATCGTGTGAGCGATCCACGGCGCGTTGCATTAGAAGTTAAGGAGCCACTCACAAATTTGTTTGACCGTGTCATCCAGGCGGTACGAGGCATTGTTGTGAATGCGGGCTATGAAGAAATCCAGATGAATGGCGAAGGCATTGCGGTTGGTACTCAACAGCGTCTGCAGGCCATGCAGCTTCCAAACGTGCTTGGGATCGAGATATTTGGTGTTCTTGTCAACAGCATTAGTGTAACCGATGTTGGCAATGATTCACTTGCAGCACGCCAGCAGAAAAAGTTTGATGTCGTCGAAGATCAACAGGCGAAAGAGTATGTACGATTACGTGAGTGGCAACTTGAGTCGCAGATTACCCAGCAATCGAAGGTAAGCTGGGAATGGTTGCTGATACACCGCCCAGAGATTGCCCAGCAGTTGATTAGCACTCATGGCATGTTGGCAAAGGAAATGATTGACAAAGGGTTACTCGATCCTGCTGGATTTCTGAATCAGACAGCAACAGCAAGTGGGAATGTCAACCCTGCTGGATTACTCGGCAACCTTGGGATGCCTGGTGGCCTTCTCTCCGATACAGCAAACCCTGGCCAATCACAACACATGAATAGCTCAGTACCCAGCGTCAAACAGCTACCCGTAGCTACTGATATTCATACACGAATCCGTGAAGAACTCGATTACTTGGAGAAGTTACCAGGCGCGAAAATTGACACAAAGGCAGGTACAGATACACGGGGTATCTCGGATGGATCCTATGATCTACGGATTGCAATGCCACGAACTTCAGGTGGAATGATTGTGCTCTATATTACCTGCTTAAGTGGGTACCCTCAAATTGCCCCAATGGTCGAAGTCGAGATTGATGATCAACCGACGCCATTCCAATCCGCAATTCTGCGTCGTTGGTCGGCTCAATACCTGATCGAGATCGCACGTGAAGTTAAACAGTTCTTTGGCTGAGGCATATGAAGACACACTACGAAACGCTCCAAATACCGATGACTGCGAGCGAAGATGATATTCGTTCTGCCTATGTGCGAGAGCGAGCACGGTGGATGGCCGAATCCATTGACGAAAAAACTATGGAGGAGGCACTTCAAAGCCTTGATCAGGCTTTTGCAATTCTTAGTGATGCTGGTCATCGAGCCGCTTATGATCGTACCCTACAAGGCGAACTTCGTTCAACAGCCCTTTCGGTAACAAGCATACCGAGTGTGGCTGGGTTGCCTACGGCAATTCTTGCACCGCCTACAACCCCTATCGTCCAACATGCGTGCCCGTGGTGTCAGGCCCCGAATCCAGTTCAAGCAACAATTTGTCGTGAATGTGGCAAGCAAATGTCACGCCCCTGCCCTAAGTGTAACCAGTCAGTAGGCCTCGACCAGACAATCTGTCCGCGTTGTCAGACCTTCATTCCTGAGTATGATCAACAGCGATTTAGCCAGAGTATTGCGGTTGAGAAGCAAATCCAGGAGGAGCGTCGCGCCACGGATGCCAGTACTGTAGCAGCAGATCATGTTTACCGGGCTGGTGTGCGCATGAGCCTGGCGTTTTGGATTGTGGTTATCCTGCTTTGTATAGGGCTTGCCATCACAGCAGCGATTCTTTCGAATTATCTCAATCGGTGATGTATGCCCAGTGAACCACTGGCAAATGGCTCATTGATCTGCCCCCACTGTCGGGCATTTAATACAACCGGTACGGTTGTGTGTCGGAGTTGTGGAGTTAATCTTCCTGCGTTACAAGCTGCTCAATCGCGCATGCAGGAGATCAGGCAGGATGTAGCAGCGGCTCACAGCGCTCAACTGGAAGAGCATACATCGGAAATAGTAACACAGGCACTCCAGCAAGGCCGAGAGCAATTCAGAACACAGCTTCGCATTGCACTTGCAGTTACATTTGTACTTGGTATTCTTATAGCTGGTGGGTTGGTGTGGTATGCGGATCAACGCCAGCAGCGAACTGTACGGCTTGGCAACGAATATGCACAGGCTACCGCTTGCCTGAATAGTGGCGACTACCAATGTGCGCGAAAGATGTTCAATGCGGTACTCATAGAAGAGCCAGGTTATCCAGGGGCACTTTCTGGCCTGACCAACGCACGCTATGAACTTGCCTCCCAATTCACCCAAGCTGGTCAGTGGGAACAGGCTGTTACAGAGCTTGATGCAATCCTACGTGTAGAACCAGCGGATATTCGAACACTTGAACTGTTACGTATGACGTATGATCGATGGTATGACGATGCGCTCGCTCGTGGCGATTTGTTGACTGCGCTCAGTGTTGATGGCCAGCGTAAGGCACGCTTTCCTGATGCAACGCCAACGAGCACGTCATAACGATGTCTGTCTGTCAGTTGGAAGGTGAGCATGAACAATTATTATGAAGTTCTCCAAATTGCCTCAACTGCCCCAACAATGGAGATCGAATCTGCATATGAGGTACAGTACAATCAGTGGCGTCGGTTGGTAACGCATCACGATCCTAACATTGTCAATCAGGCAAACCAGATGCTCCAACGACTCGAAGAGGCTCGTTCTATTCTGGTAGATGCTACCCAACGAGCAAAATACGATGAAAGTATCGGCGTACCTTCACTAACAGGGGGACTTGCAGATACACAAGCACGGGTTGCCAAAGGAATCGCTGCTGCACCACCACTCGTTCACATTGGAACGGCAGCATAGTCCTTGCCACGAACTGATGCTTGGGTCTGTCCCAAGTGTCAAACAGCAAACATGATTGGCACACGTTTCTGTCGCGGGTGTGGACAGCAGGTTGGATGTGACTGTCCAAGCTGTAATGCACTGATGGAGGCTGCTGCACCATTCTGTTCGCATTGTGGTGCGAATTTCTCGGCGGCATTGGCCGCTCAACAGCAGCGCAAGGAGGAGGCTGACCTTGCGCGCTCCGTCGAGGAGCAACGAAGAAAAGTTGAGCTACAACGATTACAGGTCGAAGCGGTTCAACTGGAGTCAATGAAAAAGTCTGCTGAAAGCGCGGCCAAATGGCAGAAAATCGGGAGTGTTGTTGGTCTAGTGGGAGTGCCGTTAGCAGTAATCTTCCCGATCGCAATCCTCATGTGGCTATACTCTCTTGTAAAAGCGAGTCAAGTAATCCGAGCAGTCAGAGTAACAGGTGATGAAATCTATCTTCGGATAGCTAAGAAAGCATTCTGGTGGTCGGCAATTCCGCTTGCTGTAGGAGGGGTTTTCGTGGGTGCGATTATCATATTTATAGTCTATACTTTCTTCGCCTCGCTTGCCCGATGATTCAAATAGGGTGTGGTGTCTAATGTTGCTGTGTGCGTAGCTCTCTGTGAAGTGGAGGTCATCGATGTCCACATATTATGAAATACTTCAAATTGCCCCGACTGCCACGCTTGCCGAAATCGAGTCCGCCTATGATACCCAGTATAACCAATGGCGCAGGCTTGTCACCCATCATGATCCCAATATTGTCAACCAGGCCAACCAAACATTGCAGTTGTTGGAAACGGCGCGAACAACGCTTACTGATCCAACGCGGCGTGCCCTCTATGATGGTGAGATTGGGGTTGGAACAACAGCTGGCGGGCTAGCCGATCCAACCGCTCTTGCGTCTGTGCCCGTTGCGCAGCCACGCATGCCAATGGCACCACCGCCACCGCCACCAATCCAGGTTCCTGCTGCATCAATGGCTCCCCAACAAATTCAACAGATACAGCGGCCTGGGTTATGGGCATGTTACAAATGTGGCACCGATAATCCAACCGGCACAAAGTTCTGTTTCTCCTGTAGTGCCCAACTCGTTCGCGATTGCCCTGAATGCGAAAATTCTTCTTCGCTTGTCGCAACTGGCATTTGTGGCATCTGTGGCAAAAAATATGAGGATGCACTTAATCGACAGGAATTGCGTAAGAAGCTTGTTAACGCAACAACAGAGGCCTTAGCGCTCAAGACAAAAATCGATGAAAGCTCAGGAAGTAATACAGGTATTGGATGTGGTGTCATTCTTGCGCTGATAGGTTTTGTCTTGCTCTCCAATAATGGATTACTAGGTGTTATCATACTTCTTGTGGGGGGAGGAATTGCATACTTTAGCTACCAAGGTAGCGCAAGCAGCGCTCAGAATAAGCGAAACCTGCAATCACAATATGACAAGCTGATATCGGATCAGACAAAAGTTGTCGCCGAACTTGCTGGTGTTACTCTTGATACCCTCTCAGATAATTCCACTATGATCGCAAAGCCAGTTGCCGCAACTGCGTCAATCGTCCCGGATGGGCGCGGATATATCTGTTCGGTCTGCCGTGGGTATGTGCGTTCTGATGCTGAGATTTGTAAGCACTGTCAGCGCAAATTTTTCTAGCGCAGGCTTCTGATATAACTAAGCTGTGGAGCAGATGTAATGCCTACCCATTACGATGTACTTCAAATTACCCCAACCGCCACTCTGGCCGAAATCGAGTCTGCCTATGATGCCCAGTATAATCAGTGGCGCAGGCTTGTCACTCATCATGACCCCAACGTCGTCAATCAAGCAAACCAAACGCTCCAATTGCTAGAGGTAGCTCAAACAACGCTTACTGATTCAACCCGGCGTGCCCTCTATGATAGTGAGATTGGGGTTGGAACAACCGCAGGCGGGCTAGCCGATCCAACCGCTCTTACATCTGCTCCGGTTGCGCAGCCACGCATGCCAATGGCACCACCACCGCCACCAATCCAAGTTCCCACTCCGCCAATGGCTCCGCAACAAATCCAACAGGTACAGCGGCCTGGGTTATGGGCATGTTACAAATGCGGCACCGATAATCCAACTGGTACAAAGTTTTGTTTCTCCTGTAGTGCCCAACTCGTTCGCGAATGCCCTGAATGCAGTAATCAATCTTCATTGGTTGCAACAAGCATCTGTGGCGTCTGCGGGTATACATATGATCGCGCTGTGCAGCGACGGGAGTTACGTGGCCAGATTACGGACATACAGAAGGAAGTGGTTGCCTATAAACTCAAATCGAATACTCTGATAGCAGAGGGCAATACTCTCGAACAAGAACAATCAAAACGTGTAATCCCAAGCGCTCTTACGGCTCTGATAGGTATCACCTTCCTCTTCTTGGGCGTATTTGGAAGTCCAGGATTTAGATTTCCGTTATCATTGTTAGCAATCGGCATGTTGGTCGTTGCTGTTAGAGGCATTATGCGTTTGCGTAGCGGGCGAAACAAGTTGCGTGAGATGGCACGTGAGATGGATGAAATTGACGCTGGTAACGCTAAGCGTGCGAACGGCATTCAACAATTACAGGGTGAGATTGATAGTTTGACAATCAACCGTCAATAGAGGGCACTCATGGATCTGCCGTATATTTTCACATCCCCGCGCGAAATAGTGCGGCAGGCTGTCGATTTTAATAACGAGCAAGGTATCATCTATCGTGAGATCGGTGGTGAACACGCGATCTGGGCTGCTCGCGTGCCCTTCTTACCAGCCATGCTCTCAGACGACTTTACCCGCTTGGGAAAACAGCGTATCCAACTCATTATGGAGCGCCAGATGCGCTTCATCTACGATCTCGCACGCGCTCGGGATAATCTGGCTACATTTGAACTCCGTTTCATCTCGACTCCAAATCCCGTTCCTGGGCAGCCAAATCTTGTTGATATGGTCTTCCTTGGAAAAGTGTTCTCAGCACGTCAACGCGGTGGCCATGCATTAGCGGAGAAACTGTGGGATAAGTTTGTGAGCAACTTTCCACTTGAAGATCCATTCAACTATCCATTGGAGCCAATTACCAAACCAGAAGAATTTCGCTATTACTATGAGCCAATACCCTTTACCGAGCTAGAGCCAACAAACATCCTTGAGATACGAAAATATGAGGACATGCCAATTCGCAGTGCTGCACCACTTGGACGAGTTGAGCGTAAGGGCGATTATATTGCACACCCATTTGTTCCAAGTATTAGCTTTAATCCTATGGGGCGATTCTTTGCAGCACTGACATCGCAGCAGCAGAAGAGCTATGTTGGTGTTAGCCTGCGGCCAACACGCATGTTCGATCAAGAGGTTTACAACGTTAGTTTCGCGATTGGGCAATTCAAGAAAACCGCCTCAGAGGATGATGATATCACCGAAGAATATATCCGTACTCGCTCGCTGATTGGCACCTATGTTTATCAGCAATTGATGCAGGAGCGAGAGCAACTTGTGATGGTGCGCGTGGCCGTCGTTGGCGAACATTCTGCACCATATGGCATCACAGAGGCACTAGGTTCCGAAATGGTTGGCAATGCCCAGAGCAAATACCCGACCCAATGGGCGATGGTTCAGCCAGCCGATGCAGATGAGATGGCTGCTGCATTGAATAATTTACGCTACCTAGAGCACGATATCTGGGGGCACACGCTCGCTTCACCGCCACTCATTCGGCTACGCTACCTGTGCTCACCCGATGAGGCAACCGGGGCATTTCGGCTGCCTGTGGCACCCGAGTCAGGCTATATGCCGGGGGTATTAGTCAAGAGCGAACCATTTGTCGCCCCAGCAGATGAACTAGAGCTACGGCGTGAAGCACGTGCGAATCTGAATGATGCGCTGCTCTATTCCGATCAAGCGGCCCGCGAGAAGAAGATCGAAGTTGGAGTTGTGTATCATCGCGGCTACCCGACACCACAGCCATTCCGAATTAACATTCGTGATTTGACTCGCCATACCCTCATTGCAGGCTCAACTGGCAGTGGCAAGAGCACAACGATCAAACATTTACTCGCCCAACTGTGGGGCAAGCATCGGGTGCCGTTTCTTGTGCTCTATCCAATCGACAAGCCGGATTACCGAGAGTTACGCGGATTTACAGGACTCGCCGACGATTTGTTGGTTTTTACACTTGGCGATGAAAGCACCTCGCCATTTCGCTTCAATCCATTCGAGGTGCCCGATGGCCTCTTGTTGAAGACACACCTCAGCCGCTTGATGCGGGTATTTATGGCTGCATTCACGCTTCAAGATCCGCTGCCAATGATCTATCGTGAAGCACTCCGGCGTGTGTACCGTGAGAAGGGTTGGGATACGATTCGCGAACGTGGGCAGCAAGGCCGTGAATATCCAATCATGTCCGATTTTTATACAGCAATTAGCACTATCACCGATAGCCTCAAATATGGGCGTGAGGTACAGGATAATGTTCGCCAAGCATCGGTCATCCGTATCGGGGATCTCTTGGAAAACGCTGGATATGTCGTCAATGTGCGTCAATCAATGCCAATGCAGATCATTCTGAATCAACCAACAGTGATGGAGATTGGTCGGGTCGGGTCAGCCCAGGATACGACACTGCTCATGGGTTTCTTGTTGATGCGATTTGCCGAGGAAGTCGAACGCAATCCACGTCCGCTCGATATGCCACATATTACAGTCGTTGAGGAAGCGCATCGCCTGATGGCGGAGAGCGGGCCGACTAGCGCTGGCACGAGCGACAGCCGTGGTGCAGCAGGTGAGGATTTTAGTAACATTCTTGCCGAAGTACGCGGCTTTGGCGAAGGCGTGATCATCGCTGAACAGATCCCAACACTCCTAGTAAAGGGCGCTATCGGTAATACGTATCTGAAACTGATGCACTGGCTTGAGGATGCACCAAGCTTTGATCTGTTTAGCAACGTGATGAACCTGAATACTGAACAGCGCGAATATGCGCGCACACTTACTCCTGGTTTTGCACTCGCTCGGAGTCCCTATGGCCGCCCTGTTCATGTGAAGGTTCCAGAGTTTGGCGATCAAGAAGGCTTCAGTAAGCAACAGAGCCATTCCATCAGCGACGATCAAATTCGTATTTTTATGCACCAGCAGTGTGAGCGGCTTAGCATTGCGGATGTACCGGTGGTAGCTTGGGAAGGTGGGCTGCAAGCTAGCACTGGTCAAGCCGTGCCGACAACTGAAGTAGTATTATCTACACATGAGATCGCAAGCCGCTTGTTATGTGCACCGATGCAGACATGTGCATTCTGCCGACCATTGCGAGAGAAGGCAATCTGTCCGTTTCGGGCGACTACGCTCCGGCATCGTGCTGATGAGATCCGACAGCGCGAGCGTCAAGAAACTATCGCTAAGGCGGTAACGATTGTTGACGAAGAGGAGCGCTGGCGCATGATCAAGGATTTGGAGGATTCGTTTGGGTCTGCTGAGCCAGGTGCCTTCTACTGTTTATTGGCTCACGAGGTTGACAGTGTACTGCAGATAGCGACATCGGCAGTGGAGACAGATAGGGTGCTGCGCAAACAATATCGGCGTATTTTAATTGAATATAACCAACGATATCAAGGAGGCACATAGTCATGTCGGAGAGAATTGAGACGAAGCCCGAACAGCCGGAGCCTGCGAAGCTCGACACTCCGACTCAACGTGAGCCGGGTGACGATATTCTTCAAGTAGACGTAGCCGATGGCAGTAGTATACCTGAGACACCTACTCAAGTGACAGAACCTTTGACGACTTCTCCCGAGACCGAGTACTATCGTCAGCAAGAGCAGCTTGCTGAGATCGAGCCAGGTGTTGGCCCTAAGCCGAGTTCAAATGCCGCTCCGACGGACTCATCCACTGATCCTTCAAAACCAGCGGAGCAGAACATACCCGATCAAGATAAACAAGCAGATGCTCAAATCCTCCGTGATGAACAGTTCGAAACAATGAGAAAGCAGGGCGAAATTGAGCGAGAGCGCAAACTTGAGGAGGTGCGCAACCAGCTTCAACAATTCCAAGATAAGGAGCACTGATATCTTGCGTCAGTATGTGTTGGGAGACTGATGATGTCTGATACTCCAATCGATACGTTTATTGATCAGAAAAAAGATAATCTCGGTGCTGATATCGCAGATACCGCAGGTGAGGATATCAAGCAGGTTGTTGATGAGAAAACCAATCTTGGCACACCAGCAGAAGCCTTAGAGGCTATCAAAGAATCCGAGATCGAATATTCATTGAGCGATACATGGTATGTGGTAGAATCAACAGGAGCCTATCGTCATAAGTATGGAGGGCAACATGAGCCGTTCCTATCGTGATGACGCCACACTGCCAAAGACATCCCGCTATCCATCTGATCTCACGGATGCTGAATGGGCGATTGTGGAGCCGTTGATTGCCAAACCGCCCGGCGCTGGGCGCAAACGCCGCGTCAATATGCGGGAGATCGTCAATGCCATGTTGTATCTCAATCGGACGGGCTGTCAGTGGGCGTTCTTGCCGAGCGAGTTCCCTGCCCCCGGCCATGTCTCGTACTACTACTATACATGGATGGATGATGGCACCTGGGATCGGCTGAACACCACGTTGCGGCGTGCCGTCCGCGTGGCCGAAGGTCGCGATCCGGAACCGAGTGCGGCCATTATGGATAGCCAAAGTGTCCGCACCACCGAAACGGGCGGTGAACGGGGGATCGATGGTGGCAAGCACGTCAAAGGACGCAAACGGCAACTGCTCGTGGACACCTTGGGCCTGCTTTTGTTTGTGGTCGTCAGTGCCGCCAACGTTTCTGATCAGGATGGTGGTGAAGCGTTGTGCCAAGAAGCGCGCACCCGCTGTCCGCGATTACGCCGGATTTGGGCGGATCAAGGGTATCGCGGGAGCCTGGTCGAGATCGTTGCCACATGGGCCACATTTGTCCTTGATATTGTCAGTCGCGCTGCTGATGCGGTTGGTTTCCAAGTGCAGCCCAAGCGTTGGATTGTTGAGCGGTCGATTGCGTGGTTCAATCGGTCACGGCGCTTGAGCAAAGAGTACGAATACTATCCCGAATCGAGCGAAACGATGATGTATATCGCATCCATACGGTTAATGCTCCGTAGGTTAACCGCTCGCCGAAAGCGAGCCATAATTCTTTGATAGCCTCTTAGAGGGCAGCGATCCTCCAACTGCGGAAAACGAAGAAGTTTCAGACCAACTACACTACCTAGATCGGCCCGATCCATTCGAAATGATGAAACTGCATGGGATTGACCAAACAGCGTATACAGATAATGATGGCATGTCTATGGAGGTACGTGTAGACAATGCGTTTCGGGGTACCGCATACCAAGACTCGGATTACTGTCAGTTTGGTCTCTATAACGAGGGCAACCGTATAGGGCAAATGGACATGTCAATGGCATACGAGCCCGTCGATTGGTCCAATGAGAATACAGCATTGCGGTATACCGACGCACGCATCCATTACATGGAAGTAGACTCGGAATATCGAGGTGCAGGTAATGGTTCCCAATTGCTTAATACTGCGGAACAAGCAGCCAACGCATATGGTGCCGAGCGTATTGTTGGAACGCCAAAAGATGAACAGGCACTTGGCTGATGATCATTCTGTCAAGTTGGGGGATGAGGAGCGTATTGTTGGAACGCCAAAAGATGAACAGGCACGCTCATTTTTCGAGTCACAATCCTCACAGGGGTGGGAAGTTCATAATGAAGGTCAAGGTATAAATTCGATTGTAAAGCAGCTGAAAAAATAATCTCCACTGCCTCATCTGCCTAATCTGCGGATAGTGTCCAACCCTCAGCCACGAGGAGTATACCTCGACCTTCCAGCCCTACACAACGCCATTCACCATCGATGCGACGAAGACGCCGATCCTCTATGCCTTTGCTGATGATAACGCCGCAAATCGTTCAGGGCTGCTAGCGGAACAGCTCGCCTACCTGCTGTATCTGCCGCTGAATATGCATTAGCAAGGCAGAAGGATCGGTTCCTAAACTCAGCGCACAATGGAATATTCATGGCTCTCGCCATATGCCGAATTACGTACGGACGCGATATATCGCGTCCCTGCGGGATCATTGTTCGATGTGTTTAGAAGGCTGAAGCCCGCAGCAAGGGTTGATCGTCCCCTTGTCGCAGTCTTCAGCCTGCGGGCGCGGTGTTGCCCATAGCCGCAGGCTTCAGCCTGCGGATGAAAGAGCGTCCTACTCGCAGCAATCCTTAGCCGCAGATGGCGGCACATCCAGCCCTGGGTTGCGCTCGAAGAAGCCGACCGGGCGCAGCATAAAGCCAATATAGCTACACGGCATCACCGGCCAATCCTCCGGGCGCGGGATGTGATGTGCGCCCATGGTGTACCAGACCACGATGTCGGTGTTGGTAATCGAACGGTTGGCCGCCGTCCAGGCTGGTAGCCCCGCGCCGCCAGGGTGCTGGTTGGGGTAATCACCAGTCGGGTACTTCTCATCGGCGGCATAGGGCGTCACCCACAAGTGATTGTTGATATAGCCAGCCCGCTTGCTCACGCTCGAATCGGGATGGACGAACGAGCGCACGTTGTCGCCTGGCATGAGCTTGTAGGCCACCGGCTGCCCCAGGCTCGACAGTGATTCGGGGTTGGCGATCAGCCAGTAGCGGGCATTCAGCGGGTCAACCTGCTGCTGCGCCTCCCGCTCGCTGGCCAGTAGCGTCTTT
>Ga0163144_10018472_pt1 | contig 14102 bp, 13 predicted proteins | sample OliLak19BULKMAT1_FD_123175 | JGI IMG/M metagenome (GOLD analysis project Ga0163144, IMG submission 123175) | Freshwater microbial mat bacterial communities from Lake Vanda, McMurdo Dry Valleys, Antarctica - Oligotrophic Lake LV.19.BULKMAT1 | ecosystem: Environmental > Aquatic > Freshwater >... | reverse complement strand
CGGCTGGAGGACGTAGTGCAGCAACTGCCCGGGGGCACGAACAAGGTCACGCAATTCGTTACGCGGTGGGCCCAGCCCGGAGAATCCGAGCAACTCGTAGAGGGCGAAGCAGAGGTTGAGCGGCGACACTGTCCACAGCCTCGCTCCGGCGGCGCCACGCCGCAGAGTATCGAGGTAATAGAGGCCCAGTGCGACAAGCACCAGCACCGACAGCCCTGAAGCCACCCAATGCCGTGGAGTCCATGTGCATCGCAGCCGCCCCTGCCACCACAACACGATTCCCGCCGTCAGTGCTCCGGCGACGGCGAAGGCGAAGAGGAGACTCGCACCGAAGCCCACGAAGGACCACAGACCGAAGATGGCCACATCGCCCGCCGTCACGTTGCCGTGATCCTGCGCCCGCGCCAACACCCAGAGCAGCCAGGCGCCAGCGCAAATCTGCATCGCGTAGGGCCTCGCTTCGTTGGCGTAGAACCAGAGGAACGGACTGAGTAGAAACAGCGGCCAGAATTCCGGGAGCCGGAGCCGGCGTCCGGCGAGCGCGACCGCCACCCCGCCAAGCGTTACCCAAAGCAGGTTGATCGCCCGCAGCGCTCACTCGCTGGTGCCGAGAATCTTTCCCCCCAGCCAGGCGACGAACATGCCCAGCGGCATTTGCGCCTCGGACTTGGTGTTGTGCAGCAACTCCCTGAACCAGGCGCCAAGGTTTGGCTGATTGACAAAATGTAGCGTCTGCCCTTCGTCGATCCAAAGGCTTTCAGAGCTGATCATCGCCAGACCCGCCAGCAACGAGACGGCGGCAAAAAACACAATCTGTCTCCACGAGGCATGCATGGCGTTTTCAACGGCGGCGCAGGACCGCGAGCAGCCCGACGCCGAAGGGAAAAGGCACGAGCCGCTGGCAGGCCAGCGAAACGAACGACCAGCGCAGGAGCGCGTTGATCGGCGCGGGCGGAATGTCGTCCTCGGAGCGCGCATCGGTCCTCCCGCCCAGCTTCGTCTTGAGCGCCCGCCATTTCCGGACCATCAGCACCAGAGGAAATGCCGCGACGTTGACGTAGTTGCAATGCACGACCTCGAAGGCGTCGCGGGGGACCAGATCGAGCAGGGCCGGGCGCGTGTAGCGGCGGAAATGATGCAGGGCCACATCCCAGTCGCTCCACAGCGACATGAGGGCGGGAACGGTGATGACCACGATGCCTCCGGGTCGCGTCACCCGGGCAAATTCAGTGAGCGCCTGCCGATCGTGTTCCACATGTTCAATCACGTCCAAAGCCGTGAGCACGTCCACGGACTTGTCCTCGAGTGGCAGATCGGTACAGGAACCTTTCTTTACGTGGTCGGCGCCGAGTTTGCGCCGGGCCAGTTCCATGGATTCCTCGTGATCGTCGATGGCGAGCACGCGACAGTGTGGGACCATCTCCTCGGCAAACGTGCCTGTGCCTGCACCGCAATCGGCGAGCAGATCGCCGGGCGACAGCGGGCGCACGTGCTGAATCCAATGGCGCACGATCTGGCGTTTGCCGACGTAGAACCAGTGGCCGGTTTCGACCCTGGCGAGGTTAGCGTATTCGTCCGGGTTCATCTGAAGTAAGGGTATGCTCGACGACGTAGAGCGGGCGGTTCTTGATTTCGCGATACATGCGCGCGAGATACTGTCCGATGATGCCGAGACACAGCAGTTGAATGCCGCCAAGACAGAAGACGGCCACCGCCAGCGTGGTGAAGCCTTTCACCTCCAACATCTCGAAGTAGCCGAAAAATTGTCCTAGCTTGATGAGGAAGAGGATGAAGCCGTAGCCAAAACTGGCGACAGAGACAAACAGGCCGAGGAGGCCGATCCATTGCAGCGGCAAATCGGAAAAGCTGTAGAGACCGTTGAGGGCGTAGTTGAGCAGCTTGCGGAAGGATTGCTTGGGCGCGCCCACGGCGCGCTCTTTTCGGGCGTAGGCGACGGTGGCCTGCGGAAAGCCGAACCAGCATTTGAGCGCGGGCAGAAAAAGGTTCGTCTCGCGCATATCGAGCAGCCGGCTTACGACCGTGCGATCGACCAGCGAGAACATGCCGCTGTTCTTGGGCATCGTGCCGTGGGTCATGCGGTGAAAGAGCTGGTGAAAGGCGTCGAACATCCAGCGGCGCGGACCGCGTTCGGCGCGACTGGTCCGACACGCGGTCACGACCTTGAAGCCCTCCTGCCACTTGGCGACCAGTTGCGGAATCAACTCCGGCGGATCCTGCAAATCCGCGTCCAGAAAAATCACCGCATCGCCGCGCGCCGCGCCCATCCCGGCGCGGTAGGCGGGTTGTTGACCGAAATTGCGCGAGAGGATCAAGGCCTGCCAGCGCCCGAACACGGACAGTTCCTGGATGAGCACATCCCGCGTTCCGTCCGTGCTGCCGTCATCGACTACCACGATTTCCCAATCCACAGGCACGGAGGCGATGGCGCCGTGAAGGGTGGAGAAAAGAAGTTTCAACCCCGGCTGCTCGTTCAGCATGGGAATGATGACCGAGATGAGCGGGCGCTGCAGCGTGGGGGCTGGAGCGGCCCCGCCGCCTGACGAAGCGGAGGCCGGATCAGGACGGGACTGTATCGGATCTAACACGTTCTATTTGAAACTCGCGCTGGGTTTGACGCGGTTAGTTAGTCCATCGGCTGTTCGGCGGTCGAGTCAAATCTCCCGAACCAAGTCTCCTCGCCTGCATTAACCACCCAGGGCATTGTGGAGAGCCGCTTCCAGCATGGGAAACCGAAAGCCAATCCGGCGCTCCATTAACAAACCTGGTCGCACCCGCGCGCTGGCCAGCAACGCCTCGCGGCCCATTTCGCCGAAGACGGTTTCGATGACGAAGCGGGGCACGGGAAGAATCGCCGGCCGACGCAGCGCCCGACCGAGGGCGCGGGTGAATTCGGCGTTGGTCACCGGGTTGGGCGCGACGGCGTTGACGGGACCGCTCAAAGAATCGTCCGTCAGCGCAAGATGAATCACCTTCACGAGATCGCCGATGGCAATCCAACTCCACCAGGCGCGTCCATCGCCCAGACGACCGCCGAGGCCAAGCTTGAAGGCGGGCAATATCTTCGCCAGCGCGCCGCCTTCCTTCGCCAGCACGATGCCGAAGCGCAGATGCACGACGCGGATTCCTGCCTTCAACGCGGGCGCGGCGGCGGCTTCCCATTCCTGGCAGATGTCGGCGAGGAAACCGGTTCCGGGCGCGCTCGATTCATCCAGCCATTCCTCGCCGCGGCTGCCGTAAAATCCGGTGGCCGACGCGCACACGAGTGCCTTCGGGGGCTGTGGAAGTTTCGCCAGCGCTTCGCACAGCAGGCGCGTGCCTTGAACGCGGCTATCGCGGATGCGCCTCTTGACCGCGGCAGTCCAACGCTGCGCGATGCCTTCTCCGGCGAGATGCAAGACAGCGTCGATCGGACCTGCTGGCGCGAGATTGATTTCACACTTCTCCGGCTGCCACGTCGGACCTGCACCGCCCGCGCCGCGCCGCAATGGAATGACGCGATGGCCGCCGGCTGCCAACGCGACGCTGGCGGCGCGGCCAACCAATCCAGAGGCTCCGGTGACGAGGATGTTCATCTAAAGCAATGTGCGGGGGCAGGACTGGGCCGTCAAAAAATTCCGTGGCAAATCGCGCGCCGCATCTCACACTCCTTTCGTCATGCTTCAGTATCATCAACTGCTCCGGCTCGTCTTGGAGCAAGGCAAGTTCAAGCCCGACCGCACGGGCACCGGCACGCACTCGGTGTTCGGCGCGCAGACGCGCTTCCCGTTGAGCGAAGGCTTCCCGCTCATCACGACGAAGAAGGTGCATCTCAAGTCCATCCTCTACGAGTTGCTCTGGTTCCTGCGCGGCGAGACGAACGTGAAATGGCTCAACGAGAATGGCGTCTCCATTTGGGACGAATGGGCGGATGAGAACGGTGACTTGGGGCGCGTTTATGGCGCGCAATGGTGCGACTGGCGCACGGCGGATGGGCGTTCCATCCATCAGATCGACCGCGTCATCGAGCAGATCAAAACCAATCCCGACAGCCGCCGCTTGATCGTGAGCGCGTGGAACGTGGGCGAAGTGGAAGGCATGGCGCTGCCGCCGTGTCACGCGCTGTTCCAGTTCTTCGTGCAGGAAGGCGAATTGAGTTGTCAGCTTTACCAGCGCAGCGCGGATCTCTTCCTCGGGGTGCCGTTCAACATCGCTTCCTACGCGCTCCTGACGTTGATGGTGGCTCAAGTGTGCGGGTTGAAGCCGGGCACATTCGTTCACACGTTTGGCGACCTGCATCTCTACGCGAATCATCTCGAGCAGGCGCGGCTGCAACTCACGCGCGAGCCGCGTCCGTTGCCCGTGATGAAACTAAACCCTGCGGTGAAGAAAATAGACGACTTCAAGTTCGAGGATTTTGAACTGGTGGGCTACGACCCGCATCCCCACATCAAGGCGCCGGTGGCGGTGTGAGCCGGGTTGAGAGAAGGTTGTGTTGAGAGTTGAGAGCCTCTGCGTTTGTCGCCGAGGTTGAATGCGGGCGGGAAAAGGTTAGACTCACACCATGACGACCAAGACCATTCAGAAAGCGGTCAGCCAGCGGCCATTCCGGCCGTTCACTCTGCGCCTGGCCAACGGCCAGCGCATTCGTGTCACAGAGCACGAACGGGTCGCAGTGCATCCCGAAGGCAAAACCCTCATTCTGTTTGAGCGCGGTGGAGGCTATCGCATCGTGGACATCCCGCTCATCGCCGAATTGCAGACCGTTTGAAGCTGGAGCCGAAGCCGGGAGGATTTGGTTTTGAGAATGGCAACCCGGTCTTGTCTCCCCTCATTTCAACTGCCTTGAAACTCTTCAAAGCCATCGCAGCGATGAGCGAGAACCGCGTTATCGGCGCGGGTAACAAAATCCCGTGGCATCTGCCGGAGGACTTCAAATGGTTCAAGCAACTCACCACGGGCAACGTGGTGGTCATGGGACGAAGGACCTTCGAGTCCATTGGGCGGCCACTGCCCAATCGCGAGACCGTCATCCTGAGCCGCTCGCGCTTTGATCATCCGGGCACGCGCACGGTGGGGAGTTTGCGCGAAGTGCCGTTGGCCGGCGAGACGCGCGAGGTGTTCATCTGCGGCGGGGCGGAGATTTACGCGCAGGCTTTGCCTTTTTGCTCGGACCTCTATCTGACCGTGGTGAAGCGCACGGTTGAGGGCGACGCGTTCTTCCCCGCGTTTGAGGATCGTTTCGAGCTGGTGGAGGAACTGCGCGACACGCCGGAGTTTCGGATTCTCCATTATCGCAACCGCGCGCCGCAATCGCCCGCGTGATGCCGCAGGCGAAACGTCCTTAGATCAAGTGCGACTTGCGATCCAGCTTCACGGCGGGGCGTTTGGTCTGGAGGAGTTGCTCGCAACGTTGAAGTGAATCCCGCGTGCTCTGATCGTGGGGCGCAATCTGCAACGCGGCGCGGAGTGATTGGCAGGCTCCGGCGATGTCGCCGAGTTCGAGCTGGCAGAGGCCGAGTCCCTGCCAGGCACTGAAGTGATTGGGATTAAGTTCGAGCGCGCGCTGGCTGTCGGAGATGGATTCCTTGAAACGGCGCATCTGCCAGAGCACGGAGGCCCGTCGGTTCCATGCCTCGGCGTAACGCGGATGTTTCGTCGTGAGCTGGTCGAGGAGCGGCAGCGCTTGGGCGAAGTCCTCTCCGTTCGCCAGCTTGCAGGCCGTGAGCATTTCGTCGTACGCGCGGTCGCCCTCGCCGGTGAACCACAGGTGATCGAGGCCGCGCCGGGCCATTTCGCGGACGGCGGGTTGCTCGGACTTGAGCGCGCGTAGCAGTTGCGTTTCGCCCCGGACTTCTGACAACAGGCTTGCTGCCTTGAGCCGCTGGGCTTCGTCGCCGGTTACGAGCATCTGGTAAACGCGCTCCTTGAACCACGCCGTGCGCTGGAGGCCATGCACGGCGAGGAACGCGGCGCAGAACGAGACGAGCACAATCCACGTCCAGCGCAGCATGAGTAGCGGCCATTTATTCACGCCAGCAAGTTCGCGGCAGGCGAACCGGCGAACAATCGCGCCGTCCACTATATGCGAGACCGGGGCGGCTACGGAAGCTTCCCCCCGTCGTCCTTCGCCAGTTTTGGTTTGAATAACCCCCCTCCATCGCCGAGTCTCCACAAGGCCCAGCCTGATGCCTTCGAGCCTCGGAGCGAAGGCTCTCTCGTATGACTCTTCGATTCTTCCTCGCGCTGGCCTTGTGCCTCGGCTGGCTCGGCGCCGTCCGTCCGCTCCACGCTCAACCCGCCGCGCCCGCCGCCACGCCGGGCGATTCCATGCTGCAACAGGAGCTCAAGCAGCAGCAGATCAAAGCCACCACGCGCCGTGTCGGCGAGCAGCTTGAGATCATCATCGCGGACTTCGACCGCAACGGCATCGCCGGCGAGGACGTGAAGGTGCTTCGAGCCATTCGCGGCGTGCTTGGCTATCTCACCGAGAAGGACATGGAGAAGGTCATCGCCTTTCTGCAGCAATCGCGCGCCACGGTTGACCCCGGCACCTCCACGCGCCAGGCGACCGAGGCTTACGCGGGGCAGAAGGCCATCGTCGTGCAGCTTCAGCAGCTCGTGCTTGAATATCAGCGGCAGCAGGCGCTCTACGAAATCTCCCTGCGCTTGAAGGAACTCGCCACGCGCCAGTCCGCCAACATGTGGCTCGGCGTCGGCCTGGCCAAGTCGACGGAGAACCGGCCCAGTTTCAATTCGTTCGACGAGAACCAGAAGATCAGCCTGCGCTACCAGCAGTCCGAGCAGAATCCGCTCAAGGACGAAGTCGCGGCCATCCTCAAGAAGCTGGAGAAGCTTTCCACGGAATTCACCGACGGGCCGACGGCGGAAAAGCCCCGCGCCGCGTTGCAGCAGGCGAAGGAAGGCGGGCTGATTCCGGCGTTGGAATCCGCGGCGACCGAGCTGCGCGATGACAACCTCAAGCTGCTCTCAGCGATTGGCAACGAGAAGAAGGCGCGTGACCAGATGCGCGAGATTGCGCGGATGCTCATTCTCACGACGGACGTTGCCGACGCGCTCAAGGGCGCGATTCAAGACATTGATCGCGCCATTGATCTGGAGAAGAAAGTCATCGCCGAGACGCGCACGACGTCCAAGCGCGAGGAAGCCGAGAAGCGTTCCACCGAACAGGCCGCCGTGGTGGATGACACCGATCTTATTCGCAAGGACATCGACAGCCTCGCGCCCATCGCCGCCGAGCATCTCAAGAATGCCACGGACAAAATGCAGGAGGCGCGCAGCGAGCTTGCCTCCTCCGCTGATGCCAAGCGGCGCGTCGAGAAGGCGTTGCCCCGGCAGGAGGAAGCGGTCGTGCAGATGCAGGAGGCGCGTCATGCGCTCGAGGAACAACTGGCGAAGCTCGAGGAGATGGATATCAAGCCGGAGAACAATCTCGTGGCGTTGAAGGAAATTCAGGAGAAGGTCCGGGAGTTGATCAAGAAGGAGGAGGCGTTGAAGGAACAGACCGCCGTCACCAGCGACAAGAAGGAATTGCAGGCGCAGGCGCCGAAGCAAGGCGACCTCAAGGATCAGACGCAGGATTTGCAGGCGCAAGCAGCAGCGCCCTCGCCGATGGCGGCGCAAGCGTTGGGCGAAGCGGCGAGCCAGATGCAGAAGGCGCAGAGTTCGCTCGCCCAGCAGAAGAATAATCCGGAGGCGCAGCAGGCGTCCGTCGAGGCTTTGCAGAAGGCCGACCAGCAATTGAGCCAGGACATCTCCGACTTGGAGAAGGCGCAGCAGGATCTCGCGAAGATCGAAGAGATGCAGAAGAAGCTCGCGGCGATCATCGAGGATCAGCAGAAGACGCAGTCCGAAACCGCGAAGGAAGCCGTGAAGCCGGAGCCGGCTGCGGCGCCGACGAAGCAGCTCGCCGCCTCGCAGGAGAAACTGGGCCGCGATACCGGCGCATTGCAGCTGGAGGCCGAGCCGCTGGTGCCGACCGCCGCTTCGCATCTCGACCGCGCGAGCAATCACATGGACTCGGCGAAATCCGAACTCGCCAAGCCCGCCGCGAAGCCCGCGCAGCCGAAGCAGACGCAGGCGTTGTCCGAGCTTTACGTGGCCAAGCGCGAGTTCGAGAAGAAGGCGGATGAGTTGCGCGAGAAACTCGGCCTGCCGCCGGGCGACAACACCGACGCGCTGGCCGAGGCGCAGAAGCGCATCGAGCAGGCGCAGAAGGATGTGAACGACGCGTTGCAAGAGCTTCAGCAGGCGCCGCCGGGTTTGATGGAGGCGTTGCAGAAACAGCAGAAGGAAATCGCCGACGCGCTGAACGAGATGAAACAGGATGCGCCGAAGTCGAAGCCGGTCGCGCAGGCGCAGGAGTCCGCGGAGAAGGCCGCGCAGCAACTGGCCCAGAGTGATTTGCCGCGCGCCGTCGAGTCGATGAAGGCGGCCAAGAGCGCGATGCAGCAGGCGCAACAGGAGGGCGGTCAGCCCAGCCAGCCCGGTCAGCCAGGCTCCCCCTCGTCGGCGCTCGCCAAGCTCGGGCAGCAGCAGTCGGACGTGCAGAAGTCCGCTGAGTCGATGATGGCTTCGCAAAATTCCGCTCCCAAATCCGCGATGCAGAAGGCGGCGCAGTCGTTGCAGAACGCGAACAACACGCTTGGTCCGCTCACTTCGGGTGCGCTCGGACAATTACCGCAGGGTGCGCAATCGCAGCTTGAGGAGGCGCAGGCGAAGGCGGGCGAAGGCAGCGCGGAAGCGTCCGAGGGAAAAAGCGGCGAAGCGCAACAGAGTGCATCCGCGGCGGCGCAGGCGCTCGCTCAGGCGCAGGCGGCCTTGTCTCTCGCACAGGCGGGCGTGGGTTCGCAGGCGGCGATGAAGCCCGGCGATGGCAAGCAGCCGGGACAACAGCCCGGCAAGGGTCAGGGCAAAGGTCAGGGGCAGGGGAAGGGTCAGGCCAAAGGACAGGCGCAGGGCAAGGGCCAGCCGAATCCGCAAGGGGACGGGCGCGAAGGCAACTTTGAAGGCTCCGGCGGCGCGGATGGCCAGCGCCATGGCACTGCCGGTTCGTCGGCGTTCACCAAGCTGCCGGCGCGGGATCGCGCGGCGTTGCAGCAATCGCAGGCGGACAAGTACCCGCAGGAATACGGTCCGCTCGTCGAGCAATACCTCCGCAATCTCTCCGATCAGTCGGGGCAGAAGTAATTCTCCTTTTATGAACGGATTCCGGCTGATCCTCCTCGTCTCCTTCGCCTTGGCGTTGCCTGCGTTCTCCGCACCTGCGCCCGAGCCTGCGCAGCGCGACACGGTGCGCGTGGATGAGAAGACGGAGGCGGTGATCAAGGGTGCGTTGAAATGGCTCGCGGCGAAGCAGCTTCCCAATGGCGCGTGGGGCGCGAGCGGCATGGAGCAGCAGCATCAGGTCGCGATGACGGGCTACACGCTCATGGCGTTTCAGGCGGCGGGCCATTTGCCGGGGGAAGGTGAGCACGGCAAGAACGTGAGCCTCGGCCTGTCGTTCCTCGCGGACCAGATCACGCCCGAGGGACTGTTCGGCAATCGCAACAGCGGCCAATACATGTACGGCCACGGCGTCGCCTGCATCGCGCTGGCGGAGCTGTACGGCACGACGAAATCAGCCACGCTGCGCCCGAAGCTGGAGAAGGCCATCAAGCTCATCAACGCCTCGCAGAATCGCGAGGGCGGCTGGCGTTATCGTCCGGTGGCGAGCGACGCGGATGTCTCGGTGACGGTGTTGCAGGTGGTGGCGTTGCGCGCGGCGAAGAACGGCGGCCTCGACGTGCCGCAGAAAACCATCGATGACGCGGTGCGCTACGTGAAGGCCTGCCAGCACGCGGCCAGCGGCGGCTTCGCCTACCAACCCGGACGCGACCCCGGCTTCGCGCGCACGGCGGCGGCGATTTATTCGCTGCAAGTCTGCGGGCTGTATGACGACCCGATGGTGGCGAAGGGCTCCGAGTATCTCTTCAAGAACTGGCAGAAGAGCGACAACTGGTTCACCTACGGAAATTTCTACGCTGCACCCGCGCACTACATGATCGGCGGCGAGTCGTGGGCGAAATGGTACGGCTTGGTGAAGGGTGTGCTGCTGAAGGCGGTGTTGAATGTGCGGGGCGATCAGTATTACTGGGAGCCATCGCTCGATGCGGGGCAGGGTGGTGTGGGTCCGGTGTATTGCACGGCGGTTTACACGATGATTCTGGCGATGCCGTATCACTACATCCCGCTTTACCAGCGGTGAGGGCGCCAAGGCGGAGGGGGGATTGTTCGCAAGTCATTGTTCAACCCGATCTCCGAAGCACACCTCGCGCAAAGTCGCCAAGACGCAAAGCCAGAAGAGGAAGCAGTGAGCGGTCCCGCCCAAAAAACTTCCCGCTGTGCTTGCAGTGGAGTTCTTTGCGCCCCTGCGCCTTTGCGCGAGACAACTCGTGCTCACTTCGGATTTCGAGTTAAAAGACTGTTTATGACTTTCCAATCCTTTAACGAGGGCATTTCCAGGCTGTAATCGGTGATTTCCGGAGCGTAAAGGGTCATTTCCGGCCTGTAACTCTCGATTTCCAGACGGTAAGCGTCGATTTCTCGACAGTAAGTGGTCATTTCTCGACAGTAAGTGTCGATTTCCGGGGTGTAAGCGGTCATTTCGCGAGTCTAAGTCACGATTTCCAGCCTCTAAGTGGTCATTTCCAGACAGTTGATGCCGATTTCCACGATGTAAAAGGCGATTTCCGGGCCGTCAGTATCAATTTCTCTTATGTAAATGTCGATTTCTTGAACGTAAGCGGGTGTTTCAAGAAGGCGAGTAGCCGTTGCCGGAAGGTTGGCTTCTTCGGCAGCGCAGTCACCAGGAGTGGCGCAAGCGTCAGGGCGCGCGGAGCGGAGGCCGCCGGGGTTTTCCTCGGACGACAGCGGTGTTGCGATCCAAGGGCCGAGGCCGGCACGGTCCGGAGGCGGCGTGTCTGCGCCGCCGCATCGCGTGTCCCTTGCGGATGCCCACCCATAAGCAAGGTCAGGCCGAGATGCCTGAATGTTCACGGGCCAGGAGCAGGGATTTCAGCTTGCCGAGCGCCTTGTTCTGAATCTGGCGGATGCGCTCGCGGGTGAGGCCGAGCTGAGCGCCGATGCCGCGGAGGGTTTCGTCCTCCTCGCCATCGAAGCCGAAGCGGCTGCGGAGGATCGCCAGCTCGCGCGGCTTCAGTTTGCCGAGCAGCTCACGCACGGTGTCGGCGTTGGTCTGGTCCACGAGATCCTCGTCGGGACGGCGGCAGCGTTCGTCGGCGATGGTCTCGGAGATGCAGTTGGATTCGTCGCCGTTCATCGGCTGGTCAAGCGGGATCATCGGCTTCACGGCCAGGCGCAGGCGGGCGACTTTCTTCTCGGGCAGATCGACCTCGGCGCTAATCTCCTCGTCCGTCGGCTCGTGGCCGAGAATCTCATGCAGGCGATTGGCGGTGCGGTTGATGAGGTAAAGCTTGTCCTGAACATGAACCGGCACGCGGATGGTGCGGGATTGATCGGAAATGGCGCGGCGAATGGATTGCTTGATCCAGAAGCAGGCGTAGACAGAGAGCTTGGCCCCGCGATCGGGATCGTAACGCTCGACGGCTTTCATGAGGCCGATGTTGCCCTCGCTGATGAGATCGAGGAGGGGCAGGCCGAAGTTCTCGTAGTCGCGGGCGATCTTCACGACGAGACGGAGGTTGCCCTTGATCATCTGCTCGCGCGCCGCTTCGTCGCCGGCCTGCACGCGGCGGGCGAGGGACGCCTCTTCCTCGCGCGTGAGCATGGGCAGCGGCCCGATCTCACGCAGGTAAAGCCGCAGCGCGCCGGCACCCGATGCTTCGCCGGGAACGGCGGTCTGCTCGGGCGCAACGACGGCGGGCGCAACGGCCATCTCGCTGGGAGCGGGGGTCACGGCACGATGATGCCGGTCCAGTGCGGGCGCCAGGGAACGTCGGGATTTCGTGGAGGGTGTGTGCATGTTTCTCATGGTGGGGAGTTGGGTTGGTGGCCGGGTTGTGGGGTGGTGGGTCATTGCGAAGCTTCAGCGCGGCGTTCGCGGGCCAGTGCGGTGAGAGCGTCCACCGCCTGCTCGAACTCGGTGGCGGTGTGAAAGGCTTGATCGGCGCCGCGGCGCAGGAATTCCGGCCGATACTCCGGGGTGCAGGAGTTCGACAGGAGAATCACCACGCAATGCGGCGCCGAAGATTTGATTTTGCGCAACACCTCGAGGCCGCTGCCATCGGGGAATTGCACCTCGAGGATGACGGCATCCGGCGGCTGCGCGCGGAAGCGCAGGAGCGCCTCGATCGCGCTGCCGGCCTCGGCGGTGACCTTGAGCGCGGGCTCGTCGGCGAGGAGAGAACAAAGGCGGGTGCGGAGGAGGAAGGAGTTGTTCGCAACATGCACCGAGAGCGGCCGGCGTGCGCTCACGGCCCGGTCGAAGGTGGGGCGTTCCTGCGGCATCTCCTGCGGCAGTGCCATGGCCGGCGCGGGTTCGAGATTGGTTTTCATGACACCACGCTACGATCCGTCTGGCGGCGCAGATAGATGGTCAAAGGCTGAAGTCAACGTGCGGCAAGGAAGCGTTGGTTTGTCAGGTGAATGCCCTACAAGCCCGCCAGTATGTTCATTTTCAGGCCAAGAACGGCCCAATCCATTCTTGACCCCCGCCGCGTGAATAATCTACTTTCTGCCCCGTGATTGGAAATGTTCGACAAGTAAACCTGCTGGTCGTCGTCGTATGCGGCGACGCCGTTGGTTCTTGTCGAACGTAAGCGACGATTTCGACAAAAACCCACGGCTGGCAACGGTCGTGGGTTTTTTTGTCAACTCCGGCCGCTCCACCAAAACCAAAGACCGTATGAGCAAAGCAAACACGACCGCGAAAAGCAAAACGACCGCGAAACCCTCACCCACCAAGCCTGCCGTCGCCCGCAAGGCCGAGGTCGGCCCGCTGATGTTCGGGCGCGACATCTTTGTGGAAGCCCTCGAACGCTCCGGCGTCGAGGTCATCTTCGCCTACCCCGGCGGCGCGAGCATGGAAATTCACCAGTCGCTCACCAAATCCAAGATCCGCACCATCCTCCCGCGCCACGAACAGGGCGGCAGCTTCGCCGCCGAGGGTTACGCCCGCGCCACCGGCAAGGCCGGCGTGTGCATGGGCACCAGCGGACCCGGCGCGACCAACCTCGTCACCGCCATCGCGGATGCCTACCTCGACTCCTGCCCGCTCGTCGCCATCACCGGCCAGGTGAATCAAGCGATGATTGGCCGCGGCGCCTTCCAGGAGACCGACATCATCGGCGTCACGCTGCCCATCGTGAAGCACAGCTATCTCATCACCGACATCAACGACATCCCGCGCATTGTGAAGGAAGCTTTCTATATCGCGGAGAGCGGACGCCCCGGCCCGGTCGTCATTGATTTCCCGAAGAACATTCAGCAGGCCAAGACCCAGCCCCGCTGGCTCACCTTCGACGAGATGAAGGCCGGTCTCCCCGGCTACACTCAGCCCGACCTCCGCGCGGACGAGCTTGCCCTCAACGAAATCATCGGCCTCATCGAGAAGGCCGAGCGCCCCGTCCTCTATTGCGGCGGCGGCATCATCACCAGCGGCGCGGCCGACGAGTTGAAGAAATTCGCCGAAGCCACCAACATCCCCGTCACCACCACCATCATGGGCGTGGGCGGTTTCCCCGAGACCCATCCGCTCTCACTCCGCTGGCTGGGCATGCACGGCGCGGCGTTCGCCAACTGGGCCGTCAACGGCGAATACAAGCAACGCAAAGATCCCACCGAACCGATGGTCAAGCTCAATGACGGCGCGGACCTGCTCCTCTCCTTCGGCGTGCGCTTTGATGATCGCGTCACCGGCAAGTTCGAGGAATTCTGCAAGCACGGCACCATCGTCCACATTGACATCGATGCGTCCGAGTTGAACAAGAACCGCCGCGCTCATCTCCCCGTGGTCGGCGACATCAAAGACGCCCTCGTGCGCCTGAACCGGATGGTGGCCCGGCGGCCCGTCGCCAAGAAGCACACCGCCTGGCACGAGCAAATCTCCGAATGGAAGACGAAGG
>Ga0163144_10018469_pt1 | contig 14104 bp, 16 predicted proteins | sample OliLak19BULKMAT1_FD_123175 | JGI IMG/M metagenome (GOLD analysis project Ga0163144, IMG submission 123175) | Freshwater microbial mat bacterial communities from Lake Vanda, McMurdo Dry Valleys, Antarctica - Oligotrophic Lake LV.19.BULKMAT1 | ecosystem: Environmental > Aquatic > Freshwater >... | reverse complement strand
CCCCCTCCGCCGCGGCGGAGCCGTCGTCGGCGCCATCGGCGTCAGCGGAGGCTCGGGCGAGCAGGACGCGACGGTGGCCGCGGCCGGCGCCGCGGCGTGCAAGTAAGAGAGTGAGTACCTAAGTTACGGCCCGACGATGGCGCTGCGCAGCAGCGCGATCGTCGTATCATGATCCAGATCGGACTTGCCGAATCCGGGCATTGCCCCCAGCTGCTCGGCTTGGGCCTGCGCACGCTCAAGATTGCTCACGAGCATCACCGCCGGGCCCTTGGCCCCGACGGCATGGGCGACCAGCGCCAGCCCGCCACGATCGCCGAAGTTGCCGTCGGGCACGCGGTTGACGAGCGCAAGGCGGGCCGTCGGCAGTTTCGAGTCGAGCACGCGGGCGTCGCCCACGGCCTCAACCTTCGCACCCGGCACGGCATCGAGGACCGCCCGCGTCAGGCGACGCGCGTCCGCAGAGCAGTGGCCGACCAGCAGCACGATTGGTTGATTCGCCATGTATCAACCTTACGAACCCGCGGGCCGGACTATTCGCCGCTCACCTCCGACGCCGCCCGGCGAGGACGCCGCCGACGCCAAGCAGGGCCAGCGAGCCGGGGGCGGGGATGAAGCCCTTGAACCGAAAGACCAGGAACTCATCGTGGTTGAAGCCGGGAATCAGCGGGTTGGGCGAGGCGTTGCTGTTGTACCAGATCCACTGCGCGGTGGGCGAGATGGTGCTGATCGGGCCCCAGAGCGGGCTGCCGACGGTGTTGAAGTAGCCCGGCCCGCCGGAGGGGGCGACCCAGAGGCTGTTGGTCGTCGCGTACAGGATCGCGGCGTCGACCTGGGTCTGGCTGGGGGTCTGGAAGGCGGGCCAGGAGGAGAAGGCGTAGCCGAGTTGGGGGAGGTAGGCCCCGGCGGGGAAGACGTCCCAGTTGGTGAGGTCGGTGTTGACGGTCATGCCCAGGGTGGTGTTGGTGAAGGTGCCCAGGAAGCCCTGGCCGTTGCCGTAGTCGGAGTGGCACTCGACGTAGATGTAGTCGGACGGTGGGCGGCCCAGGGCAGTCATGGTGACGGGGGTGGGCCAGGAGGTGGCGCCTGCGAAGAACGTGGTGGTGGTGGGTGTGCCGAAGTAGACGCGCTCGAAGTTGTCGGCGACGGTGTTGATGGTCCAGTTGTCGGCGTGGGCCAGCGGAGAGAGGAGGACGGTGGCGGCGAGAGTGGCGGCGAGGGTGGTGGTCGTGGCGTTCAAGGCTTGGCTCCGTTTGCTGAGAGGCGGGGTGGGCCAGGCCGCCGTGCGACCGCGCCCGATTCGCAAGCGACGCTGGGCCGGTTCACTCACGCCAAGCCGCGCGGGAATCCTGCAAAGACGGACGCGGCAACTGCGGCGTGCCGCGGCCATGGCCCCACCACGCTCGCCCGAGGCTTGCGCCACGACGGAACTGCGGTTCTCGCACCGGCTCGATCCGTTGTCCAAGCCTCATCACGATCCGAGCGCAAGACCGGCGCGGCCGGAGGATGGGTGACTCCGCGAAGATGAGGCCCGGGAGAGGTGGAGAGAGTCCGGCTCGGAGAGCCGGCCCACCTTTGGGTGTCACCAGACCGCTGGCCCGCGGGCGCGAGTGGTGTCGATCGCGGACGGCGTCGTGAAGGGCCGCGGTGTCGTGGAAGCCCCTACCGGGGGTCATAGTGGCGAGGAGCTGGGAGAAGGCGTCGGAGGAGCGGTCGAGGAGTTCGGGTGGGAGGATGGAAGGGGCGTGGGGGTAGGGGGTGTGGGGTTGGGAGGGTTGGGAGTCGGGATTGGAGTTGGCGATGTGCATGGGTGCGCCTCGGGTTGATTGCCCTTCACCCCGGCCGTGTCCCCATGCCGCAGAGCGGCAATCGGGCGAGGGGGGAGCGTGGGGTTGTTTCAAGAGGCGAGGGCTGCGCCCTCGACACAGGCTAAAAGCCTGTGCCACCGGAAAGATCTGGCCCTCTGTATTACCCCCCGTGTGACGGGCTTGGGCGCGCGCCGGTGTAGCGCGACTTTTGAGGAGGGGGGTTTGGGGGCTTGTTTTGCTGTGTGGAATTATTTTGGAGGGGGTGCGCGCAAAGGTGATCGCTCAGGTTTGCGCGCAGAAAGGCGCTCATAGGGGGAAGTGTGGGTGCTACCGGTCCGTCGCGGTGCTCCCTCTATGAGGGTGGGCGGCGCGACTGGTGCGAGGGCGGATGCTGGTCATGGTGTGAACAGAGACACTTGCACGTTCGCACCAGTCGCGCGGCCAAAGCCCCGCGGACTGGTGGCACCCTCGGGGGCGGGCGCGGGCCACCCGCCTGTCACCACCGGCAGCGCCGGCCCGCACGAGAGCCGGCTCGTCCAGGGTCTGTTCGACTTTATGCTCACGGCCCAGGACCCCGCGCGGATCATCGGCGACAAGGCCTACGACAGCGACCTGCTCGACGACGACCTCGCGCAGGAGGGTATTGAGATGATCGCGCCGCACCGCAGGAACCACAAGCCGGAGAATGTCACGCAGGATGGCCGCCCCCTGCCGAGATACAAGCGACGCTGGAAGGTGGAACGCACGATCTCGTGGACCCAGAACTTCCGACGACTGTGCATCCGCTACGAGAAATCGACCATGCTCTTCCAGGGCTTCCTCCACCTCTGCTGCTCCATCATCCTGCTCAAACAGGTTTACGGATAGGCTCTACCCCTTCGGCCCCGCCGCCCGCACGTTCTCCGGCATATCAAACGTCTTGTCGTTCGCCCTGAACTTGGCCGCCAGGTCTTTGGCCTTGGCCTCGTAGACCGCGCGGTCTTTCCAGGTGTTGGCGGGGTTGAGGACTTCGCTGGGGACGCCGGGGACGGCGTCTGGGAGGGCGAGGCCGAAGATGGGGTCTGGGGTGAACTTGGCTTTGGCGAGTGAGCCGTTCATGATGGCGGTGACCATGGCGCGGGTGTAGGCGAGTTTGAAGCGGGTGCCGGTGCCGTAGGGGCCGCCGGTCCAGCCGGTGTTGAGGAGCCAGACGTTTGAAGCGTGCTGCTTGATGCGTTCGGCGAGCATCTTGGCGTACTCGACCGGGGGGCGGGGGAGGAACGGCCCGCCGAAGCAGGGGGAGAAGTTGGGGATGGGCTCGGTGACGCCGGCCTCGGTTCCGGCGAGTTTGCTCGTGTAGCCGTTGATGAAGTAGTACATCGCCTGCTCGGGGGTGAGTTTGGCGACGGGTGGGATGACGCCGAAGGCATCGGCGGTGAGGAAGACGACGTTTTTGGGGTGGCCGCCGATGGAGGGGATGATGGCGCCGGGGATGAAGTCAACCGGGTAAGTGACGCGGGTGTTTTCGGTGTATTTGGGGGTGTCGTAGTCGGGGACGCGGGTGGCCTCGTCCATCGGCGTGTTTTCGAGGACCGAGCCGAACTTGATGGCGTCCCAGATTTGGGGCTCGCCCTCGCGGGTGAGCTTGATGCACTTGGCGTAGCAGCCGCCCTCGAAGTTGAAGACGCCGTCGGGGCCCCAGCCGTGCTCGTCGTCGCCGATGAGGGCGCGGAGGGGGTCGGCGGAGAGTGTGGTTTTGCCGGTGCCGGAGAGGCCGAAGAAGAGGGCGACGTCTTTGGGGTCGTCTTTGGCGACGTTGGACGAGCAGTGCATGGGGAAGACGCCCTGCTCGGGCATGTCGAAGTTCATGGCGTAGAAGATGCTCTTTTTCATCTCGCCGGCGTATTCGGTGCCCAGGATGACGACGGTCTTGCGGGTGAGGCTTTGGGCGATGAAGACCGGGGCGGTGACGCCCAGGGCCCTTTGCTCATCGGCGGTGAGTTTGTGGGTGCCGGCGTTGATGATGGTCCAGTCGCAGTTCCACTCGGTGTCGCCGCCAGCGGCCTTGGACCCCTTGGGGATGAACAGCGTGCGGGCAAAGAGCGAGTGCCAGGCTTTCTCGGTGACGACGCGGACGCCCAGGCGATGCTTGGGGTGGGCCCCGGCGAACCCCTCAAACGTGTAGAGCTTGGGCTTGGAGTTCAGGACCTTGCAGGCGATGTCGTACGCCAGGTCGAACTGGGCCGGGGTGACCGGCTTGTTGACCTTGCCCCACCAGACTTTGGCGTGGATGGGGGCGGTGTCTTCGAGGTACTTGTCGTTGGGGCTGCGGCCCGTGCGATCGCCGGTCCGGCAGTTGAGGGCGCCATTGGCCGCGAGCGTGCCCTCGCCAGCGAGGATGGCGCGTTCGATGAGCTCCGCGGGGGAGAGGTCCCGGAGGATGCGTGCGGGGGAGAGGTCGAGGTTCTGGGTGGGCATGTGAGCAGCCTTGCCAATGGGGCCAGCGGGGGGCGACGCGGGAAAGAGTCGGTTGTGGCTGGGGTTGATGTGCCGCCCACGACCGGGGGGAAGGGTAGCGCGGGGGGAGGGGGGTTGGCAAAGCGAGCGGGCGGGTCGGGCGGAACGCGTATTCTGGGGCGATGACACATCTATGGGGGTAAGGCGACAACTGCGGTCGCGGTGATCCGCCACACGCTGGAGGTGCAGGGTGAGCCGCTGGTGATTGCGGCCACGACCATCGCAAACCTGGGATCACAGCGGGTGATGCAGAAGGCGGGCATGGTGTTCGACCGCGAGTTCATCGAGAATCGGTGGCAGGGGGAGGACAAGCGGTCGGTGAAGTATGTGGGGAGAAGGGGGGCGTGCAAGGGTGGCGTGGGCTGAGCGGCGCGTGACGCTGGAAGCGGTGACCCGCCCCTCCGTCAACTTCGCAGAGCCTCGTTGACACCTCCCCCGCACGCGGTGGAGGGGGTCAGGGGGCGGCGTCCCACTCGGTGCGGCATGTGACTTCGAGGACGCCGTGCTGGGAGCGGAGGTTGAGGATGCGGACGCGGCGACCGTCGGGGAGGCGGATGGTCGGATTCTGCGCCAGGGCGGCGTCGCCCAGGAAGGCCCGCCAGAGCAGGTCGCTGTCGGCGGTGTCGCGGATGGAGACGGGGACCATGTCGTTGGCCTGCTGACGCGCGCCGCGAAGGACCACCCCGGTGGGCAGCGGGAGCGTGCCGACGCGCACGGCCCGGGCGGGGAGCCAGAGCGAGCCGTCGGGGCGGATCTGGGGGATGACGTCGGCCGAGAGGACGCGGAGGACGCCGGCGGCGCGGACTTGCGCGCCGATGGAGATCATGCCGTCGTGGAAGTCGACCTGGATCTGCTCGATTTCCTTGGGCCAGGCGGAGAGGTCCTCGCGGCGTGTGATCCAAGCCGGGAGGCGCGTGTTGAGCCAGGCGTTGGCGTCGGCGGCGCGGAGCGTGAAGCGCCAGTCTTCGGAGGCGATACGGGAGGTTGGGATCGGCGCCTGGGCGATGGGGGTGGAGCGGTCGAGTCGCGGCTTGGCGTCGCGTTCCTGATGGAAGAGGGTGGTGAGGCCGTTCTCGACGGCCTGGGCGGACCGGAGGGTGCGTGGGTCGGCGGTGTCAACGCGGCGCCACCAGGCGGGGCTGCGCTGCATCATGGCGCTGGCGGCCAGCAGGCCGATGGTGAGCAGGGCGATGAGCAGGAGGGTGCCCAGGACGACGCGACGGCGCATGCGTCTGAGCCGCACCCGCCAGGTTCGCCGCCGCCTTGCCCACGCCATGGGTGCATCGTGGGGGCGGGTGGGGGTGGAATCAAGCGGGGGTGGGTTATGCACAGGACTTGGCCACCCGGGGCGTGGCTTGACGGGTCACTCCCCTGACGGGAGTCGCCAGGAGTCGAGCAGTTCGCAGCGTCCGATGGGAGCGGCGGGGTTTGGCACGTTGAGGACGACGGCTTGGCCGGTGGCGAGTTGGATGGGGGGGTCCCATTTGCCCGAGTCGTCGGGGCCAGAGGCGCCCAGGCCGCGGGTGAGGGCAAGGGCAAGGTCCGAGACCTGATCGTTGTGCCCAACCAGCACGAGGAACCGGGGGGCGCGCCCGTTGATGGGGCCAGCGCCCAGCTCGGCGATCAGCTGGAGAGCCGCCGAGACCGGAGCGCCGACCAGCAGGCGATCATCGAAGTCAAAGTCGAGCGTGCAGGCGGTGGCGATGGCCTCGGCGGTCTGGCGCGTGCGAACGGCCCGGCTGGCGATGCTCGCGTCGGGCCTGGTCGAGTGGGCGGCGAACAGCGTGCCCAGGTGGCGGGCCTGTCGCAACCCGACCTCGGTCAGGGCGCGGTCCAGGTCCAGACCCGTGGGCGAGTCCTTCTGGGCCTTGGCATGGCGGACGATCGCCAGGAGCATGGGCACAGTGTACCACCGCGGGTTTGGAAGCCCGCGGGGGCAACAACGATCGCTCTGAGCAGCGATCGGTGGCACGGCGGCGATACGATCGCGGCATTCGGAGCTCACATGCCCTCCAATGCCGTGGCCGCACGACAGCCCCAGGATCAGTTCATCGGCGTGACGATGATCGTGCTGACGCTGGCGGGGTGGACCTCGATCCCGCTGTTCCTGCACTTCTTTGCCGACAAGATCGACCTGTGGACGAGCAACGGGTGGCGGTATGGGATAGCCGCGTTGGTGTGGGCGCCGGTGGTGGTGCTGGGGGCGATGCGGCGGACGCTGCCGGCGGGTGTGTGGAAGAAGGCGTTGTGGCCGGCGGGGCTGAACGCGGTGGCGCAGGTGTTCTTCACGGGGGCGTTCTACAAGCTTGATCCGGCGATGGCGGCGTTCGGGCTGAGGTCGAACATCGTGTTTGCCGCGCTGGGGGCGGCGCTGCTGTTCGCGGCCGAGCGGCGGGTGATCCGTTCGTGGGGGTTTCTGGCGGGGATGGTGATGGTGGTGGGCGGAACGTGCGGGACGCTGTTTCTGGATAGCTCGTTTGGCGACAAAACCAGCGCGATCGGGATCGTGTACGCGGTGCTGGCGGGGGCGTTGTACGCGGCATACGCGCTGGCGGTGCGGGTGTGCATGAAGGGAGTGCCGACGCTGGTGTCGTTCTCGGTGATCAGCCTGTACACGGCCGGGGCGATGGTGGGATTGATGCTGGCGTTCGGAGAGGGCGGCGGGGCGGTGGCGTTCACACTGAATGCAGGGGAATGGCTGCTGCTGATCGTCTCGGCGCTGGTGGGGATCGCCATGGGGCACGTGACGTACTACATCGGGATCGAGCGGCTGGGGGTGGCGGTGTCGGCGGGGGTGATCCAGTTGCAGCCGTTCACGGTGGCGGCGGCGAGCGGGCCGATTTTCGGAGAGTTCCTGACGGGGGCGCAGTGGGGCTTGGGTGCGGTGGCGGTGGTCGGGACGATCGTGATGTTGGTGGTGCAGAGCAGGATCACAAAGCGCGCGGCGGCGACGAAGGCGGGAATCTGCGAGCTTGAACCGGATGCGGACGCGGCGGCGGCGCGGGCGGAGCGGGAGGTGTGAGTTGCACCGTGGATTGTGCATCCGCACGATTGATGGTCCGTGGGCACCAGCCTGGCGACCGGGAGCACCGATCGCCCAGGGCGGCGATAAGTGGCACAGGGCGTGGGCGCGATAGACTCAGGCGGTCAACAGGAGACTCCCCTTGCGCGAGCGTCGCCCCTACATCGGCGGAAACTGGAAGATGTTCACGGACCGCAACAGCGCATCGCACCTGGCGCGGGGTGTGATCGACGGGCTGGCCCGGGAGTCGTCGATCGATATCGCGGTGTTCCCGCCCTTCCCGTACCTGATCACCGTGGGTTCGATCCTGCGGGACCGCCCCAGCACGATCCGCCTTGGGGCGCAGGACTGCTGGACCAAGCAGGAGGGCGCGTTCACGGGCGAGGTGTCGGCCCACATGCTCAAGGACTGCGACGTGAGGGTGGTGCTGGCGGGGCACTCGGAGCGACGGCACGTGATTGGCGAGCCGGACAGCCTCATCAACCAAAAGGTGCTGGCGATCCTCGAGGACGGGCTGGATTGCATCCTGTGCGTGGGCGAGACGCTGGAGCAGCGGGAGCAGGGCAAGGCCGATGACGTGAACCGCGAGCAACTGCTCAAGGGGCTGAGTTTCGTGCGCAAGGAGCATCTTGAGCGGCTCACGATCGCGTATGAGCCGGTGTGGGCGATCGGGACGGGGCGAACCGCGCTGCCGCACGATGCGCAGGATGCGCACGAGAAGATCCGAGGGTTGGTGGCGTCGCTGTACGACGCGGAGACCGCCGAGACGATCCGGATCATGTATGGGGGGTCGGTGAAGCCGGGCAATGCGCAGGAGTTGTTCGCGCAGAAGGATGTCGATGGCGGGCTGATTGGCGGGGCGTCGCTGGTGGCGGCGGACTTCGTCGCGATCGCGCGGGCGGGGGTGGTGTCGGCGGGGCGGTCGTCGGCGTTGGGTTGATCGAGTGGATCGCGGAGTTCGCCAAGGACGCGAAGCAGAAGACGAACGCGGAGACCGCGGACCGCCGACGCCCAGGGGCGCGGAGCGAGGCAAGACGCGAGGGAGCCTGAGCCACGTTGATCCGGAGGCACGCACCCCCGTTCCTTGGGCGCTTCGGGCTCCGGGGCGCGGTTTGCGCATCGGCCCTCCGCGGCCTGCTCGCTCTTCCCTTTTCGCGTCCTTTGCGTCCTTTGCGTCCTTTGCGTTCCAATCCGGCTGCGGGGAGCAACCGGGCTGAACCCCGCCCCTGATCTTGCCGAGTTTGGGCCGAGCGGGATACGCTCAGCGTTCTCGGGCGTGAAGGGACGACACCAAGTTGGGAGACGCCATGTCCAGCAAGTTCCGCACCGCACTGCTCTTTGGCGCCCCCGGCGTGGGCAAGGGCACACAGGGCAAGATCCTGGGCTGCATCCCCGGGTTCTTCCATCTCTCCTGCGGCGAGGTCTTTCGCACGCTGGACCACGCCAGCCCGCTGGGCAAGACGTTCATGGAGTTCTCCTCCAAGGGTGAGCTCGTGCCGGACGATGTCACGATCCAGATGTGGCACGAGAACCTGAAGGCCAGGACCATCCTGAGCGACTACAAGCCCAAGGCGGACCTGCTGGTGCTCGACGGGATTCCGCGGAGCGTGAGCCAGGCGAAGTTGCTGGCCGAGCATATTGAGGTGCTGGCGGTGATCCACCTGACGTGCAAGGACAAGGAGGAGATGATCCGCCGTCTGCGTCGTCGCGCGTTCAAGGAGAACCGGGTGGATGATGCGCGCGAGGACGTGATCCGCAAGCGGTGGGATGTCTATGAGAAGGAGACGTTCCCGGTGCTGGATCACTATCCCAAGAAGCTGATCCGCCACATCGACGCGATCGGCTCGCCGGCGGTGGTGCTGATGCACGTGCTGGACCTGCTGGCCCCGGTGCAGGAGAAGCACTTTCAGAACTCGCTGGGGCCGTAAGGGCTCCGATAAGGTCAGGTCGGGCGCTCCCAGTCCTTGATCCGCAGGCTAGGGATTCGGGCGAACTCCGAAGAGTCGTGGGTGACAAGCGTGAGGTCATGGGCGAGGGCGATCGCAGCGATCAAAAGGTCGTTGGGGCCGATCGGGGTGCCGGCCCGTTCAAGCGATGCTCGAATCCGCCCCGCGTGGTCGGCGGCCCGGTCATCAAAGGCCAGCGAGTCGAAGTTGCCCAGCAGGTCTTCGACCAACGGCAGATTCCGCTCGGCGCGCTGGCTGCGGAGTGCGCCGGCGACAAGCGCGGCCCGCACCACGGATCACACCACCGCGTCGTCCTCCGCGCCGCGGTGAACCCGCTCCAAGATCGGCGTGGCGTGCTCGCCACTGAGAAGCCGAACCAGAGCGTTGGTGTCGAGTAGGAACCTCACTCGAGCGGCTCCAGGCGTTCGGGCTCGCCCTGAGGCGGACGCCCAAAGGATGGATCGTGGATCGACCCGGCGACTCGCCGGAGAGACTCGCGACGATCATCTCCGCTCCGTCGGCGGCGCGAGGTCGCGGGCGGAGCCTGCCCGTTCGAGCCCGGGGCGTGCAACTCGAGCAGGTACTCGACATCGCTGTTCGCGCAGCCCGAGGGAAGTGAAATCCGCAGTGTGCCGTCGGCCCCGATCCTGGCCCGACCCCGCATGGTGCTCATGGCTGCCTCCCGCCGAACTCAACGTGCGATTCCAAGGATCACCGGAGTGAAACCCACACCCGGGGAATAGCCTTCGACTCGCACCTGTTCCACCCCGTCAACCGCGGCGGTTTGCCGGCGGTATCCTTGTTGCGTGGCGATGGCGGGCCGGTTGGCCTGAGAGTCGCCGCGATGCACCCCCGGTTCAGGGGGGTTGGAGACGTAGAACCATGAAGATCGTGTACATGCTCGGTGGGCTTGCTGTCGTGGCCGGCACGGGCCTGGCCCTGATGTGCCACGGGTCGGAGAAGTGCCTGCTGTCGTCCTTGCTGGCGGGGACCAACAAGAACCCGGCCACGGTCGCCCAGGTTGCGGCGCCGGCCCAGACGATCCAGGGTGATGGATGCTGCTCCGGCGCGTCGATCGCGACGGACCTGGCCAAGGCACCCGCCAGCGCGTCGTACAACATGGATGCCGTCCACTCCAGCGTCCACTTCATGATCAAGCACGCCGGGGTGACCAACTTCTACGGACGGTTCAACGAGATGTCCGGCTCGGTGGCGATGGACCCGGAGAACCTGGACTCCTCAACCATGACGTTTACGGTCGCGATCCAGAGCGTGGACACGAACAACGAGGGGCGCGACGAGCACCTCAAGAGCCCCGACTTCTTCAACGCCCGCCAGTTCCCCGAGGCGACGTTCACGTCCCGGTCGTTCACCGATGCGGGCGACGGGGCGTACACCGTCGAGGGCGATCTGACCCTGCACGGGCAGACCAAGCCCGTGACGATCATGGTCAACTGGCTGGGCGCCGGCTCGTTCCGCGGGACCGACATCGCGGCCTTCGAGGCCCAAATGGAGTTCAAGCGGTCCGACTTTGGCATGACCACCTACCTGGCCGATGACCAGGGCGACACCGGCCCGCTGGGCAACACGGTGACGGTGCTGCTGTCGGCGGAGTTGGCGCGAGAGTAATCGGCAGACTTGGACGCTGGGCGTGGTCGCCCAGAGCCGCGACCATGGCACACGAGGGCCGGGTGTCCGCTACGCTCGGCGCATGGCGGAGCACACGACGGGTCAAACCACGAGTTCGACGCGAGCCCCGCTTTTGAGCGGGGCTCGCGCGTTTATCCGGACGCCCGTTGACAACGACCGGCGCGAGATGCTCGCGCTGCGTCTGGCGAGCCAAGACTGGCTGCGTCCCTGGGACCCGCTGCCCTCGGCGGGTGGGATGGGGTCACCCGAGGCGGTGGTCGACCGCGCGATCGCGACGGCGGACATGGAGACCGGGCAACGGCACCTGGTGTGCCGGGGGGATTCGGGGGCGATCGTCGGGATGTGCAACCTGAGCCAGATTTTTCGCGGGCCGTTCGACAACGCCTGCATGGGCTGGTGGCGGGGTCCGGCGGGGGGCGGGCAGGGCTTCATGACGCAGGGGGTGCTGCTGGTGCTGCGGCGTGCGTTCGAGCAGTTGGGGCTGCATCGGGTGGAGGCGAACATCATGCCCCGGAACGGGCCGAGCAAGGCGTTGGCGGTGCGGTGCGGGTTCCGGTTCGAGGGCTACTCGCCAAACTACCTTCAAATTGCCGGTCGGTGGGAGGGGCACGACCGGTACGCGATGACGCGGGAGGATTGGGAGGGACGGGGGTCTGGATAAGCGTTGCGGGGTCGTGGCGGCTTCACGCGAGTTCCCGCCCCCCGCCTGGCCCGGAAAAGGATTGGGGGGAGGGCGGCAGACACGTCCTAGTTGTCCGAATCTGGCGGATGGGGCTTGTCCACCCCCCCTGTTTCTGGGATGCTGTCGGTTGCGGGGGCCACGGGGCCATACACGGGAGGTGCAGCGTGCGGGTGTGCTCACGCCAAGGCGTTTGTCTGGTTGCGTTGGCCGGGGTGGCGTCGTTCGCTGGGGTTTTGCGCGGGCAGACATTCACGGTGGTCGCGGGCGGACCCAGCGGTCTGCAGCCGAACCTGATCTACCGGTCACAGGTGGGTGGGCCGGCGGTGGTGGGCGGTGGACTGGGGATGGGGGCTCCCAGCCCGCTGGACAGCATCGACGCGATGTCGCTGAACAAGTCGGAAGGCGAGTTCCACTACGAGTGGACGTGGTGGTTCTCGGTGGATTCGGACAGCACGGGGCTGCCGCCCGAGGTGCTTCCGCCCTATAACCTTCAGAATCAGGCGGAGCGTCGGCAGCAGGCGTCGGACGTGTTCATGTCGACCGAGGGGTTCGACCATGATGGCATCCTGATCGGCCCGCCGAGCATGGGGCTGAACGACAACGCCGTGGTGATCAACCAGTCGGAGTTGTACCCGCGGGTGGTGGGGCTGCTGCCGGTGGTGAGCCCGTTCGTGGCGGCGCCCGCGGGCACGGAGCAGGACGACGTGAACGCGTCGTCGCGGGGCCAGGTGCCTGTACCTGGCACGCCCTTCTTCTTCTCGCTGTCGGCGGACAGCCCCTCGCTGCCCAACGTGGTGCCGGGCGTGGTGCCCAGCGGGGCGAACGTGTATGTCGATTTCAACGTGAACCTGCAGAACGATCAGGCGGTGTACGCGCAGTTCAACCAGTTGGGGCTTCTGCCCAACGACGACATCACGTCCCTGGTCGTGTTCGACGAGAACCACAACGGGCAGTACGACGCGGGTGACGCGATCTTCTTCACCCTGGCGCAGGGCTCGCCGACGCTGCTGGCCTTTGGCGGGAGCTCCGCCAACATCCTGAAGTCCGAGCTCGGGGTGGTCAGCCTGTTCGTCGAGGGTTTCTTTCTCGGGGCTGGGCCGGGCGACACGATCGATGGGCTCGATGTGGTGCCCATCATCGGGAACTCGGTGCTGCTGACGATCGAGAACGAGCTTGGCGGGCCGTTGCCCGAGCCGTGCCGTCCGGACTTGACGCACGGGGCGATTCCGGGCGTGCCGGGCTACGGGTTGCCGGACGGAGTTCTGAACAACGATGACTTCTTCTACTACATCACCCAGTTCGTGGGCGGGAATCTTGCGGTGTGCGACCTGACCACGGGGGCGGTCATGGGAAGCCCGGGGTACGGCGTGCCCAATGGAGTTCTGAACAACGATGACTTCTTCTTCTTCTTGATGCTGCTGGGGGCGGGGTGCTGAGCGGGGCGGGCGCTCGGTGAGACACTGGCGTGACCGAGGTCCGGCGGGCAGCGCTGCGGGCGTCTGCACTGGCTCTTGGCGCGAGCTATAGGACGTGGACCTCCGGCTGGCGGGTGCGCGGCGTCTTGACCCGAACCCGACGGTCCGATTATGGAAGGATGCTCAGGATCTCCCACGCGTCCGCGACCGTCGAGTCGGTGCAGCCGGGCCCCGCGCTGTCGCCTGCGCACATGGCGGAGTTGACCGCGTCCACGGCGGCGATCCGCAAGGCGTGCCGGTCGGCGGGGGTGGCGCGGTTCAGCGGATGGACGCTCTGGGTGTTCGCGGCGATCACGGCCCTGGGCGGGCTGACCGATCCGGTGTCGCTGGCGACGGCGGCGGGCCTGGGCGGGCTGGCGTGGAGCGAACTCAAAGGGGCGTCGCAGGTGAAGCGGCTGGATGTCCGGGGGCCAAAACGGCTGGTGGTCAACCAGTTCGTACTGCTTGGGCTGATCGTGGTGTACGCGGGGCTGAACATCTGGGGCGCGTTGCAGGCCGCGCCCCCGGCGGGACTGGAGCCCACAGGGGATGCGTCGGTGGACCAGTTGCTGGGCGAGATCGGGGACATGACCAAACTGATCACACTGGGGGTGTATGGGTGCCTGGTGGTGGTCGGGGTGCCGGTCCAGCTGTTGATGGCGGGGTATCACGCGAGGCGTGGGCGTCAGCTGCGGGAGTGTCTGGCGCGGACACCGGAGTGGATTGTGGCGGTGGCGCGGGCGGCGTGAGACGAGGTTGGGGGGCGCGGCTGAAGTCGAGGGGATCGAGGTGAGGGGTGACGGGGTGGCTCCTCGCGACTGGGTGCGGGCGAGTTGGAGGCGTGGGCCGACGTGTGACCTGGGTGACCGCGAACCTTGACCTTCGGCGCAGCGCCTTCTCAGGTCCGCCGTCCGTGGCCGGGGGGCGGGGGGGGGGGGGGGGGGGGGGAGGGCCCCCTAAAACCCCGAATCCCCCGGGGCCCGTGTGTGGGTGAAAAATTGGCGGGGGGGGGGGGGCCCGCACCCAAGACGGAGGGGGGGCGGCGGGGG
>Ga0163144_10018467_pt1 | contig 14107 bp, 16 predicted proteins | sample OliLak19BULKMAT1_FD_123175 | JGI IMG/M metagenome (GOLD analysis project Ga0163144, IMG submission 123175) | Freshwater microbial mat bacterial communities from Lake Vanda, McMurdo Dry Valleys, Antarctica - Oligotrophic Lake LV.19.BULKMAT1 | ecosystem: Environmental > Aquatic > Freshwater >... | reverse complement strand
TTTGCGGCCATCTATGCCGGCGAGGAACACGGCGGAATGGCGCTGGGCCGGGTCGAGGCGGCGGTGATCTTCGAGGAGCTGTCGCGGGGCGATGTGTCGACCGCAGCCTTCATCTCGATCCACAATATGGCGACCTGGATGATCGACCGCTTCGGGTCGGATGATCTGCGCACCCGCTATGTGCCGCGGCTGACCACGATGGCGTTGATCGCCTCCTATTGCCTGACCGAGCCTGGGTCGGGATCGGACGCGGCGGCGATGCGGACCAGCGCGACGCGGGACGGCGACCACTGGGTGCTGAACGGATCGAAAGCCTTCATCTCGGGCGCAGGGACGTCGGATCTATATGTCGTGATGGTGCGGACGGGGGAGGCGGGACCCAAGGGGATTTCGGCCTTTGTGGTCGAGAAGGACACGCCGGGGCTGAGCTTTGGCGCGCAGGAAAAGAAGATGGGCTGGAACTCGCAGCCCACCGCCATGGTCCAGTTCGACGACTGCCGGGTGCCGGCGGCGAACCTGCTGGGCCAGGAGGGCGACGGGTTTCGCTATGCCATGATGGGACTGGACGGCGGGCGGCTGAACATCGCGGCCTGTTCGATCGGCGGGGCGCGGCTGGCGCTGGAGACGGCCCAGGCCTATGTCGCCACCCGCAAACAGTTCGGCAAGGCGCTGGCCGAGTTCCAGAACACCCAGTTTAAACTGGCCGACATGGCCACCGCGCTGGAGGCGGCGCGGCTGATGGTGCTGCGCGGGGCCTGGGCCATCGACACCAACCATCCCGAAAAGACCAAATGGTGCGCCATGGCCAAGCGGATGGCGACCGACGCCTGTTTCGAGATCGCCGATGAGGCGCTGCAGCTGCACGGCGGCTATGGTTATCTGCAGGACTATCCGCTGGAACGGATCGTGCGCGACCTGCGGGTGCATCGCATTCTGGAAGGCACCAACGAGATCATGCGGGTGATCACCGCGCGGGAGATGATGCGTCAATGAGCCGTGACCCCATCAAATCTATCCTGATCGTCGGCGGGGGGACGGCCGGCTGGATGGCGGCGGCGGCGATCAAGCGGTCGGTCGGGCCGAACGCCGAGGTCCGGCTGGTCGAGAGCGCCGACATCGGCATCGTCGGCGTCGGTGAGGCGACGGTGCCGACCATCAAGGATTTCAACGCCCTGATCGACCTCGACGAGGCCGAGTTCATGCGCGAGACCAGGGCCACGATCAAGCTGGGGATCGAATTCAATGGTTGGGGCAAAAAGGACAGCGCCTATTTCCACCCGTTCGGTACCTACGGGGCCGGGCCGACCCTCGGGGATTTTCCGGGGTCCTATTTCGCGCTGCGGGAGCAGGCCAGGGCGGGCAGTCTGGAGGCCTATTCGATCTGTGCCCATGCGGCGCGGCGCGGCCGGGTCGGGGCGCGGTCAGGTGATCCCCGCTCGGCGCTGTCGGGCTTTCACACGGCCTATCATTTCGACGCCATCCTGTATGGCCAGTATCTGCGCAAGGTCTGCGGCAAGCGCGGCGTCGAGCGGATCGAGGGCGAGATCGTCGACGTGGTCCAGCGGCCCGAGGACGGCTTTATCGACCATGTGGTGCTGAAGGACGGGCGGTCGCTGAAGGCCGATCTGTTCATCGACTGCACCGGGTTCCGGGGCCTGTTGATCGAGGGGGCGCTGAAGACGGGTTATGAGGACTGGTCGCACTGGCTGCCGATGAACCGGGCGCTGGCGGTGCCGTGCAAAAAGGTCCGGGCGGTCGATCCCTATACGTCGTCGACGGCGCGCGACGCCGGCTGGCAGTGGCGGATCGCGCTGCAGCACCGGACCGGCAACGGCTATGTCTATTGTTCGGATTATATCGACGACGATACGGCCAAGGAGACGCTGCTGGCCAATCTGGACGGCGAGGCGCTGGCCGATCCGCGGCCGCTGAAGTTCGTGACGGGGCGGCGCAAGAAGCTGTGGGACAAGAATGTCGTGTCGCTGGGGCTGTCGTCCGGCTTCATCGAGCCACTGGAATCGACCAGTATCCATCTGGTGCAGGTGGGGCTGATCCGGCTGTTGCAGCACTGGCCGGACATGGGGTTCAGCCAAACGAATACAGACGGTTACAACCGGCGGCTGGGACGCGAGATCGAGCTGATCCGGGACTTCGTGATCCTGCATTATCACGCGACCGACCGGGACGACACGCCGTTCTGGCGCCATGTCCGCGACATGCCGATCCCCGACAGCCTGACCGAACGGGTCGAGATGTTCCGCGATAGGGGCCTGCTGTTCCAGGTCGGGGCCGACGAGTATTTCAGCCAGGGCTCGTGGATGGCGGTGATGATCGGCCAAGGGATCGTGCCGGGCACGCACAACCCGCTCTATGATTACCAGAACCTGGACCAGGTTGCGGCGGGCTTCGAACAGATCAAGCGGGCCTGGTCGGCGACGGTCGACAACCTGCCGACCCACGAGGACTTCCTGAAGGCCAGCGGTATGTGGGCCGAGGAGATGGCCGGGGCGGCATGATGGCGGCGGCGCGAGAGATGGAGTAGAGTTCGTTGATGCGCGCTCTGGACCTTCGCACAACCCAGCCTCCGCTGAATGAGGTCGTCTCGGACTACGAGCGGACCGGGGAGGAAATGATTATCCGCCGCGACGGAAAACCGGTGGCGCGCCTCACGCCTCCGGGTTTGGTTCAAACCCTGCCGGCCGCCGGAGAACGGGATATCGTCGAAGTGTTTCGTGCCATTCGTGAGCGGGTGCGTTCCGACTGGCCGGATGAACCCGAGTTCGACTGGAAGGCGGCGATCGACGAAGGGCGCGCTTGACACGCTACGTCCTTGATACGTCCGCGGTGGCAGCGTGGGCGTTGCCGTCCCAACATCCGCCGTCGGCAGCCAGGTTGCTGAGCGAAGCCCACAGCCACACGTTTGTCGTTCCCCATATCTTCCCTGTGGAAGTGCGGAACCTGTTCATTTCCGCGGAGCGTCGCGGCCGGTTTCGCATTGTCGAAACCGAGGACGCCCTGCATGCTCTGGAACACCAGCTCGACCTGACCGTCTATGGCACCGAGCATCCCACCCTGATGCGGTCAGCGATGGGTCTGGCCCGAATGGAAAGATTGTCGATGTACGATGCGCTTTATCTGCTCATCGCCGAAGCAGAGCATGCCGTCCTCGCGACGCGAGACGGTGCCCTCGTCGATGCAGCGAAGCGCAGGGATGTCAGTGTGCTGGAGCTGCGTGAATAGTTCTTTCCCATGACAGACCCCGAAATCCTGACCCGTGTTGACGGCTCGACCGGCCGCATCACCCTGAACCGGCCGAGGGCGCTGCATGCGCTGAACCTTGGCATGTGCGAGGCGATGACGGCGGCGCTGGTGGCATGGCGCGACGATCCGGCGGTGCGGTCGGTGCTGGTCGACCATGCCGGGGAGCGGGGATTCTGCGCCGGGGGCGACATCCGGATGATCGCCGACAGCGGGGCGGGCGATGCGGTGGAGGCGAAGGCCTTCTTCCTTGCGGAATACCGGCTGAACCATCTGATGTTCGCGTTTCCGAAGCCGGTCACGGCGATTGTGGACGGGATCGTGATGGGGGGCGGGGTCGGGATTTCGGAACCGGCCGATGTGCGGATCGCGACCGAACGGACTACCTATGCCATGCCCGAGACCGGCATCGGCCTGTTCCCCGACGTAGGCGGCGGCTGGTTCCTGCCGCGTCTGCCGGGCGAGACCGGGACCTGGCTGGCCCTGACGGGCGCGCGGCTGAAGGCGGCGGATACGGTGGCGCTGGGGATCCACACCCATTTCGTGGCGTCGGACCGGCTTGAGGCATTGAAGGCCGGGCTGGTGTCGCACGGCCCGGATGCGGTGGCCGACCATGCGGGCGACGCCGGGCCCGCGCCGCTGACCCCGCACCGCGCCGCCATCAACCGGCTGTTCGTGCATGACACGGTCGAGGCCATCTTTGCGGCGCTTGAGGCGGACGGCTCGGACTGGGCCTTGGCGCAGCGGGCCTTGCTGAAGACCAAGTCGCCGCAGTCGATGAAGGTCACGCTGCGCCAGCTACGGCTGGGGCGCGACACGACCGACTTCGCCGGGGTCATGGCGATGGAGTACCGGCTGGGTGGCCGGGTGGTGCGGACGCACGACTTCCAGGAGGGGGTGCGGGCCGTGATCGTGGACAAGGACAATGCGCCGCAGTGGTCGCCCGCGACGCTGGAAGACGTGACCGACGCCGACATCGACGCCCTGTTCGCCCCCCTGCCGCCGGGCGAGGAATGGACACCGCTCGACTGACGCCTTGCATCCCTGGCGGTGTCGGCGCGTAAGCTTGCCGGACCGCTGTTCGAGGATCTGACATGTTGAAGCCGCTTCTGCTCGCCGCCACGGCCCTGACCCTGACCGCCTGTGCGCCCATGATAGCGGTGGAGACGCCGGTGGATCCGGCTGAACGGGCCTCGGCGGTCGTCAATGACTACGCCCTGGCCATCGCCGATCCGTTACGGCCCGCGTCCGAGGTCGAGCGCGACGCCTTGCGCAAACCGGCCGAGATGCTGTCCTTCGCGCGCATCAAGGGCGGCGAACGCATCGCCGACATCCGGCCCGAGGAGGGCTATTTCAGCCGTCTGTTCGCCCGCGCCGTGGGGCCTGAAGGCCGGGTCTACGCCTTTGTGCCCAACCAGACGGCGTCGCGCGAGAACGTCTATGGCGACACCCTGGCGACCGACTATCCGAACGTGACGCGGGTCACGGGCGCGCTGGAGGATCTGACCTTTCCCGAGCCGCTGGATGTGGTGTTCATGGGCCAGGAATACCATGACTTTGTCATCCCCCGTTTCGGTGTGGACGTGGCGCGGATGAATGCGGCCGTGTTCAGGGCGCTGAAGCCCGGCGGGCTGTATGTCGTTCTCGACCACGAGGCGGCTCCGGGCGCGGGCACCGACGTCGTCGGGACCCTGCACCGGATCGAGGGCTCGGCGCTGCGAGCCCAGGTCGAGGCGGCGGGCTTCGTTTTCGACGGCGAGACCGATGTCGTGCGCAACCCCCAGGACGATCGCAGCCTGTCGGTTTTCGACGCGGCGATCCGGGGCCGCAGCGACCAGTTCGTCTATCGCTTCAGGAAGCCCGGCTGACGGGTCTGGCGGGCGGCAGGGTGAGGGTCTATCCCCGAGCAAAATCGCTTTCGGGAGAGACGTCATGGGCACTCGCAAGATCGCCTTCATCGGCCTGGGCAATATGGGCGGCGGGATGGGCGCGAACCAGGCGAGGGCCGGCCATGCGGTGGCGGCTTTCGACCTGTCGGCCGCGGCGCTGGAGCGGGCGAAGGCGGCGGGCTGCACCCCGGTCGGTTCGGTCGCCGAGGCGGTGCGCGACGCGGACGTGGTCATCACCATGCTGCCCGCCGGGCCGCATGTGCTGCAGGTCTATGCCGAACAGATCCTCGGTGCGGCCCCGTCGTCGGCGCTGTTACTGGACTGTTCGACCATCGACGTGGACACGGCGCGCAAGGTTGCGGGGCTGGCGAAGGACGGGGGCTATGCCTTCGCCGACGCGCCGGTGTCGGGTGGGACGGTGGCGGCGGACGCAGGGACGCTGGCCTTCATGGTCGGCTGCGACGAGGCGGACTTCCCGGCGATCGAGGCGGCGCTGGAGCCGATGAGCCGGGCGACCTTCCGGGCCGGCGACCACGGGGCCGGGCAGGCCGCCAAGATCTGCAACAATATGATCCTGGGCATCACCATGCTGGGCACCTGCGAGGCGATCGCCCTGGCCGAGAAACTGGGGCTGGACCCGGTGAAATTCTTTGACATCGCCGCCAAGTCGTCGGGCCAGAGCTGGAGCGTGACGAACTATTACCCCTGGCCGGGTCCGGTGCCGACGGCCCCGTCGAACCGCAACTATGACGGCGGGTTTGCCACCGCGATGATGCTGAAGGACCTCAAACTGGCCCAGGACGCGGCGGCGAAGGCCGGAGCATCGACGCCGCTGGGCGCGCAGTCCGAGGCGCTGTTCCAGTTGTTTGACCGGCTGGGCTTTGGCGGCCGCGACTTCTCGGGCATCCTGCAGATGCTGCGCGGTCGGCTGGATGAGCTGCCGAAGGGGTAATGAGAACCGTTATCAATGAAGGGCTTGCGACGATTTCGTCTTGCCCGGCGTGTGGACTTTGGGGTGTCATCGGCGCATCACCGCGCCGTTCCGACGCCAGCGAAAGCCGTCACCCCGTGTTCGACTACACCTCTGCCTTCCAGTCCGCCGTCGATCAGGTCAAGGATGAGGGGCGCTACCGCGTCTTCGCCGACCTCAAGCGGGTGCGGGGCCAGTTTCCCAGGGCCGTTCGCCGGCGCGAGGACGGGTCCCAGCAGGACTGCGTGATCTGGTGCTCCAACGACTATCTCGGCATGGGGCAGCATCCAGACGTGCTGGAGGCGATGCAGGCCGAGCTGGACGCCGTGGGTGCCGGAGCCGGGGGCACGCGCAACATCTCGGGCACCACGCGTTCGGCGGTCGATCTGGAGTCCGAACTGGCGTCCTGGCACGGCAAGGAAGCCGCGCTGCTGTTTACCTCGGGCTATGTGGCCAATGAGGCGACACTGACGACGCTGCAGCGCATCCTGCCGGGCCTGATCATCTTCTCCGACAGCCTGAACCATGCCTCGATGATCGCGGGCATCCGCAACGGCGGCTGCGAGCGGCATGTGTTCTTGCACAATGACCTTGTGCACCTTGAGAGCCTGCTGGCCGCTGCGCCCGCTGATGCGCCCAAGCTGGTCGCCTTCGAGAGCGTCTATTCGATGGACGGCGACATCGCCGACCTGGCCGGCACCATCGCCCTGGCGCGGAAATACGGCGCGATGACCTATCTCGACGAGGTCCATGCGGTCGGCCTGTACGGGGCGACCGGTGCCGGCGTGGCCGAGCGCGACGGGGTGCTGGACGGGATCGACATCGTCGAATGTACGCTGGGCAAGGCGATCGGCGTCATGGGCGGCTATATCGCGGCGGATGCGGTCATCGTGGACGCCGTGCGCAGCTGGGCCGCAGGCTTCATCTTCACCACCTCGCTGCCGCCGGCCCTGACGGCCGGGGCCCTGGCCTCGGTCCGCCACCTGAAGGCGCACCCCGAACTGCGCGAGGCGCATCAGGAACGGGCCGGGACGCTGAAGCGCCGCTTCGCCGAGGCGGGCATCCCGGTCATGGCGTCCGAGAGCCATATCGTGCCGGTGTTCGTCGGTGATCCGGTCCACGCCAAGTTGATCTCGGACATGCTGCTGGAAGAGCACGGCATCTATGTCCAGCCGATCAACTATCCGACCGTGCCCAAGGGGACCGAGCGGCTGCGCTTCACGCCCTCGCCCAACCACGACGACGCCATGATGGACGCCCTGGTCACGGCCATGGACCGGCTGTGGACCCACTGCAACGTCGCCCGGATGCCCGTCGCGGCCTAGATTGATCCCGCTCATCCCCGCGAAAGCGGGGACCCAGTTCTTTCGTGAGGCCTATGTTCGGGCTCAATCTAAATGCCAGTCCTGAGGAACGGAGTGCCCCAAACACCGGGGCCCCGCTTTCGCGCGGATGAGCGGGACAGGGGGTAGCGGCCGGGATCTGGGCGAGGTCATCACCGAGGCGATCCGGCACGGCATCTATCTGAAGGTCACAGCCGTCCACGTCGCCACGGGGGTCGAGGCGACTGCGGTCGGGCCGGCGGCGGAGCACAAGGCGGTCGAACGCCTCGCCATTGCCAAGCTCAAGCGGTTGATCGCCGCGTCCTGACACAAGATGTTGTGGCACTGGCCCCGCGGGACTAGATAGAGCGCCTCTCTTTCCGCCAGACCCGGATGCCGCCCGTGACCGCCCATTTCATCCACGACGCCTATTTCTCGCGCGGCCTGTCGCAGAGCGATCCGGACGTGTTCGCCGCCATCGAGGGCGAACTGCATCGCCAGCAGGAACAGATCGAGCTGATCGCGTCCGAGAACATCGTCTCCAGGGCGGTGCTGGAGGCGCAGGGCTCGGTCCTGACCAACAAATATGCCGAGGGCTATCCCGGGCGGCGCTACTATGGCGGCTGCGAATATGTGGACGTGACCGAGGATCTGGCGCGCGAGCGGGCCAGGACGCTGTTCGGCGCGGCCTTCGCCAACGTCCAGCCGCATTCGGGGGCCCAGGCCAACCAGGCGGTGTTCCTGGCCCTGCTGCAGCCCGGCGACACGTTCCTGGGCATGGATCTGGCGGCGGGCGGGCATTTGACCCACGGCAGCCCGGCCAACCAGTCGGGCAAATGGTTCCGGCCTGTGACCTATAGCGTGACCGCCGACACCCATCTGATCGACTATGACCACGTCGCCGAGATGGCGCTGAAGGAGAAGCCCAAGCTGATCGTGGCCGGGGCCTCGGCCTACAGCCGTCACATCGACTTCGCCCGCTTCCGCGAGATCGCCGACAGCGTCGGTGCCTGGCTGATGGTCGACATGGCCCACTATGCCGGTCTGGTGGCGGGCGGGGCCTATCCGAACCCGGTGCCGCACGCCCATGTGGTGACGACCACGACGCACAAGACCCTGCGCGGACCGCGCGGCGGCCTGATCCTGTCCAACGACGCGGATCTGGGCAAGAAGTTCAACTCTGCGGTCTTCCCCGGCCTGCAGGGCGGGCCGCTGGAGCATGTGATCGCCGCCAAGGCCGTGGCCTTCGGCGAGGCGCTGAAGCCCGAGTTCAAGGCCTATGCGAAACAGGTCGTGCTGAACGCCCAGGCCATGGCCGCCGTGCTGGTCGAGCGCGGGCTGGCGATCGTCTCGGGCGGCACCGACAGCCATCTGATGCTGGTCGACCTGCGACCCAAGGGCGTGACCGGCAAGGCGACGGAGCTGCAGCTGGAGCATGCCCTGATGACCTGCAACAAGAACGGCGTGCCGTTCGACACCGCGCCCTTCACCGTCACCTCGGGCGTGCGGCTGGGGACCCCGGCGGGAACCACGCGCGGCTTCGGCGTGGCCGAGTTCCAGCAGGTCGGGCACTGGATCGCGGATGTGGTGTCCAGCATGAACGGCGGCGATGAAGCCGATCCGGCCGTGGTCGCCGAGGTGTCGGGCAAGGTGCGGGAATTGACGGCGCGCTTCCCGATCTACGGCTAGGGCCGACGGATGAAATGCCCCTTCTGCGGTCACGCGGACAGCCAGGTGAAGGACAGCCGGCCGTCCGACGACAGCGCGGCGATCCGGCGGCGCCGGGCCTGTCCCAACTGCGGCGGGCGGTTCACGACCTTCGAGCGCGTTCAGCTGCGCGAACTGGTGATCCTGAAGCGGAACGGACGGCGCACGCCCTTCGATCGCGACAAGCTGGAACGGTCGCTGGCCATCGCCCTGAGGAAACGACCGATCCAGCCCGAGCAGGTCGAGCAGATGGTGTCGCGGATCGTGCGCCAGCTCGAGAGTCTGGGTGAGACCGAGATCCCTTCCAGCGTCGTCGGCGATTTCATCATGAAGGCGCTGAAGGCGGTCGATGAGGTCGCCTATGTCCGCTACGCCTCGGTCTACAAGGATTTTCGGGCGACCGGGGATTTTGCGCGCTTCCTGGGCGACGAGGGTCTGGGCGACGACCCGGGACCGTCGAAGACCTGATGCGGCCCCGGATCACCTGGAAGGTCGCCACGTCCCTGGACGGGCGCATCGGCACATCGACGGGCGAGAGCCAGTGGATCACAGGGCCGGTGGCGCGTGCGCAGGGGCATCGGCTGAGAGCGGCGCATGACGCGGTGCTGGTTGGCGTCGAAACCGTGCTGGCGGATGATCCGCGCCTGACCGTCCGGTTGCCGGAGGGGGAGGGCGGTTCCGATCCCCTCCGCGTCGTGCTGGACAGCCGGCTGAGAACGCCCCCGTTCGCGCGGCTGGCTACCGTGGGTACGCTGATCCTGACGACGCGCGAGCCCATGCCGGTGGGCGAGGCCGAGATCCTGCGCGTCGCCGGAGATTCCAGCGGACGGCCGAGCGTCGAGGCGGTGCTGGCGACCCTCGCGGCCAGAGGGGTCAAGACCCTGATGATCGAGGGCGGCGGGCGGGTCGCGGCCTGTTTCGTGACGGCGGGCGTGGTCGATGCCATCGAGTGGTTCCGCGCGCCGATCCTGCTGGGCGGCGACGGCCGTCCGGGGGTCGCAGCCCTGGCCCTGGCGCGGCTGGCGCATGCGCCGCGCTACCGGCGCCTTGCGGCCGAGCCCATGGGTGACGACCTGTGGGAACGCTACGAAAAGGCCGCATGATGTTTCCCGCCCTTCTGTCCGAAAACCGGCGTCCCCGTTTCGGGACGGCGGGCTAGTGTTCACCGGCATCATCACCGACATCGGCCGGGTTCGCTCGGTCACCCCGACCGCGCGTGACCGGCGCTATGCGGTTGAGACGGCGTGGGACGTGGCCGGCATCGACCTGGGCGCATCGATTAGCCATGCGGGGTGCTGTCTGACCGTCGTCGAGAAGGGCGAGCGGTGGTTCGCGGTCGAGGTCTCGGGCGAGACGCTGGACAGGACGACGCTGGGCGGCTGGTCAGCCGGGACAGCGGTCAATCTGGAGCGGGCGACGAAGGTGGGCGATGAGCTGGGCGGCCATATCGTCTCGGGCCATATCGACGGGCTGGGGGTTGTGGTGGAGATCACGCCGGAGGGCGGGTCGCACCGGCTGACGATCGAGGCCCCGGAGCCGCTGCACCGGTTCATCGCAGCCAAGGGGTCGATCACGGTGGACGGCGTTTCGCTGACCGTGAACCGCGTGAACGGTCGCCGGTTCGGGCTGAACATCATCCCGCACACCTGGGATGCGACGACGCTTGGCGCGCTGAAGGTCGGGGACCCCGTCAATCTGGAAATCGACATGCTGGCGCGATACCTCGCGCGGTGGCAGGAGACCGCGTGATGCATCTGGCCGCCAGCAACCCCGACAGTCCGATCAGTCCGATCGAGGACATCCTTGAGGACGCCCGCAACGGGCGGCCCTACATCCTGGTGGATGCCGAGGATCGCGAGAACGAGGGCGACGTCATCATCCCGGCCCAGTTCGCGACGCCGGACCAGATCAATTTCATGGCCCGCCATGCGCGCGGCCTGATCTGCCTGGCCATTACGGCAGAACGCGCGCGACAGCTGCGCCTGCCCCCGATGGCGGCGGAAAACCGCGAGAGCATGACGACCGCCTTCACCGTCTCGATCGAGGCGGCGGAGGGGGTGACGACCGGCATCAGCGCGGCCGACCGTGCACGCACGGTTCAGGTCGCGTCGGATCCGACCAAGACCGCCGACGACATTGTTTCTCCCGGACATGTGTTTCCGCTGGTGGCGCGCGACGGGGGGGTGCTGGTCCGGACCGGCCATACCGAGGCCGCGGTCGACATCAGCCGCATGGCGGGGCTGACCCCGGCCGGCGTGATCTGCGAGATCATGAACGACGACGGCACCATGGCGCGGCTGCCGGACCTTGTCGCCTTCGCCCAGCTGCACGGGCTGAAGATCGGCACCATCGCCGACCTGATCGCCTATCGCAGGCGCACCGAGCGGTTCGTCGAACGGGTCATGGACCAACCGTTTGAAAGCGTCCACGGCGGGCCGTTCCGGCTGATGCTCTACCGGAACACCATTGAGGGGGCCGAGCATGTGGCTCTGGTCCACGGCCGGATCGAGCCTGGCAGGCCGACGCTGGTCAGGATGCACCAGGTCGATTTCGCCGCCGACCTGTTGGGCCATGTCGAAGCACGCCAGAGCTATATCCCCGGTGCGCTCAAGACCATCACAAGGCACGACGGGCCCGGCGTGGTGGTGTTCCTGCGCGATCCGACGCTGCAGGGGCTGGCCGAACGGCTGGCGGGTCTCGACAGACCGGCAGCCGTCGACCGGTCGTTGCGCAACTATGGGGTCGGCGCGCAGATCCTGCTGGACCTCGGCGTCAAGGACATGATCGTGATGAGCTCGACACGACCCGAACCCGCCGCGATCGAGGGCTATGGCCTGAGGATCGTCGGCTGGCGTGACATGGACGGAGAAGACCAATCCTGAGCGAACCCACCCGCGTCCTGATCGTCGAGGCGCGCTTCTATGACGAACTGGCCGATGCGCTGCTGGAAGGCGCCAGGGACGCGCTGACAGCCCAGGGCGTGACGTTCGATGTCGTCACCGTGCCTGGGGCACTGGAAGTGCCACCGACCATCGCCCTGGCCAATGAGGCCGGGAAGTATCCGACCGCCCCTCGATACGACGGCTATGTCGCCCTGGGGTGCGTGATCCGGGGCGAGACCTATCATTTCGAGATCGTCTCGGATCGGTCGGCGGCCGGGATCATGGATCTGGGCATCAAGGGTCTGATCATCGGTAACGGCATCCTGACCGTCGAGGACGAGACCCAGGCCTGGGCGCGGGCCAGGCGGTCGGAAGGCGACAAGGGCGGGGGTGCGGCGCGGGCCTGCCTGGCGCTGATTGCGCTCAGGAAGCGATTGCGCCTAGGGCTCGGCGCATGACCGAACCCCACAGTGTCCAAGCGGTCCTCGCCCAGCTCGCCGAAAGCGAGAAAGCGCGCGCCGAGCCGCAGCTGACCAGCCGTCAGCGCCGGGCACGAACGGTCGCACGGCTGGCGGCGGTGCAGGCCCTGTACCAGATGGAGCTGGCCGGGGAGGGGGTGGAGACGGTCATCACCGAGTTCGCCAACCACCGTTTCGACGCCGACATCGAGGGCGAGGCGCTGGCCGAGGCGGACGAGGCCTGGTTCGGCGATATCGTGCGCGGGGTGATCGGGAGCCAGAAGGCCATCGACGGAGCGGTGAAGGCGCGGCTGGCTTCGAACTGGCGGATGGAACGTCTGGACGCGACGCTCCGGGCCCTGCTGCGCTGCGGAGCGTGGGAGCTGGCGCACAAGCAAGAGGTGCCGAAAGAGATCCTCATCGACGAATACGTCGAACTGGCCAAGGCCTTCTTCGACGAGGCGGAGGCCAGGTTCGTCAATGCGGCGCTGGACGGCGTGGCCCGCGACGTGCGCGCGAAAGCCTGAGCCATGGCCGCCGTCGACGCCGCCGGCGAGTTCGAGACGATCCGGACGCTGCTGGCCCCGTTGGCGCACCCGGAGTATGCGCTGGGGCTGATGGACGATGTGGCCGTCCTGCCCTCGAGACCGGGCTACGACCTTGTGATGACCAAGGACGCCATCGTTGAAGGCGTCCATTTTCTGGCGGCCGATCCATTGGATGCGGTGGCCCAGAAGCTGTTGCGGGCGAACCTGTCGGACCTCGCGGCCAAGGGCGCAGAACCCTTCGGATATCTGCTGGCCTGCCACTGGTCACCGCGCTGTGGCTGGCCCGAGCGGGAAACCTTCGTCGAGGGTCTGGCGAGCGACCAGAAGACTTTCGGGATCCGCCTGCTGGGCGGCGATACGGTCCGGACCCCGGGGCCGGCGTCGTTTTCCGCGACCCTGCTGGGGTGGGTCGCGAAAGGCCGGACGATCCTGCGCGCGGGTGCCAGACCGGGTCACGCCGTCTATGTCACCGGCAGCATCGGCGACGGCTGGCTGGGGTTGCAGGCGGCCCAGGGCCGGCTTTCGCTGGATCCGGCCCGGATTGAGGCCCTGGCCGAACGCTATCGACGGCCGACGCCGCGTCTGGCCTTCGGACAGGCGGTGCGGGGTCTGGTCGGCGCCGGGGTCGACATCTCGGACGGGCTGATCGCCGATCTGGGCCATGTCGCTGCGGCCAGCGACGTCGGGATCGCCCTGCAGCTGGAATCGACACCCCTGTCCGCCGCCGCCTCCGCCTGGTTCGAAAACCGGACCGACCCCCAGGCGGCGCTCGAGGATATGGCATCCGGGGGCGACGACTATGAGGTGGCGATCACCGTGCATCCACTGGACGAGACGGCGGTGAAGCGGGAGGCCGACCGGCTCCATCTGCGCCTGACCCGGATCGGCGAGGTCACGGCGGGCTCCGGCGTCTCCGTGCGCTACCTCGGTCGGCCCGTCCCGATTCGAAACGCCGGCTGGACCCACGACCAGGCGGCCGTGCCGGGCGACTGAAACGGAATCTCAACCGGTTCCGGGCATGGTGCCGCCCATGCGCCGCAGAGACCTTTTCGCCGTCGGAACCCTGGCCCTCG
>Ga0163144_10018466_pt1 | contig 14107 bp, 11 predicted proteins | sample OliLak19BULKMAT1_FD_123175 | JGI IMG/M metagenome (GOLD analysis project Ga0163144, IMG submission 123175) | Freshwater microbial mat bacterial communities from Lake Vanda, McMurdo Dry Valleys, Antarctica - Oligotrophic Lake LV.19.BULKMAT1 | ecosystem: Environmental > Aquatic > Freshwater >... | reverse complement strand
GGTTGAACGCAGCCCGTGATCATTGCCGTTCCAACGACGAGGACGGTGCTCCAGCGTTTCGCGGGAAACCATGAGGACCTATTCTGAACGGGAAGTTGGGTGGCCTTCATTGGGCGGTGAGCAGGAGGACAAGCCAGGGCGCGGGGAAATTTCGCACGGCGCGTCACCAGCAATTGTATTAGGGTTATTGTTACGGCTGAAGGGAGGACGCCTGGAAGGTCGCGAAGGTGATCTTTTCGTACGGACTTTTCTCGCCGCGTTCGTAGAGGCAGCCGGCGGTGTCATCGTCGAGGCGGACGAGACACGAATATGCGGCGGGACCTTGATGGAGGACGAGCTTCCCGGGCCAGGTCTTCGCGTCGTCGCTGCTCCCGCGCACGGTCAGCGCGATCCGGAGCTTGGGGTCGGCGGGGTTGGAAAAGAGGATCAATCCGGAGCGTCCGGCCCGCGGCCAGGATTGGCGGAGAATACTGGCCTGGCATACCGGTTCCACCAACTCAGGTTGATCGACGGGTGCCGTCCAAGTGAGACCGCCGTCCTGGCTCGTCGAGTGCGTGCGGCGACTGCGACCAAAATACGAGCGCATGTCGAAGAGCAGGCCTCCCGCGGGTTGCGCGAGTTCGATCATTTGGCTTTCATTGGTGTGTGCACCCGTAGTGCCGCCGGGTTTCCAAGTCTGGCCGTGATCATCGGAATAAAGGGCGTGCGTGCGATGTGAATACGGTCCCCCGCGGAGATTCCCGGTCGGATCGTCGAAACTGTGATTGGCGGGAATCATGAGGCGTCCCGCGTGCGGGCCACGTTCGATCTGAATGCCGATGCCCGGACCGGTGGCGTACCAGCCCCAGGACGGGTCCTTGGTAGTGTCAGTGATCTCGACCGGCTTACTCCGGGTGACGCCATCATCCTCCGAGCGCAGTACCCAAGGTGTGCGCGTGCCCTGGCTGGTTTTATTGATGATGCGGGTTTCGCTGTCGCTTCCAAGGTTATGGGTCGCGAGGACGATAATGGCGCCCGTTTCGCGATCCACCACCGGGCACGGGTTGCCACAGGTATTGGCGCCATCGTCCCAGATTACGGCCTGCGCGCTCCAGGTGCGACCGCGGTCGTGCGATCGTTTGACGAGCAGATCGATGTCACCGGCGTCACCGCGCCCCGCGCGTCGGCCTTCGGCAAAGGCGAGCAACGTGCCTGCGCGGGTCTGAATGATGGAGGGAATCCGATACGTGTGATAACCATCGGTGCCAGCGACAAAGACGTCGGTCTGCTCCACCTGCGCGGAGGCACTAAAGGCGACGGCAAAGGTCAGGGCGGCGGCGAACACAAGGCGCGGGAACGTACAAGAAAGTGGCATGAGGAGAGGAATGAAGAGCAGGTGCGGGGAAGGAAGCAGGCGAAGGAGTGACCTCCAATCCAGTGCAGCGGTCAGAGGGCTATTTCTTTACACCGACGTTTGGCTGCATGATCCATTCCATATTAAAACGGGCAAGGGTAAGGGCGTCGTAGGGGCTTGGTTTTTCGGAGTGAACGCCGCGCTCATAGAAACACAGGATCGTGCCATCCGGCAACACGGCGAGATCGCTGTAGGCGCTCGGACCGGACTCGAGCGACCGACTATAACTCCAAGTTTGTCCGTCATCTTCGCTGATTCGCGTGGTGAGGTTCTTGCGCTCCCGCGTGCCACTCGCGGGATTCGTGAAGATGAGGCGCGAACGTGTCTGGGGGGCGCTCGCCGGAATCATAACCATGCCGGCCATGCAGACGGGTTCCGTTAGCGCTGGGTCGAACCGGGGCTCTGACCACCCGGTCGCGCCGTCACGGCTGGTGACGACCAGACGGTGCGGCGCGGCGGTGCGTTGGCGTGCGTTGAGCAGCACGCGACCGTCGCTCAATTCAACCACGGCGGATTCGTTGGGGCCGAAACGTTCCGTCGTGACGAGCTCACCGCGTTGCCACGTGCCTCCGTGATCGTCGCTATAGATGGTCGCTGCCACCGTGGGGCCGTGCGGGCTGGTTTTCGAGGTGGAGAGCCAGACGGGCACGAGTAAACGTCCGTTGCGCAACTGAATCCCGTGACCCGGACCGGTGGCGATTACCCGCCAATTATATTCAGGGCGAAATTCCTCAAACGTTGCGGTAATCTCAGTCGGTGAGCTCCACGTCACCCCGTCATCATCGCTGCGCAGATAAAAGCAGCGCATATATTCTATGCAATATAACAGGTGCACGGCTCCCGTCACCTGGTCGGTGATGGCGACGGGGTTATTGACCGTCTGATCCGCCGGGCCACCGCTCTTCTTTGCGAGTGCGACCGGGTTGCGGGCCACGCGTGGCCCCATATGAGCGATCTGGCGGGGAGCGTCCCACGTGCGCCCGCCATCCGTGCTGCGGCGGAGATGAATCTCGATCTCACCCCAGTCGGATTTGGAGTGCTTGCGCGCTTCGCAATACGCTAGCACGGAACCCGCCTTCGTGACGACAATCCCCGGGATGCGGTACCCGGCGAAACCGCGTTCGCCAGCAGTAAACACGTCCGCCTTTTCCAATCTGGGCTCGGCAGCCTCCGTCCTTGAAATTGAGGCCGTTGTGGCGACTACGACGGCGAGGGAGAGGAACGAAAGCGATCGGGCTCGATTCATGAGAACAGAAAGGGGGAAGGGCGGAGAGTCGGAGGCCTCCGCCCGTCGGAGAAAGTATCGGGATCAGAACGTCCCGCGAATTCCGATATTGGTATAGAATCCGAGTTCCTGCCAGCGTTGGCCCCTGGCATAATCGGGGGTGTTGGGCGCGTAGCGTTGGAGGTCCTGGACGAAGCCCCCGACATCCGTCGCTGATGCATAAATGGAGTAGCGCTTGGATAAACTGAATTGGGCATTGAGTCCGATGCGGGTACGCTTCGCCTGGTAGTTGAAGGTATCGGCGGGAATGCCGTTGGCGGCATTGACGGCAACAGCACCGCGACGCATGTCGCCCAGGTAGCTGATCGTACCTTTGATGAAATAACGGGCGCGAACAAAGTTGATGCCGCCGGAAAAGCTCTCGGGATTATATCCCGTGAAGTCGGCGGCATTGGAGCCGCTGAGCTCGAGCTTGGTGGCATTGACGAAGATCTGGAGGCCGCGAGCCCAATGCGGCAGAAACGTGAGCGACTGCCGGTAGCCGAATTCGATGCCGTCGATGGTGGCATCGCCGGCGTTGAAGCGGGTGGCGATTTCATAATTCAGATAGCCCGGATCGCTTTCCAAACCGTAGATGGCGAGCAGCTCGGGGGTGGCTTGATCGCGGGATGTGCCGAAAAAGTCTTTGATACTTTTCCGAAACAGACCCACAGAGCCGAAGCCGTCTTTGATGTGATAGGACTCGAGGGAGAGATCATAACTGGTGGCGGTCCACGGCATCAGGCCGGAATTGTTGACCGTGATCGTCGGGCTGGCGACGTCGGGTTCCGTAATCGTCGTTCCGGGGATGATGAAATTGATATTGGGCCGACCGAGGGTGTGAGCATAGGCGGCTCGGACGACGAGATTTTCGGTTAGATTGTACGTCAAATTGAGGCTCGGATAAAAGCCATCGTAGTCGCGTTTCGAATACGCCCCGCGTTCCTGAAAACGGAGTTGCCGAAGCGCGAGGGCGTCCCCGGTGAGGAAGACGCGCTGGCCCGCGGCGTTGCGGACGAAACTGCCGTCGGCGTTGCGCTGGTACTGGGCGTTGATGTCGTTAAGGGGGCCACTGCCTTTGGTGTCGGTGCGTTCGTAGCGCACCCCCGCGACGATCCACAGTCGATTTTCGAGCAGCCGGATATCGCCTCGCAGATAGGCGGCGGAAACCGTCTCGGTGAATTCCCGTGAGTTGTTCACGTAGTTCTGGTGAGAGGTCGCGAGGTCTTCCACGAACCAGGTGGGCTGAGCTTGGAAGAGGTCGTAGAGCTTCTGGCCGCTAATCCAGCGTACGCGCTGTCCGTAAAGTGTCGGCGAGTCGGAGATGAACGCCTCGTCGAAGACGTCGAACCGGCCGGCGAGGCGGGAAGTGATATCCGTGGCGCCATTGGGTCGGAAGTTCCAGACGCGCGGGTAGCGGCGCTGATCGCGCTTCATGGTGTCCATCGCGGCTCCCAATTTGAGGGTGAAGGGCAGGACAGCGGCGAAGTCGCGGCCCACATCAGCCCGGGCATTGTACTTTTGGGTGTTCCAGTCGACCTGGTTGGTGTTGCCGCTCGTGATCGAATAGTTGGCGCCGTCGTATAGGTCGACCGGCTGATTTGCGCGATTGGTGGCGCTGTATCGGGTGGGAATACGCCCGCCGGAAGTGGGGATGTCGTCGCCGCGGATGATGAGGTTGGTAATGGTCGCTGGCGTGGTATTGAAAAAGCCCTCCTCGATGTCGGGACGGTCGGAAGCGGACGTGGAATACGAGCCGGCGGCATCGAAGCGCCAGACGTCTCCGCGATGGCGGTATTTCAACGTGTAGTGTTTGGTTTCGGTCTGGACATCCACGTTCTCGCCGCTGCCGTTCATGGTAACGGTGCCCACGCCGGTGGCGGCACCTTGGGTAAAGCGCTCAGTGCCCGTGGCGCCGGCGCCATAATTGAGCGTTAGTACGCTGCGAGTAATATAGAGATCGTAATCACGATACTGCAGGCTGCCGGAAAGCGTATCCTTTGGGCTGATGCGCCAGTCGAAACCGACCTGGCCCTGCAGCGTGCGAAACGTTTGCGCGAGGCTGTTCCACTGACTCTGCCGTTGGAACAAGTCGACGAGATTCCACTCAGCTGTCTCATCCGTCTGTTTGGTCCCTCCCTCCATGGGCTTGTGTCGCCACGTGCGACCGCCGCCAATCGTGACGGCGAAGTTTTTGCTGATCGGGTGCAGGTAATTGAAATCGAAGGACGGCTCGATGAAGTCGGGACTTGTCCCTTTCACATGATTGCGGGGACCACCGTCGAAAGTCAGTCCGTTCCGGCTGTGAAACATGGTGTAAGCGTTGACCGAGAGCTTGGGCTTGCGGGCCTCGAAGCCGCTGCGACTGATCAGATTGATCGAACCCCCGAGGCCGGAAGCGGGCATGTCGGGCGTGGGCACTTTGGTGACTTCGACGCGCGAGATATTGTTCATCGGAACTTCGCGCAGATCGAGCGAGCGGCTGTTGCCGGCGAACGAGCCGGCCTTTTCGGCACCGTCAACGGTCAAGCCGGAGTTGTTGCCGGGGAAGCCCCGGAGCGAAACGGAGGTGGGCTCGGAGCCGGATGTCTGGATCGAGACGCCGGGAAGAAAGAGGAGGAATTCTCCGATGTTCTCATTGCCGCGGTCACCGAATTCATCGATCGCCACGACGTTTTTGATATTGGGGGAATGGCGCTGCTCATTCATCGCGATCGCCTGGGCGCTCATCTCGCGGTCGGCGACCACCCTGAACGCGTCAAGTTTGACGGTTGCATCCGGAGTGCCGGCGGATCCGCCGCCCCGGTCGAGCTGGAGTTCGAACTCGCGGGCGACGGAGCCGCCAGCAGGCACCTGCACCGTGGCGGCCTGGCTTTCCATCCCGAGATAAAGCACGCGGATATTGGCCGTACCGGCAGGAACGCCAGCGAAGCGATAGGAACCACTCTCGTCCGTAATTGCCTCACGGCTGATGCCCTCGATGGTCACACGGGCATTGACGAGCGCGTTGCCGCTGGCGGCGTTGAAGACGCGGCCCTCGACGACGCCCGTGGAAACCTGGGCATGGAGCGCAGGCGCGGTGGCGAGAGTAAGGACCGTGCTGGTGGCAATTAAGACCAGAGCATGCGAACTCAACAAGGCTGCGGCAAAGCGGACGAGAAAACGATCCGGGCGCACAGCGGTGCCGCGGCGATGGGTTTGGAGGTTCATGAATGCAGGGGTTGCAGGGGTTGCAGCGCGGGTAGTTCCGCAGCTCGAGGTGAACGACGGCAGCGCGGACTTCCCCGAACAATGGCAAACGAGTGGTCTCTTTATGGGGCCTCTTATGGTCCGAGCGGGAATGGCAGCCCGCACAAGTACTGACGCTGTCGGGTCCCGCTCACTTCGATTCGACGGTGAACAACTGGTTCGGCTGCGACCACACGATGCGGGCCAGGAGCACGCGATTGTAGGTCCGGCTTCCCTTGGTTGGAATTTCCGAGGAAATTACCCAGGTTTCCTGCGGGCTGAAGTCGAGTACACCAAATCCCGCCCCGAGGTCCGCATCGCTCTCAGGAATCAAGACCCTTTCGGTGGCGCGGATAATGTGGAGCTTGTCGGGATCGACTTGGGCGATAAAGAGCGGAGCGCGGTGACGGAAGACGTGATCGTTGCTGGCGCCACGGCGGGTATAGACCAGATAAAGGGTTTCGTTGTGCGCGACCCAATGCTGCTGCGTATTGTAGCTGCCGAGCACCTTGCCATCGTCATAGGTCCATTCCACGAAGGGTTCGTAGTTGAGTCCGTCTTTGCCGCGCGCGACGAAAGCCGAGTGGTCAGCGCGCATGGTGAGAAAGAAGCGACCCTGGAAGCCGGTTACCGAGGGTTCATAAAGTCCGCGTTCCCGTGGGATGACAAATTCCGAACCGTGCTCGACGTAGGTCAGCTTGTGACCATCGAAGCGGCAGCGCGCGACGATCGTTGTATAAAATCGGTGCGCCGGATCCTTGCGGTACCGGATCGGAAGCAGGATCTCGCCGTTCGGGAGGTCAAAGCGCTGGTTGCAGCCGGAATTTGGTTCCAGGAACGGTTTGCCCTCACGGTCGGACGCCGGGAGATCGAGCAGCTTAAGTTCACTCCAGCGATTCTGTGCCGGGGTGTATATTGCGTAAGAGACGCGCTCGAGCCCGCGGTCTTCCCTGGTTCCGCCGAGAAACCCGAACGTTTTACCCGTGGCGAGTACAACGCCAGTCGCGGCGTGCCATTGCGGATAAACGTCGCCGATCACGAAGTCATATCCTTCCGGCATGCGCGTGCGGCGCAGGCTCTCGATTCGCGATGGAGGACTCCACGTCCACCCGCCATCGCCCGATACCAGCTGAAACATGTCCTTGTAGCCGTGCGTGACGGTGGGATCCGTTTCCTGGGTCGTCAGTATTACGCGGGAAGGCTTTCCGGGAATGAGGGCGGCGCGGGATTGAGTGAAAAACTGGAGGTCGTGTCCGGTAAGGATGGTTTCCAACTCGACGCGATACGGCGGGCGAGGAGGTGCGGCGGTGGCCCCTTCGATGGTAAGCACAGCTGCCAGCGCCGTAAATGACGTGCCGAGTGAAAGAAGGTGGAGGAGTGTCATAGGAGTAGATGGGTTCACGTGTGCCCGTTATGGGGCCGCAAGCGACCTCTGCGAAAGCACGAATTTGGCGGGCGACAAGGTTGGAAACGCGACTGTCGAAAAAAGCCAAGCCGCACGAAAGCACGCACGGGAGGTGCATTCATGAGACCACTCGTCAGGTATTGTCTGCGAAATGGCTGGGGCGAGTCTCGGCCTCTTCTTATTCGCATGACTTCGAAACAACTTCGCGCCGCGCTGCGCAACGGGGACCGGGTTTATGGAACGCTCATTGTTTCGGATTCACCGCGGTGGCCGGCACAGATTGCCGGAATCGGTCTCGATTTCGTTTTCATCGACACCGAGCACGTTGCCCTCGATCGGCAGGCGCTGGCCTGGATGTGCCAGACGTACTCCGCGCTGGGATTGCCGCCGATTGTACGGATTCCGTCACCCGACCCGTACGCAGCAACGATGGCGCTTGACGCTGGCGCGGCCGGAATCGTTGCACCCTATATCGAAACGGCGGATCAGGTGCGGTCGTTGCATGGCGCCGTTAAACTCCGTCCCATCAAGGGAGCACGACTCGAGGCGGTGTTGAGCGGCCGTGCCCGATTCGAGCCGGAGCTGGAAGCGTATCAACAAAAGCACCACGCAGAAACCATGCTGATCATCAACGTCGAAAGCCGGCCTGCGATCGAGAATCTCGACGCCTTGCTCGCAGTGGACGGCGTTGATGCCGTGTTGATCGGCCCGCATGATCTGTCGTGTAGTTTGGGAATTCCGGAGCGGTATGATGCGCCGGAGTTTGAAGCTGCGGTGCGCACCATCGCGCACCGCGCCCGGGCCCGGGGGATCGGCGTGGGGATCCATTCCTGGATGGGGACAGCGCGGGAGATCGCCTGGGCGGAAGCGGGGATGAACGTTCTCATCCACAGCGCGGACATCATCGCGATGCAACAGACGCTCACCGCCGAGATCCGCGAACTGCGCACTGCGCTCGGCGATCTGGAGTCGGGCGGTCAGGCGCAGGTGGTGAATATCTGAGAGGTTGCCCTGGGCGGCCCATCTCTGTGACTTCTGGACCGCCAAGGCAGCGTTTGCTTTACCATTCTCCATTCCGCCCAAATTTCGCGCGAGCGTTCTGGCCGAAGCACCCGGCGGCACGGTCGATCGCGGCAAGAATTTCGTACGCGGAGCGATTCTCGATTTCGCGCGCCGCAGGAATCAGGGTGTCGCACTCGTTGCCATCCATAAAGCTCGCCGCGTCGACGAGGCGAGCTTCGTCCTCGGCCGGTACGGCCAGGAAACCATGCTTGTCGGCATGGATGAACTGGCCGGGCTTGATTCGGCGACCGAAGACCTCCACCTCCACGTCCCAGCGCACCGGGCAGCTGAACGCGTGGCCCACGCAGAGTCGGCGGGCCAGCGCTTTGAATCCGGCGGCACTCATTTCGTCGACATCGCGGATCGCGCCATCGGTGATGGTGCCCACGCAGCCAAGCGCCCGATGGATATTGCTGTTCACTTCACCCCAAAACGCGCCAGCCACCCGCGGCTTGTCGAGATCCTGCACGACCACAATTTTGGGGCCGGGAACGCTTGCGACATAGGCGCGATAGTCGCTCCACGCGGACGGGTTGTTACGGGGATGCGCGCTGTTTCCCGGCTCCACCACCACGGTGATGGCAAATCCTACCATCGGCCCCATCTGCGGCATGAAGTCGCGGGTCTCCTCCTTGTTGAATGCTTCCTTGGACGCGTCGCTCCGGGTGATTTGCTCCCACCCGTTGTAAACGGTCGGAGTATTCCAGCGCTTTAACCGCAGGAGCGCGGCATGGGTGAGGCGTTCAGTCGTCGGGGACGGGATTGTTTTCGGAATCATGATTAGCGGACTCGCTGCGGTAGGGAGCGAAAGCCGGCGACATTGCCTCGGGAGGCTGAAACAGCAATGAGCCGACTCTGGCGAAAAAAACTGACCAGTGCAGACAGCTCAAAACGGCGGCGCATCGCACAGCGATTCGCCGGCAACGGCCCGTGGCATCAGCCGGACCTGTCGCACCGCCGGCGCGGCGCCGCCGATCATCGCCAGGAGCATTCGAGACAGCCGGCGGGCGAATGCGTCCGGAGTGATTGCGTAACGCGCAACGATCGGAGATAAAAACTCCAGAAAGTGGTCGCTGTCGCGGCTGATCAACGCGACATCCTGACCGGGTTTGAATCCGAGCCGCGACAATTCCGTCGCGACTGCGAGGACATTGAGTGAACGCGCGACGATGAAGCCGGTGGGCCGTTGCGTGAGCCGCATTGTCCGGGCGAGCGCCCGGCGAATGCCAGCCAACGTTCCATCGTGGCTCACGAGCAGAGAAGTAACCGCGCTCCCGCGGTGCGCGCCGATCGCCTCTTCGAATCCCAGCCGTTTCGCCTCGTCCCCGGCGGGTAGGGGGCAGGAGAGCACGAGAGCGATTCGGCGGTGGCCGCGAGCGAGGAGTTGGCCGGCGGCATGGCGGCAAACCGCCCGGTTATCCACATCGATCGCGGGTAGATCGACCCCGGCGTGCGGTGAACCGGCGAGCAGGCAGGAGATCCGATGGCGGGCGAACCACTGCTGCATTGGAAGGGAGGATAGCAGCAGCAGCCAGGTGTCGGCCGGCCGCTCCCGCACGCATCGGGCGAGATCCCGTTCCGGACGCGTCGTGAACTATCGCCACAGCGAGGATACCCAAGTGGTCGGCGCCTACAGTGCGGACGGAGGGCGGTCGTGGATCCCGGTGGAAATGGCGATGAGGTATACCGCGCCGCTCATCGTCGTCGCGGGGCTGCACCGTGTCGTCGAGAACGGCGTGCCCCGCTATCTGTTCGTGCGGTACGGGATGGCGGAACCAAGGACCGCTCCCGGACAGGCGGTTTCTGCCGTGGGGCGACTGGCTCGTGCGTGGCTCCTGATCGGGCGAGCCGGTTGAGCGGGAAATATTCGGCACGGGTGCGCGTCAAGGCAGGGCTTATAAAGGCGGCGAAAATGGGTATCCAGACGCCGAGTTGCTGCTGGATGGGACGATTGTCGCCGCAACCTATATCAATTATCAGGATGGACCCGAAAAGAATATTCCGTGGTCAGCATGCGGTTTCCGTGGCTGAGACCGACGAGCTCGCCGCTTTGAAATAACGCCTGCCAGTGAGTAGTGGGCCGAAGGTTCAAACGCTCAGGGGTGGCGAGTTGAGCGGCGTCGTCACCTCCGGAAAGCCGGGACACCCGGGTTTGCGCATGCAGTCGTCAGCGTGAGGTGGGCTCAGGGACCAGATGAAGTTTCGCGGCGTGCAAGGTAAGTTGAGCCACCGTTCGCAATCCCGTTTTTCGCGAGATCCGGCGCCGGACGTTCTGCACGCCGAATACCGACATGCCGAGGGAATCCGCGATTTCCTTGCTGAGCCGGCCGCGGGCTATTTCCTGGAGGACTTGGCGTTCGCGCGGCGATAATACTTCCGAGGGCGAGGGGGCCGCGGGACGCGTTTGCCGGAGCATCAAGGTGACATCGTTGCAGTAGTGTTGTCCCCCGTTCATCACGACCCGAATTGTATGTTCGAAAGCTGCAGCACCTTCGGACCGCAGCACAAAGCCCGATACACCGGCGTCCACGGCATCCCGCATGAGATCAGGGTGGGCCGAAGGACAGAAAATCACGATTTTCGTTCCGGGGCTGATCGCCTGAATCGCTCGCGAAAGACTGATCCCCTGGGTTTCCGACCACATGCATCCGTCTAAAATCGCGAGGTCGGGACGAAGCGTGCCGCACGCATTGATCCCCTCGTCGAAAGTCGAGGCGGCACTGACCACTTTGAATCCTCCCAAATGCACCAGGTAGTTAATGGTGAGCTGGCGGATCGAGGTAACGCCGTCCACGACGCAGACAGTCGTCGATACCGCGGTGGTTTCACTCTCGGACTCGGTGCCCGGGAACGGCTCGCCGGGAACCGTCAAGGTCGATGATGACAGTAAACCACCTCGTTTCATGGACGGCTTTTCTGGTCTAGCCTCCGCCGAATTCAATCCTTGCGTGCCCAATGAAGCGTATGGGGCAATAATTGATTGTCCGTAAATGAGATCAGTCCGCGCCGACGTTGACGCGAAGTTGTGAAAAGGGCTCTGAAGACCAAATGCCATTCATTACTAAACGGCATAACTTCCAACTACTTGACCGCCTGCCAACCCGCGACGGATTGATTTCCTCCCGACGCCCGTCCATGCAAGAGGGTGCATTGGCTGTAACTGCATGATCCTGGCGGACATCCTAGCGCCGGCGATTTTCCCAAACTGTCGGGATGATCAAATTCGAGGGCATCTCGCCCTCGAGCACAGCCAGAACCTGGCGGGCCGCCGTGACATGACTGCGGCAGCGGCCCTCCTCGGTGTAGGCGGCCATGTGCGGAGTGGCGACGACGCGGGGGTGACGAAAGAGGGGGTTGTCGGGGTTGGTGGGCTCGGTGGTCCACACGTCGATTCCGGCCCCTGCCAGGTGCCCCGTAACGAGGGCGTCCAGCGTGGCGGTTTCATCGAGCAGCGGTCCGCGGGCCGTGTTGATCACGATGGCGCCCCGCGGTAGCAGCGCGAGTTGATCCGCGCTAATCAGACGCCGAGTGGAGGCTTCCAACGGCACGTGGAGCGAGAGAACCTGAGCGTGTTGGAGCAGTTCAGGTAGGTCGGCGCAGGGTGTGACGCCGCATTCGGCGATGCGAGCGGCCGGAACAAAGGGATCGAGTGCGTGCACGCGCATCCGAATCGCGCGGGCGATTTCCGCCACCCGTCGCGCAATGCGGCCGAAACCCACCAAGCCGAGTGACTTCTCGGCCAAGTCGAAACCCATCACGTTGGGATCGAGTTTCCACTCGCCCGCCTTCGAGTTGTGATCCGCGGTGGGAATCCGACGCGCGACGGCAAACATGAGCGCGATCGCGAACTCGGCAGTTGATTCCGTGGGTGCCTCCGGAGTGTTGACCGCGCAGACTCCGGCGGCAGCCGCGGCATCGGCATCGACGTTGTCGTACCCGATTCCAGTCCGCGCGATCACCTTCAGTCGCGGGGCGCGGGCAAACGCCGCAGCGTCGTAGAACTCACGTACGCCCACAATGGCAGCGTCGGCAGCCGCGAAGTTGAAGGGAGTCGGGGCCGCGAGACCAGCGGGAACCGTCGGGCCGCTGAGGTGCACGCGCTCATGCAGGAGCGCTAACGCATCGCGATGAAGCGGAACATCGGTCCAGAGCAAGGGGAGTGCGTCGGACATGGGGAAGGGAACTACGCTCACGGTTTTAGGGGTTTAGCGCACGTCAAAAAGCGGGTGGTGGTCCCGGCACGGCGCAACCCCGGCTTTATGCGGTGCAGAGTTCGAGTAAGGTCGTGGCGCAGAGCCGGGCAAACTCGGGGTCGTTGATCGCGAGCGGCGACTCGAAAATCGGAATGCCCGGGCGAGCATTGCGGCGGATGCTGGCGAAGAGCGCGGCATCCGCCACGGGATCATAGAACGGCTGACCTGGTGCGCTGATCACACTAATCCCTCCGAGCGGGAGTAGAATCGAGACCGGCGCGCGGTAGCGGTTCACCTTTTCCGCGATAATTCGGCCCAATTCGGCACACTCCTCGGCGTTGGTCCGCATAAGGGTGACCTGTGGATTGTGATGATAGAAGCGACGGCCGGAGAACGTGGCCGGCACGGTCGGTGGTTCGCCGAAGTTCACCATGTCGAGGCATCCGGGGACGACGATCGCGGGAACGCCCGCTTTGCCCGCGGCGTCGAGGCGTTCGGGGCCGGCGCTGAGGATTCCGCCGACGAGTTCATCCGCCCATTCGGTGGTGGTGATATCGAGGACGCCGGCGACCATCCCACTCGCGATCAGGGCTTCCATGCTGCGTCCGCCGGTGCCGGTGGAGTGAAACACGAGGACCTCGAAGCCCGCGGCCTCCACAACGCGACGCGCTTCGTTCACGCAAGCCGTCGTATTGCCAAACATGCTGGCGACGACCAACGGTTTTTCGGAGGTGACGGCTCCCTGGCGTCGCGCGGCGGCGCCAACCATGCCGGCGATGGCCCCGGCGGCGTTTTCAAAAATGGTACGGGAGACGCGGTTGATGCCGGAGACATCGACGATCGCGGGGATCATGACGATGTCGGAGGTTCCGACATAGGCGGCCGTTTGTCCGCTCGCGAGAGTGGAGACCATGACCTTGGGAAAACCGATCGGCAGCGCGCGCATCGCCGCGGTGGCGATGGCGGTGCCGCCCCCGCCACCGAGTGAGATGATGCCGTTGATTTCGCCCTGCGCGACGAGTTCAGCCACGACCCGAGCCGCGCCACGGGCCATGAGCGCGACGCACTCGCCCCGATCCTTGCGCGCCAGGATCGTCTTCCAGTCGGGATCGCCCGCGGCGGCCACCTGCTCGGCCGCGATGTCGGGTCGCAGGGTCGGCGGCTCCAGGCACCCGACGTTAATCAGGCGCGTGGTGAAACCCTGGATACGCAGGGCGTCGGCCACGAATGTATGCTCGAGGCCTTTGGTATCGAACGTTCCGAGGATCGCGATCGTAGGCATGGGGAAATAGGGCGGCGCGCCCGTGAGTTGAGAGCGAAGGTTTGAAGAGCGACGAAATGAGGACCGGAATAAACTAAATTCGGCAGTTCAGATTAACCACATATCCTTCAGTTTTATTTTGAGCAAATCTGATCTCAGAGGTTCAGTCCGGGCGGGATAGATTAGCGGAGATCAGCGGAGATTAGCGTTCCTCCCGGTCTTTTCCGTCACGATTCCGGAATTGGAAAACGCGGCGGCTTCATTCCCAGAATCTGCGGACGAGACGGAAAGACCAAGGCAG
>Ga0163144_10018465_pt1 | contig 14108 bp, 12 predicted proteins | sample OliLak19BULKMAT1_FD_123175 | JGI IMG/M metagenome (GOLD analysis project Ga0163144, IMG submission 123175) | Freshwater microbial mat bacterial communities from Lake Vanda, McMurdo Dry Valleys, Antarctica - Oligotrophic Lake LV.19.BULKMAT1 | ecosystem: Environmental > Aquatic > Freshwater >... | reverse complement strand
ATCGTGCAATGCATCGAACCAATCGCCACGGGCGAGCCGATCCCCGGCGCCGCCGGCGGCGGTGCCGAACCCGAAATCATCGGCCGCAAGGCCGACGACAAAGAAGCCGACGAAGAAAAGTGAGGCGCTGCGGAGTTGTACAGCCGGTGATGTTGAGTTGCGGTCCAGTTCGCTTGCATTGTCCGTTGAAAGCCTGTCAACGAAGCTCAGCGAGTACTGCGTTAAGTCTGTCGGAACCGTCGCGGGTTAGGGCTTGAGCGATGAAATTGATCGTCGGCCTCGGCAACTCCGGACGCAAATACGAAGGAACGCGGCACAACGTCGGTTTCGTCGTGTTAGATGAATTGCAAAAGCGGTGGCAAATTCCCAATTTGCGGCCGCAGTTTCAGGCCGATGTGGGCGAGAGCGTTCGGAACGGCGAAAAGGTTTTGCTCGTTTGGCCGCGGACGATGATGAATCTCAGCGGCGGCAGCGTGTTGGCCGCGCGGGATTTTTACAAAGTGCCGCATGATTGCATCGCGGTGATTTGCGACGACTTCGCATTGCCGCTAGGCAAATTGCGAATTCGTCCCAAAGGTTCGGCCGGCGGCCAAAAGGGCTTGGCCGATATTTTGCGCCGCCTGGGAACCGACGAAATTCCCCGGTTGCGAATCGGCGTCGGGCCGCTGCCGCCCGGTTGGAACGCGGCCGATTTTGTCCTGGGGAAGTTTCAAAAGACCGAACATACCGAGATCGCCATCGCCGTGCAGCGCGCGGCCGACGCAATGACCCACTGGGCAACCACCGGCGACTTGTCGAACACGATGAACCAATTCAACACTGACCTGCCCGCTTAGAAACGCTTTTTAGAACCTGAACCGTCCCATTTTTTAACGTCACTCCCGCGCGCCGCGGCGCGTCCATGCCGACCTGACAACCGGTCGGGAGCGACCACCTTTTCCAACTGTCACTTGGAGCGATCCATTGTCCACGCAAGTATATGAAGGTCTGTTTATTTTCGATACAACCAAATACGCCAAAGATCCGGCCGCGGTCTCGAACGCGCTGGCCGCGGTGGTGAAGAACCTGGGGGGCGAGATGCTCGCCAGCCGGTTGTGGGAAGAACGCCGCCTGGCTTATCCTGTCGAAGGACAGCGCAAGGGAACCTATTGGCTGAGCTACTTCAAGCTCGAAACCAAGCACTTGGGAACCTTGAACCGCCAATTCCAACTAGACGACAACATCCTCCGTTCCCTGGTGCTGAAGGTCGATCCGCGAATCGTCGAAACATTGGTCAGCCACGCGCTGGCCGGAGGAAGCGTGGTGATCGAACGGCCCAGCGCCGTCGCCGCGGTGGAAGAGATCGCGGCGATTCCGGCGCTCGAGGTTTAAGCTCGCCCGTCCCGTTGCTGCGGCAGATACGAGATCCGAAATCCTGTTGGCGTTGTGGGCATACACTTATTTACTCCCTTGAGCTTGGGGATCGATCATGGCCAGTTTCAATCGCGTGATTTTGCTCGGAAATGTGACCCGCGATATCGAATTGCGCTATGTTGGCAGCACGAATATGGCGGTGACCGATATTGGCCTGGCGGTCAATGATCGGCGGAAGACGGCGACCGGCGAATGGGTCGAGGAGACCACGTTTGTCGATATCACGCTGTGGGGCCGCACGGCCGAAATCGCCGGAGAATATCTCACCAAAGGCGCGCCCGTCTTCATCGAGGGTCGGCTCAAGCTTGACACTTGGGAAAAGGACGGCAAAAAGAATTCCAAACTGAAAGTCATCGGCGAAAAACTGCAATTGCTCAGCGGCCGCGGTCAAACAGGCGGCGGCGGTGGGGGCGGCGGCAACGGCGGCGCGGCGCGGCCGGCCGCGCGACGGCCCGCCGGCAACACGCCGCAATCCGCGCCGGAGTACGACGACGGCGGCGACTATGGAGGCGATTTCGACGGCGGTCCTCCGTCCGGCACGTCTGCCGGCGGCGGCACGAGTCCCGGCGGCGCGGCTCCCGGCGGCGACGAGATTCCATTTTAAGCATTCGTCAATCCTTCCCCGCAACCTCGGATTCCCCTTGCCTGGGTTTGCGAATTGCCTGATAAATCGTTAACACCAACCTCACCATACATTCGCATCACATTTGGGAACCTTTGTCATGGCGACATTTCAAGTCAAAAAGCCGGTCAAGACCGTGCAAAAACGTTTACCCCGCACCTCCCACGGCGGCGTGGAATTGCTGCTAATTCAATCGGTCGATCATCTTGGCAAGCAAGGGGAAGTGGTCGCCGTGAGACGCGGTTACGCCATGAATTTCCTGCTTCCCCAAGGCTTGGCCACGATCGCCAGCGACCATCACAAGCGGATGGTTGAAAAGCACAAAGCCCGCCTGCTGGAAATTCAAAATCAACGCCTGGCCGGATTGCGCAAGCTGGCCGAGGCGCTCGGCAAGCAGAGCGTCACGATCGAAGCCAACGCCAACGACGAAGGCCACCTCTACGGCTCGGTCGGTGCGCACGATATTGTCAAATCGCTCAAGCAGCACGACATCACCATCACCCCCGATCAAGTCCGCCTCAAAGGTCCGCTCAAGGAACTCGGTTTGTACACGGTACAAATCCACCTCGGCCAAGAGATCGAAGGGGAACTCAAAGTCTGGGTGGTGCCGACCGTCACCGACGACGGCCACGACAAACCGGCCAAGAAGGAACCGGCCGCCGAGGATAAAAAACACGACGAAAAGAAACACGAGGATAAGAAGCCCGACGACAAGAAGGCCAAGTAAGTCAAAGCGGCAACGGTTGTGACTTATGGGATCGCTTCGTCCGTCTTGAAATGATTGCTATCAGCCCGGTTCGCAACGGCGATCCGGGCTGATTTTTTTGACTGATCCGGGTAAATGACCGGTTTCGCCGACAATCCTTACGCAACCTTCAGGAAATATCTTCCAGTTTGTATTGTAGCCGTTCAGGGCGTCATTTATCATTCGCGACCTTGTTCGCCAATCACCAAGTGGTGTTCTGGCGCGGATTTAATGCGCGCGGCGATGTTTGACCATCTGAAAGCACGCACTTGTTTACCGATTCGGTCCGGCTGCCGGGCGGCCAACTTCAGCTCTTGGCCGGAGTTCACAGGCATTCAAGACGCGCGCCGCGCATTTATTGCCTGTTGCTGCTATTTTCCGGCTGCACCGCCGTCACTCAGCCTGAATCACGGGATTCGGCCGCGCGTCAAAGTGCTTTCACCGATTCTCGCACGGAGCCGGCATCGGAGACCATCGTCGCCGCCCCCCGCGCCGTCTCGTTGCCCCAGACGCTCCGCGCCGCGGGTACGGACCCCGAACAAGTTACCGCGGGGGGCCGCTTTTGGAGTCCTCCCCTCGATGCGGCTCCGCGCCGACTTTGGTTCGCCGGCGCGGCGGAGCAGCGCGACGTGCAGCCGGCATCGCTGTTTGCCGCGGAAAATCAATGGCTAACCCCGCCCGGAGGAGCAGCGCCTTCCGATCAGGCGTTGCTTGCGGGGGAAATCTCCGCACCAGCAAATTTCATAAACGGTTCCCTTTTCGCTCCGCCTCCCGCCGGCGCGAACGTTTTGGCTGAGGCGGACCTGTCGCAACCGCAGTATTTGGAACCTCTGGCAGCGGCAAATGACTTATCGGTCGAACCGCTGACCGGGTTGCCGCGCGTTTGGCATTCGATCGTCGAGGACCATCGTCAGTATTATTCCCGCGACAACTTGCTTTGGCTGGGAGCGGGATTCGGAACGGGAGCCGTGTTGGCCAACACGAATCTTGATCAGCAATTGCGGAATCTCTATCAAGACAATGTCCGCGACGTAGGGACCGATGAATTTTACGAAGCTTTGCACTTGCCCAAGTACCTCGGTGAAGGAACATACATGCTGCCGCTCTATGGCATAACGATGTTAGCCGGCACATTCGCCGACGATAATTCGGCGGTGGGGATTACCGGCGATTGGGGCGAACGCTCGCTGCGTGCGATCTTGGTCGGCGGACCGCCGATGCTGTTGCTGCAAGAAGTCACCGGCGGATCGCGGCCGGATGAAACGTCGCATAATAGCGATTGGGCCTTTTGGCACGATAACAACGGCGTCAGCGGGCATTCGTTCATGGGGGCGATTCCATTCATCACCGCCGCGCAGATGACCGAAAATCGATTGTTCAAGGGGACTTTCTACGCCGTGTCCACATTGACAGGTCTGTCGCGCGTCAATGACGACGCGCATTATCCTTCGCAGGTTTTGTTGGGTTGGTGGATGGCGTATCTCGCGGTCAGCTCGGTCTCGCAAACCGAGCTCGATGACCAAGCCTATCGGATCGTGCCGCTGCCGATCGCCAACGGCGCGGGAATCGGGATCGAATTTCGCCGTTAAGCGGCGAAGGCGCAACCTTTGTAACAGCCGGTTGTTGCGCAATAAATTTCCGCAATAATCAAACGCGTTTTGGAGTTGACTATTTATGTTTCAACTCCGCGACATACTTAAATTGAATGCTACTCCGATATCTCCGGAATACCTGTTGCAACAACGCGACTACGCACGAATTGACGAAAAACGATCCGCGACGCCTTTTGCGGATTGACAACCATCATTTTCTATTCAAAATAGCAGTATCAAACTCAATAATTCACCGGGGCGTGTGAATGATAGATTTTGCTTGGGATCAGTCACGCACCTGCCGGGATGCCTTGCGCCTGCATTATATTCACAAACCAATCTTGATTGTGAATCATGCCTAACGCGCAGCGGAAACAATGCACTTCGCCTGACCCCGTTGTGGAAGTTTTTTCTTTTAACCACAGGTGTCACAGAAATGGCTCGACGAAAAACGACTGAAGGCGGTCTAACCAAAGCGGCGGCGATCCGCGACATTTTGAGAACGGATCCCGACATCAAGCCCCAGGAAGGGATCGCCTTAGTGAAGGAAAGACACGGCATCGATGTCACGACGAATGTGTTTAGCATGTACAGGGGAAAAGAAAAAATGAAACCCGCCGTTAAACCGGACCGCCGCGGCCGGAAGAAATCGGGCGATGCCCCCCTCACGTTGGAAGATCTGTTGAAAGCCAAGACGATGATCGAGGAATTCGGCGGCTTAAACCGGCTGCATCAAGCGGTCGCGGCACTGGCGAAACTGAGCTGATCATATCATTCGGCTGAATGCCTCGTTAGCGCGCTGAGTGAACGCGATCAGCTCTGCTTCATGCGCGGAATTACCATCAACCGCTCCCCAGGGGAGCGGTTGATTTGCTCCTTGGGGGCGATCGTGAATCAATTTCCAATCAGCAATCGGACTTACTCCGTAACTTGCCTTATTTATCGGATAACCCTGTCTATTCAGTTTCTATTGTGCTATCAAATTCAGTCTGATTAATCGCGCGAAAAGATCCTTGGTGAATGCTTTTCCGCCACCCTCCATTTTGTCTGATATTCGATACCACTAGATCATTTCACAAGATATTTCGCTCATCAAAAACTCATTAACTTCGCTTTGCAAGCTCCACGAATGGTAATTCCGTTTTGGCCGCTCTGGTCCCTTTCTGAATTACCACTTGCCAAGTAAAATGAAGGTTTCCATTTTGCCAGCCATCTCCTCCGTTCATAGGGTGCCGATTGTCTGCGCAGTTTAAACCCAACACCGTCGCAATTGTCGGGGCCGGCGGGCATATCGGCATGCCCCTTTCCGCCGTTTTGGCCGAAGCCGGGTACGATGTCACGGGCATCGACCGGAACGCCGCGGTGAACGAAATTTTGATGCGCGGCGAGGTGCCGTATGTCGAGCACGGGGCTGAAGCGCTGCTCAAAAACGGCCTGGCCAAGAAGAATCTCCGCTTCACCGCCGATGACGCCGCGCTGGCCGCCTCCGAGACGGTGATCCTGATCATCGGCACGCCGGTCGATGACAACCTTAACCCGCGGATCGATCCGCTGCTCGAAATCCTGCAAAAACACGCCCCGCGGATGCCCCGCGGGCAAACGATCATCCTTCGCTCGACCGTCTCGCCCGGCACCACCGAACTGCTCAAAACGATCCTCGAATCGACCACCGGGTTGCGCGAGGGAGTCGATTTCTTTTTGGTCTTCGCGCCGGAGCGCGTGCTGCAAACGCGGGCGGTGGAGGAGATCAAATCGCTACCGCAGTTGATCGGCGCGTTTTCAGATGCGGGCTTCAGCAAGGCGAAGGCGTTCTTCGAGAAATTTCTCAAGAACCAGTGCATTCGCCTGGCCCCGGTCGAAGCCGAGTTGGGGAAGCTGATCACGAACATGTCGCGGTACATCTCGTTTGCGATGGCCAACGAATTCTACATGATCTGCGACGCCTACGGCGCGAACTCGCACAAGGTGATCAACGCCTGCAACAAAGATTACCCGCGGCTGAATCTTCCCCGCCCCGGCTCGAACGTCGGCGGGCCATGTTTGTATAAGGACGGGTATTACCTGATCGATCGAATTTCCTATCCCGAGATCATCGCCAGCGCGTTTAAGATCAACGAAAGCGTCACGCGATACCTGCTTGAAAAGGTCCGCGGCAAAACGCAGCTCCGCCGCGCGGGGATCATCGGCATGGCGTTCAAGGCCGATTGCGACGATACCCGCAACAGCCTGTCATTCAAATTGCAAAAGCAGTTGCGGGGAATGTACTGCGCCCCGGTGCCGGTCGATCCGTACTTGCCCGAGTTCTCCGGCTATGAGCGGCTCAAAGGAGTCGATGCGATCTTCTTGATGACGCCGCACCGCGAGTTCCGCGATCTGGAGGCGATCCTTGCGGCGGTCGATAACCCGAACTGCGTCATTTGCGACATGTGGAACTTCTGGAGCGAAAACGTGGACTTGGCCCACGACGGCATTTACACGGCGGCCGACGCGGCCAAAGTGTTAGCCAAACAGAAGTGAATCAACCAAACAACATTTTTAAAACAGGAGGAAACAGAGGGAACGGAGATAAAGAGAAATCCAGGAATGAAAAAAACTCCGAGAAATTACTCTGCCGCCTCCGCTACCTCCTGTTCAACATGTATTTGAATTTTGTCCTCTCCATGTCGCTTCGTGTTATCTGTGTCTCCGTGTTATTGAATTCGAAATGACAATATGAACAGGAGGTCGCAGAGAAAGCAGAGGGGAAAAACAAGATTGCGTGACAAACCAATGTAAATCCTCCGTTCCCTCCGTTCTATCCTGTTCAATTCCCGCATTTCACTTGTCCAAACTCTAAACTTCAAACACCACTCACCAAACTCCAGCCCACACCCATGAAGATTCTCGTCACCGGTTCCGAAGGTTCGCTCATGCAATGCGTGATCCCCAAGCTGCTCGCGGCGGGGCATACGGTGGTGGGCGTGGATAATTTTTTTCGCTATGGCAAGATCGAGCGGAATCGCGATTATGAACTTCGCGAAGGCGACCTGGTTGATCCCAAATTCGCCCGCGATGTAACCAAAGCGATGGACGGCATCATCCAAGCGGCCGCACGGATCTTCGGCGTCGGCGGATTTCACAAGTATCCGGCCGATATTTTGGCCCACGACCTGACGCTGCATCAAAACATCCTCTGGGGAGCGGTCGAAAACAAAGTCAAAAAGGTCGCTTACATCTCCTCCTCGATGGTCTATGAAAAGGTCGATCGCCACCCGTCGGTCGAAGAGGACGTGTTCGCCGCAAAAATTCCCGACACCGATTACGGGTTAAGCAAGCTGACCGGCGAGCGGTTATCCATGGCGTTTGCGAAGCAATATCAATTGCCGTTTGTCGTCTGGCGGCCGTTCAACATCATTACCCCGCACGAAAAAGGAGAAGGCGAGCAAGGGATTTCGCACGTCTTCGCCGACTTCATCAAACTCATCGTCAAGGAAAGAAAAAACCCGATCTCGATCCTCGGTGACGGGCAGCAGATTCGCTGCTTCACCTGGATCGACGACGTGGCCGGCGCGATCGCCAAATGGACCTTCGACGACAAAACCAACGGCGAGGCGTTTAACCTTGGCAATCCCGAACCGGTCAAGATGGTCGAGCTGGCCCACGCGATTTACGAAGAATCGCAACAACTCGGCCTGCTCCCCAAAAGCGACAAGCCCCTCACCTTTAGCCCCCAGCCGATCTATTCCGACGACGTCAAAATCCGCATCCCCGACGTGACCAAAGCCGAGCGCGTGCTAGGCTTCAAGCCGACGCTCAAAATGCGCGAAGCAGTGCGCAAGTGTTTGGAGTTGATGCCGGAGTAGGCGGAAACGATGAGCGATGAACGAAGAAGTGGGAGCGAGAAACGAGAAACGCAGACAAATCGAAAATGACTTTTCCCGATTCTCGTTTATCACTTCTCGTTTCTCGTTTGTATTCCCCCTTTACCTTCGCATTTTACTTCTACATTCTGAATTCTGTATTTCCCTCGCCCCCCGCCCCTCGCCCCTCGTCCCTCCCCCCCTGCAATGGCTTCACGTCGGCGCGGCCGTGCTGAACCAGACTCCCTTGGACTGGGAAGGGAACCTCGTTCGGGCGAAGGAGGCGGTCGCCGCCGCCCGGACCGCCGGGGTCACGCTCCTCTGCTTGCCCGAGCTGTGCCTCGCCGGCTACGGCTGTGAAGATGCGTTCCTCGCCGCCGATACGCGGCGGCAGGCATGGCGCTCGCTGCGCGAATTACTGCCGCACACCCGCGGCATGATCGTGACCGCCGGGCTGCCGGTGCTTTTTCAAAACGCGCTTTATAACGCCGCGGCGCTCTTGGTCGATGGCGAGTTGGCCGGCCTCGCGGCGAAGCAGCATCTCGCCGGCGACGGCATCCATTATGAGCCGCGCTGGTTCAAGCCTTGGCCCGCCGGGCAGCGGCACATGCTGGAAGTCGATGGAGAGGAATTTCCGCTGGGCGATCTGCTGTTCGATTGCGGCGGCGTCCGGATCGGATTTGAAATTTGCGAAGATGCTTGGGTGGCCAATCGCCCCGGCGCGCGGCACGCGCTTCGCGGCGTCGATGTGATTCTCAACCCGAGCGCCAGCCACTTCGCCTTCGCCAAGGACGAAATCCGCCAGCGGTTCGTGCTCGAAGGATCGCGGGCGTTCGGCGTGACATATGTCTATGCGAACTTGCTGGGGAACGAGGCGGGCCGCGCGATCTATGACGGCGGCGCGATGATCGCTTCGGCCGGCAAAATGCTTGCCGTCGGCCCGCAGTTTTCGTTCGCCGATGTGCGGCTCACCACGGCCGTGGTTGATCTCGACGCCACGCGGCTGAGCCGCGCCGCCAACGGCAGCTATCAACCGGAACTTCCGGCCGAAGGAGAGGCCAACGTCCGCCCCCCGTTCGCGTGGCCGAACCGCACGACGCTGAAACCGGCGCCGCTCGATCCGCCGCCGTGGCCCAACTCAACCGACAAAGAAGAGGAATTCGCCCACGCCGTCACGCTCGGCCTGTTCGATTATCTTCGCAAGAGCCGGTCGCACGGGTTTGTCGTTTCGCTCTCGGGCGGGGCCGACTCGTCGGCGGTGGCGTGCCTGATCGGTTTGATGGTTCGCTTCGCCGCGACCGAACTGGGGCTGAGCGGCTTGCTGGAAAAGCTGCGCTACATCGAGAGGATTCAAACGGCCAAAGACACCAACGACGTAGTCCACGGATTGCTGAGTTGCGTCTATCAAGCGACGCGGAATAGCGGCGCGGTCACGCTCAACGCCGCGCGCGGCGTGGCCCGTGCGATCGGTGCCGAATTTTTGGAATTCGATATCGACGCGGTCGTGCAGGACTATCTGGCCATCATCGAGCGCGGGCTAGGCCGACAGCTCGATTGGAAAACCGACGACATCGCGTTGCAAAACATTCAAGCCAGGGCGCGGTCGCCGGGCGTGTGGCTGCTGGCGAACATTCGCCGCGCGTTGTTGTTGGCGACGAGCAACCGCTCGGAGGCGGCGGTCGGTTACGCTACGATGGATGGCGACACCAGCGGCGGCCTGAGTCCGCTGGCCGGCATCGACAAGAACTTTTTGCGGCACTGGCTGCGGTGGCTCGAAACAACCGGCCCGGTCGGCGCAGGTCCGATCCCCGCGCTCCGCTTGGTCAACGTTCAAGCCCCCACGGCCGAACTTCGCCCGCCGGAAAACAAGCAGACCGACGAAGGGGATCTGATGCCCTACGACGTGCTCGACGAGGTCGAGCGCGCGGCGATCCGCGACAAACGCAGCCCGGTGGAAACGTATCAATGCGTGCGGCCGCTGTTCCCGCAATATGCGGCGGCGGAGTTGGGCGTATGGGTCGAGCGGTTCTTCACGCTCTGGTGCCGCAACCAATGGAAGCGCGAACGCTACGCCCCGTCGTTCCATTTGGACGATGAAAACCTCGACCCAAAAACGTGGTGCCGATTCCCGATTTTGAGCGGGGGGTATCAACGCGAGTTGGCGGAATTGAGGGAATTTGTAAAGAGGGAGGGATAAAGCACTTTGCTTCATAGTCGTTTTTCTTAATGCCAAACCGATCCCCTGCGTGCTTGACTAGCGAATTAAATTGCGATGTGATTAACCCAAGTTGGGTTATCGAGATTTTGCTAAATGGAGTTGAAGTCGTGCCATACGAGCTATTTCCCGATCTTGAAACCGTGCCGGTGCCGGAGCATAAGTCCACCGACCGAAATGGTGCGATTTTGACTGGTGATGCGGAGTTTTTACTGCAATCAATTACGCCCTCTTCAATTCAATGTTGCATCACAAGTCCTCCTTATTGGGGACTCCGCGATTATGGCATTGCCGGTCAAATTGGCACCGAAATGGTGCTGGATGATTATCTGTCAAAGTTGGTACGCATCTTTGCCGAGGTTCGACGCGTTCTTACGGATGACGGAACGCTCTGGTTAAATATTGGCGATAGTTACACAAGCGGCGGTCGCACTTGGCGGGACAGCGACAAGAAAAATCCAGCCCGGGGAATGGACTATCGCGCGCCGACACCGCAAGGGTTAAAGCCCAAGGATTTAATCGGCGTCCCATGGCGGTTGGCATTCGCGCTGCAACAAGACGGTTGGTTTTTGCGGTCTGACATCATTTGGAATAAGAACAACGGCTTGCCTGAATCGGTAAAAGACAGACCCGCAAGAATGCACGAGTATGTGTTTCTGCTGACGAAATCCGAACGATATTTTTATGACTACGAAGCTGTTTATGAGCGTGCTGTTAACGGAAAACAGCGCAACTGCCGTTCGGTTTGGAATATCAATACCAAGCCGTTTAAGGATGCGCATTTTGCGACATTTCCCCGTGAACTTGTGACACGGTGCCTTTCCGCGGGGAGTAAAGCGGGCTCAATTGTTCTTGACCCATTCTTCGGATCAGGCACTGTAGGAGAAGTTTGCCAAATTTTTGATCGTCGCTTTATCGGTATTGAACTTAATCCCGAGTACGTTGAAATTGCCCGGCGACGGCTCGGTTGGAATTAGAAATGCCATCCAGCATGGACGAGACAATGCGATTTTCTTAAATCCTTGATTTGGAGCTTTAGTTCAGTTCCGCCGTCAAAGTAAAGTTTGAACAGCACTTGATTGTTCTTATCATACACGGTGCAGTATCCCGGTTTGGGCGACTGCTTGCTTGTCATTACCATCATAAATGTTCCGTGCTTGGCTTGCATGCTCACCGACTTCCCAACGGCCAGGATTCCGATTTGTATTGGGCGGTTTACATTACCGACAAGTTCACAGTGGACAGCAGTGTTATTTACGGCATGACATTGAACAATCAATTCGGCGACAACTCTTATCAAGGATCATTTATATTTAAGGATGTGGTCCAAGAAAACTCGACTGGTAATGGCCAACCTCCCGGTACAGCGGATTATGTTGCCAGCCGAGTGGCGATCCATGAAATTACCCACCAAATTTTAGTGCCCGGCGGGACTGGATCTGATCAGAATGGTCACAGAGGCACTGATAATGGAAAAAGAGGTCAAGAAAATGTGGCGTTTCTGAAATACCTAGCACAAACTAACGTGAACAAACGTAGTTATGCTTGGGATGACGAAGTCAACATCATGAACCCGAATGCCCATCAAATTCCAGATGAGCATATTATGACCATTGATCCGCAATTTGGCACAACGGATCGACTGTATTTTTACTCACAGGACATCCTTTCCATGCGAATGAAAATCCATAGTCCAGGCCTCAAGAATTGAGCTGTGATTCGGTTACTATGGCGAGATTGATATGTCGGGCAACCGCGCTTCGCTTCAGCACATTCAACTGGTTTTCATGCGGGAATTGGAGAAAATCATGAAGCTGTGCTTCTCCGCTACTCGGTTTCTTGTTCTTTTCACATTAGGATGTTGTTTTGGCAGCCATGCTGATGCTCAGAAGCATGATGAGAATACTCTCGATCTTGATCTACTTGAAAGTCGGTACTATGACGCAGTCATTCATTTTGAAGACATTAAAACAAAGTTGTCCCGTGTTGATACCTACAAAAAAATGCTGGACAGCGACCGACCGCATACAAAAGAGGGAACGATTGATTTGTCTGGCAATTTCCATCCCTTTCCGGAAAATTATGTCGCCATTAAGGAACTCGTCTTCTTAGCGCCGTTTGACAAGGATCTCCGCAAATACCTGTGCGCGCGCAAGTTAAATTACAAGGGAGTAAAAACACAGAGCGCGGCGCTGCTGGAACTCACTCGCTATTACAATATGGTGGCAAATTCCATCAACGTGAATATCGACGCCAAATCCCAATTTGTGGAAAGCTGGTTTCGGCTTTCCTTGGAAGCGACGCAAAGCGAACACGAAGATATTCGCTTGTCCGGCTTGTTTTGCGCCGATCGCCTGCTTGTCTATTCCGATCTCAAGCCGGAATATCAGGTTGAGTTGGTCAATTTCATTTGCGAGAAATCGCTGGCCGATCAAAGCGAACGGATCGTCAAAATGGGTTTATGGGTATTGTACCAACGCGTGGCGGATCAAGACAATGACGCACTTGGCTTAATGTCGTTGTCGAAACAGATCGATTTTAGCGGTAAAGTGCATTTCTTGCAGCGTGACAACGTCCTTCATCCGAGCAGGAAGAATTTAGAAAGTTTGCGGAAGGCCAAGGAAACGTTAAGTCATAGCAAGACAACGAGCAATTTCACGGTCGAGCAACTGACGAAGCTGGTCGAAATCGTTGACAAGAAGATTCTTAAAAACGAAGAAAAACCGCCTGCGGATATTTTTGGCGAGGAGGTGCCGGCAGATAATGCCAAGAATGACAAAGTGCCTAATATCCCAGCCGGTAATGCGCCCAAGTAGCTGGTAACTTTTTCCGGCGCGCATCAATTCTCACAAAATATCACAGTATTCCGATCATTAAGCTAGCCTATCCGATACTGACTCCCCCCCATGCGAATCTGCTTCATCTGGGAGTACGGCGCGGGGATGGGGCATCTTGCCCAGTTGCTTCCCCTCGCGCAACGCTGCGCCGAGCGCGGGCATGACGTTTTTCTGATCCTCAAAAGCCTTCATCTCCTCCGCTCATTTCTCGTTGACGAGCGGATCGCGTACCTGCCCGCGCCGGCCGAACAGCCCCCCACCATGCGGGATTTCACGCTCACGGCCAATTACGTCCAACTGCTTCACAACGTCGGCTATGGCGACCGCGAATATCTGGAAGTGAAAGCGGGGGCCTGGCGGAATCTGCTCGCGCTGATTCGGCCGGACCTGGTGGTCTGCGATCACGCGCCGCTCGCGCTGCTTGCGCTCCGGTCGGTTGACTGCGCGGTCGCCAATATCGGCTCGGGCTTTTTTTGTCCTCCCTTGCCGCCGGACCTTCCCGTGCTGCGGCCGGATTGCGCCCCTTCCGCGGAACTCGCCGCCGTGGAAGAGGAATACCTTGTCGGCAACGCAAATTACATGCTGGCCAAATGGAAGGCCGCGCCGTTAACGCGGCTCGGCGAGCTGTATCCCGGTCCCGCGCGGACGTTCTTGACGACCTATGCCGAGTTGGATCATTTCGGACCGCGCGAGGACGCCGTTTACTACGGCGCGTGGCCCTGGGGCTTTGGCGATGCGCCGCGGTTTCCCCAGGGCGAGGGACCAAAAATCTTGGCCTATCTCAAGCCGTGTCCCGCGTTGGAGTGTTTATTGCCGGAACTGGCAAAGCTGGGGCTGCCGACGCT
>Ga0163144_10018463_pt1 | contig 14108 bp, 13 predicted proteins | sample OliLak19BULKMAT1_FD_123175 | JGI IMG/M metagenome (GOLD analysis project Ga0163144, IMG submission 123175) | Freshwater microbial mat bacterial communities from Lake Vanda, McMurdo Dry Valleys, Antarctica - Oligotrophic Lake LV.19.BULKMAT1 | ecosystem: Environmental > Aquatic > Freshwater >... | reverse complement strand
AGGTGCGGGTTTCGGAAAACGGAATCGTCTCCACCCAGTCGACGATATCGACATCCGGCAGTCTTGGGTCACCGAACTCCTCGATCCAGCGGCGCGGGCGGCCGGGGCCTGCGTTGTAGCCGGCGGCGATCAGCGCGACCGAGGGGCCGAATTCCACCGCCATTTCAGAGAGGTAGGCGGCGCCCAGTTCGACGTTATAGGCCGGGTCCGTGGTCAGCCTTGCGGCATCGAAATCGAGGCCCAGCTTTTCCGCCATCAGCTTTGCGGTGCCGGGCAGAACCTGCATCAACCCGCGCGCATCCGCCGTTGACCGCGCGGTCGGGTCGAATTCGCTTTCCCGCCGGGCAATCGCCAATGCCAGCGCCCGGCTTACGGAAAGCCCATCCGGCACGATCTCGGGCACCGGATAATAGGCGTCGTGCAGGATCAGCCCGCGTTCGGCCCCTTCCTTGCCGATCAGCACCGCCAGATGCGGATCATTCCAGTCGAGCGCCATGTCAGCCATCTGGGCAAGGCCGGTCGCATCCTGAGCGGTGGCCAGGTGGAGGAGGAACCGCTTGGCCAGGACACGGTCGCCTGCGTTTCGTAACAGGACCGCCGCCTCGAAGACCGAAGAGTTGGCAAAGGCGGCCCCGGACCAGTCGGGCGCGGTGGACCTGGACAAGACACCTTCGTCCAGCGACAGCCCGAGACGTTCCGCCGCCAGAAGACCATAGAAGGCGGTCTGATGCCCGGCCGCTGATTGATAGCTGGCGGTGCCATCCAGCCCGGCGGCTTCTTGCGCCCGGCCGATCCAGTAATGACCGCGGGCAAGGCTGATCGGCGTCGACACAGCCGCCAGAAGCCGCTTGAAATGCCCTTCTGCCGTGGCGGGGTCGTTCAGGCGGCGAAGGGCGATGAAGCCCGCCAGAAACTCCAGATCGGCAAAGTCGGCCCCGGCGGCGAGGTGGTTGTTCGCGGCGACCTGATAGGCCTCGGCAGGTCGGCCCTGCCGCATGAGCCAGCGCGTCAGGATCGCGCGGCGTTCGGCCCAAGGTTCCGGTCGGCCAAGGCGTTCGGCGCTGGAAGACCGGTCGAGGATCATCACCAGCGCATCGTCGTAGAGGTCACGCTGCATCCGCCAGATGAACCGGTCATGCGCAAGGCCCGCATCGTCTGCAAGTGAAACAGGAACCAGATCGATAAGCGCGTTCACCCCGCTCGCCTCGGTCTGAAGCGCGATCCGCGCGCGGGCCAGCGCGCGCAGGTCTTCGGGCAGGGCGGACAACAGCCGCTCTGCCTCGCTGGTCCGGCCGGTCCAGAGAAGGATGTCCAGACGCGCCTCGGTGGTCAGGTCCACCGACTCGGGCTGAAGCGCGCGAAGCGCCGCCTCCTCTTCGGGCGAAAAGGCCAAGGTGGCCCAGGCGCGCATCGCTTCGGTCTCGGCCTCGGCGTTGCGGTCCGCTCCGGTCAGCGCAGCGACATAGGCAAGGGCACCGGTGCCGGTCACGGGCGGATGCGCGGCAAACCAGCCGATGACCGTGGTCGGGTCCGCTGATTTGGCCACGACCGCCTCAAGCTTTTCATACATCAGCGGCAAGCCGGGCCAGTCGGGATGCCGCGCAAGAAAGGCTTCATACTCGGCAAGGGTGCCTTGGCCCGCGCGCAGGCGATGCCATTCGACGATGTCGACCCCGATGCCAGCCGGGGCAACTGCCAGCGCGCCGGCATAGTCCCGGCCCGAGGTCAGTTCCAGCGCCGTCCGCATCGCCTGGGCGGAATCGGCCAGCACCGGACCCGCCCACGTCAGGGCCGCCAGCATCAGGGCATTCATGCAAGTTCTTCTCATACAGCAGAATCTGCCTCAGCCGTCCGATGGCCACAACCCACGACTGCGTTAGTGGCAAGACTTGGCTTTGGGCAGTCCAGCCGTTAAGACCTGCTCGATGCCGGGCATTGCCGCCCAGAAAGAGGAGACGTGTCATGATCAAAGGGTCCCTGCCTGCCCTGGTGACGCCGTTCAAGAACGGCGAGCTGGATCTTGTCACGCTCAAATCGCTGGTGGATTGGCACATTGCCGAGGGGAGCCACGGCCTTGTTCCCGTTGGCACGACTGGCGAAAGCCCGACGCTGAGCCACGCCGAACATCAGCGCGTCATCGAAGAGGTCGTCGCCCTCGCCGCCGGCCGGGTGCCGGTGATCGCAGGCGCAGGGTCGAACAACACGGTCGAGGGCATCAGCCTGATCCGCCATGCCGAAAAGGTCGGGGCCACGGCAGCGCTCGTAGTGACGCCCTATTACAACAAGCCGACCCAGGCCGGGCTGATCGCGCATTACACCGCGCTGCACGATTGTTGCAGCCTGCCGATTATCATCTACAACATCCCCGGCCGGTCTGTCGTCGACATGACACCCGAAACGATGGGCACGCTTGCCAAGCTGCCCCGGATCATCGGGGTCAAGGACGCGACCGGCAAGATCGAGCGGGTCAGTCAACAGCGCGCCTCTTGCGGTGCCGATTTCATCCAGCTTTCGGGTGAGGATGCGACCGCGCTTGGCTTCAACGCGCATGGCGGGGTCGGCTGCATTTCGGTGACCGCAAACGTCGCCCCCCGGCTTTGTGCCGAGTTTCAGGCGGCAACCCTTGCGGGCGATTACGCCAAGGCGCTTGCCTATCAGGATCGTTTGATGCCGCTGCATGAGGCGATCTTCATCGAACCCGGGCTGGTGGGGGCCAAGTATGGCCTCTCGCTCCTTGGCCTCTGCGGCGAAGAGGTTCGCCTGCCGCTGGTCGGGCTTACCGATGGCACCAAGGCCAGGATCAAGACCGCTATGCAGCACGCCGGGTTGATCTGAAGCTAAGTCATGCCGTTGACCGACAACCAGCGCGGGGCCGTCTTCATGACCGCTTCGATGGCCGGCTTCGCGGTCGAGGATGTGTTGGTGAAAGCCGCCGCCCGGACCCTGCCGCTTGGCCAGATCCTGCTGACCATCGGCCTTTGCGGCATGATAGGCTTTGCTGTTCTGGCCCGTTCTCGGGGTGACGCTGTCTTCCCCCCGGCGTTCCTCTCGCCTGCGATGCTGATCCGGTCGGCGTTCGAGGTGACGGGGCGGCTGTTCTATGGCTTGGCGATCACGCTGACCGCCTTGTCCACAACCTCGGCCATCCTGCAGGCGACGCCGCTGGTCGTGGTCGCCGGGGCGGCGCTGGTCTTTGGCGAAAAGGTCGGCTGGCAACGCTGGCTCGCGGTGCTTGTCGGCTTTTTCGGGGTCATGGTGATCCTGCGGCCGGGGGCAGATTTCTTGGCGCTGTCGCTTCTGGCGGTGGTGGGGTTTTTGGGGTTTGCGGGGCGCGACCTTGCCACCCGTGCCGCGCCCAAGGGTCTGTCCAATGCCCAGCTTGGGGCGCTTGGCTTTGCGATGCTGGCGCTGGCCGGGGGCATTCTCCTTCTCGTCACGGGAGGAGCGGAGATGCCGGATGGACAAGAGCTTGCCCTCCTCGCCGGTGGTACTGTCTTTGCCATGGCGGGCTACCATGCGCTGACCTTTGCGATGCGAACCGGCGATGTCGGGGCGGTGACCCCGTTTCGCTACACGCGGCTGATCTTCGCGCTGGCGCTGGCGATGCTGTTGTTCGGCGAACGCCCCGATCCTGCGACGTGGATCGGCGCGGCACTGGTCGTCGGGTCCGGCATCTACACCCTTACCCGCCGTCGGTAGCTTGGGTCACACCCGGTGGTAAGGCCCGCCGGACAGGATCGTCGCCGCCCGGTACAGCTGTTCGGCAAGCATCACCCGCACCAGCATGTGCGGCCAGACCATCGCCCCGAAGCTGAGCACCAGATCGGCACGGGCGCGAAGGCCGGGGTCAACACCATCGGCACCGCCGATGACAAAGGCTGCATCCTGCCGCCCGCCATCGCGCCACGCGGCCAGAATGTCGGCAAACTGCGGGCTGGACAGGGTCTTGCCTCGTTCATCTAGAACGCAAAGCGCTGCACCGTCCGGCACCACCCGCGCCAGCAGGGCGGCTTCCACCGCCATGCCGCCGCCACGCTTTTCCTCAACCGCGTGCTCCTCGGTCGGCCCTAGACCCAAGGGACGTCCGGTCCGGTCCAGCCGGGTCAGGTAGTCATCGACCAGCGCCCGTTCCGGCCCGGCCCGAAGGCGGCCGACGGCGCAGAGGTGGAGCCGCACCGGGAACCTGCCTCAGACCGGGGCCGCGCGGACCGCACCCGCCGGGAGCCACATCTTTTCAAGCTGATAGAACTCACGCACTTCGGGGCGGAAGACGTGGATGATCACATCGCCCGCGTCGATCAGCACCCAGTCGCCGGTCTCCTTGCCTTCCATCCGCACGGACAGACGCAGGTCCTGCTTCAGTCGATCGGCCAGCTTTTCCGAAATCGAAGCAACTTGCCGCGATGACCGACCCGAGCAGATGACCATATAGTCCGCCACGTCCGACTTGCCGCGCAGGTCGATCTGGACGATCTCTTCGGCCTTGTCGTCATCGACGGATTTCAGGACGAGCGCAAGCAGCGTGTCCGAATCCGGGCTTTCGCTCATGTCAGGTGCTGCAGGCTTCGGGCGCGGGCCGACCGGCAAGCCGGTGGCAGGATCGGAATGCGACAGGACGGGGTCCTCCAAGACGGGCGTGGACAAGGGGCCCCCACGCTGGGCCTTCGATGACAAGAGTAGCACCTGGGGCAGGTAATCTCAACCAAGGGCGCGGCAGTATTCCCGTTCCGGGCGGTTTGCAACTGGCCATGGTGCCAGCCCTGCGTGTCAGCCGCCCGAATAGCCGACTAGGTCAACCGTGCCGTCGCCAAGGTCCACCAGATAGGCCCGCCACGGCTCAGCATCGCCCTGGTCCGCCCTTGTCCCACGACCGGGGAATTGCCCCCCGGTCACAAGCAGCAGGCGATTGCCCTCGATTCCGACGGGAACAAGCGTCGGCTCCGGCCCGTTGCCAGGATCGTAAAGATCAGAATAGCCGGGCATCGGACGGTCAAGGGTCAGAATCTGGATCGGGCCTGCGTCACCCTCATGCAGATCCAGCACCGCGATCCGTCCGGGTGCGCCAAAGCCCAGCGGCATGATCAGCCGCCGCGCTGCGGCATCCAGAAACAGCGATTGGGCGTCCAGCTGTTCCATGCTGCGGACGATCCGCCAGGTGGAGGCAGCTTGGTCTTAAGCGTACAGGAACCCCTCGCCACCCAGAGTGACACCGTAAAGCGTGCCAGTTTCGGCATCGCGTGCCGCACCCATCGGCCAGCTGATCCCCGGCATGTCGAGGGGCAGGTCGATCAGTTCCGGCATCCCTTCGGAGGAAATCAGCTCGAAACCGCTGCCGGTCAGCCGCACTTCGGGGGCGGTTTCGGCTTCGGGCCCGATCAGCGCGCGCAAGCTTTCGGGCAGGGCAGCGCTGTTCACCTCGTCCCGGAGGTAGTCGATGTCATAGCGCGGATCGTCCACCGGGCCGGAGATCACATAGGCCAGAGGGCTGGCCGTGTACCCCCCGGAAAAGCTGGCCATCTGCGCAACTCCAAACCGTTCCGGCACCAGCCGCACAAGGTCGCGGAACCTGTAGCCTTCGGGCTTGTAGGTCATTGGCAGCTCCATCCGTACTGGCTCTGCCATCATCTGTCCGTTCAGCCAGACCTCGCTCTGGCGACCGTCGTCGCGGACGCCGGCCAGCACGACCGTCGGAACGGGCGTATCGCGGCCCAGCTCCACCTCCTAACGGAGCGCATCATAGGATGAAAGGACGAGGATCACCTCGGCCTCCGGTCGATCCAGCAGAACCTGCGCCGTCGGTCCGGGTCCGGCCCTCGTATACGGCAAGGATGTGAACCTCGGTCTCGGCCCGGGCCACGGTCGGTGCCTTCAACGTTGCAAGGATCAAGGTTGCCAGAACGGCCATGGCGAAACGGATCACGACGTACCCCCATCCTTGCAAAGCCGACCCTGGCCGTCGGCGAATCGATGCAAGTGTGGCACTGGCAGCCCCTTGCCTGAAAGGCAATTCGCGCGTATCTGCTGCTTATGCCCGGCTTCATCTATTTCGACATTTCCGACCACGCGCGGCTGCCGGCCCGGTTTTTCGGCATGACCCGATCGGTCCTTGCCCGCGCCTGACGCAGGCGCACAATCCAATGCCGCCTTTCAGCCAACCCCGAACGACAGGGCAAGAGCCATGACCGCTCCGCGCACACTTTATGACAAGATCTGGGACGATCACGTCGTCCATCAGGCCGATGACGGCACCTGCCTTTTGTACATCGACCGGCATCTGGTTCACGAGGTGACCAGCCCGCAAGCCTTTGAAGGCCTGCGGATGACCGGACGCCGCGTCCGCGCGCCGGAAAAGACCATCGCCGTGCCGGACCATAACGTGCCGACGACGCTTGACCGCGCCAATGCGGCCACGATGACCGAAGACAGCCGGATTCAGGTCGAGGCGCTGGACAAGAACGCCAAGGACTTCGGGATCAACTACTACCCCGTTTCCGACGTGCGCCAAGGCATCGTCCACATCGTCGGCCCCGAACAGGGCTGGACGCTGCCGGGCATGACCGTGGTCTGCGGTGACAGCCACACCGCCACGCACGGTGCCTTTGGGGCGCTGGCGCATGGGATCGGCACGTCGGAGGTGGAGCATGTGCTGGCCACCCAGACGCTGATCCAGCGCAAGGGCAAGAACATGAAGGTGGAGATCACGGGGTCGCTCCGCCCCGGCGTCACCGCCAAAGACATCACCCTGTCGGTGATCGGCGAAACCGGAACCGCTGGCGGCACCGGCTATGTCATCGAATATTGCGGGAAGGCGATCCGCGAGCTGTCGATGGAAGGCCGGATGACCGTCTGCAACATGGCGATCGAGGGTGGGGCGCGGGCCGGGCTGATTGCGCCGGACGAAAAGACCTTCGCCTATTGCATGGGCCGCCCGCACGCGCCGAAAGGGGCGAAATGGGAGGCAGCGCTGGCATACTGGAAGACCCTTTTCACCGACGAAGGCGCGCAGTTCGACAAGGTGGTGACGATCAAGGGTGAGGACATCGCCCCCGTCGTTACCTGGGGCACCAGTCCGGAGGATGTGCTGCCGATCACCGGCACCGTCCCAGCGCCCGAAACCTTTACCGGCGGCAAGGTGGAGGCGGCGCAGCGCAGCCTTGATTACATGGGCCTTGTGCCGGGCCAGAAGCTTACCGACATCCAGATCGACACGGTCTTCATCGGCTCTTGCACCAATGGCCGGATCGAAGACCTTCGCGCCGCCGCCGCCATCCTGAAGGGCCACAAGATCAAGGTAAAGCGCGCGATGGTCGTCCCCGGCTCCGGCCTTGTGCGCGCGCAGGCGGAGGAGGAGGGGCTGGCGCAGATCTTCCTCGACGCGGGCTTTGAATGGCGGCTTGCGGGCTGCTCCATGTGTCTTGCCATGAACCCTGACCAGCTGGCCCCCGGCGAACGCTGCGCCGCAACCAGCAACCGCAACTTCGAGGGCCGTCAGGGTCGCGGCGGGCGCACGCACCTTATGTCGCCCGCAATGGCCGCAGCGGCGGCGATCACCGGACATCTCACCGATGTGCGTGAGTTGATGGGAGAGATGGCTTGACCAAGCTTCTGGCAGGCATCGACGGCTGTCCGACCGGCTGGGTCGCCACGGTCGCGAGGGCGGGCGCTCCCGCTTCGGCGCGACTTGAGCACATCACCGACCTTGCGGCGTTTCTGGCCACGGTCGACTTTGCGCTGATCGACATGCCGATCGGCTTCGTCTCGGGGCCAGCGTCCCGCGATGTCGAGGCGGCGATGCGGGCCGCGCTGAAGGGCAAGGCAAGCTCGGTCTTTCCCACGCCCTGCCGGATGGCGCTGGCCGAACAGGTCTATTTCGACGCCAGCTTCGTCAACGAACAGGCTTTGGGCAAGCGGTTGCCAAAACAGACCTTCATGCTGTTCCCCAAGATGCGCGAGATTGACGCGCTGGTCCAAACTCTCGGCCAGTCCCGCTTGCGCGAAGGCCACCCCGAGGTGTCATTTGCTGCAATGGCGGGCGCACCAGTCCTGTCGCGGAAGCGGCAGCCAGAGGGGCTGGCCGACCGGGTGCTGCTCCTGGAAAGGCAGGGCCTGCCCACCGGCGCGCTGCTCGCCGCCCGCACAAGGGGCAAGATGGCCGCCGACGACATTCTGGATTCAGCCGCGATGTGGTGGTCGGCGGATCGCTTCGCTTCAGGGCGGCACTTTACCTTGCCACCCATCCCGTCGAGGGACGCCACCGGGCTCGAAATGTCCGTCGTCGCCTAATCATCCTTTCTGCACAAGTATCCCACGGGGGTCCGGGGGTGTGAAACCCCCGGTTGCCGGGCCTAAAGGAACACCCGCTCGAACGTCCACCACGCCCCCACCCCGGCAATCGCTACGGAGGCCGGGATGGCGATGCGGGTCCGGTACCAGGGCTCAACCCCGAACGGCAGGGCGAAGGCAAAGAACGCCACCGCGATCACCGAAAGCTGCCCGAGTTCAACCCCGATGTTGAAGCCGATCAGGCTGATCACGAACCGCCCTTCCGGCAGGCCCACGTCGCTGAGCACCGACGCAAAACCCAGTCCGTGCAGCAGGCCAAAGCCGAAGACCACCGCTACGCGCGTCCATCCTGCCTTGCCGCCAAAGATGTTCTCCACCGCTACATAGACAATGGAGGCCGCGATCAGCGGCTCCACCACCGCCGCCGGGATCGACACGATCTGCAGCGAGGCGAGCGCCAATGTCACGGTATGGGCCAGCGTAAAGGCGGTGACCTGCCACAGAAGCGACCGGAACTGCAGCGAGAAGAAGAACAGGCCAAGGACGAACAGGATGTGATCCAGCCCCTTCGGCACGATGTGTTCAAAGCCCGACACGACAAAGCGCGCAAAGACCGGCAGCACGCCCTCGGTTGCAAAGCCTTCGCGCGGCAGTGCCTCGCTCAGGTTGCCGTTCTGCAGGATCGCCGTATAGGCTTGGTCGCCGCCGCCTGCTTGCCGCACGGCTATGGCACCATAGCTGCCAGCCCAGCCGAACTGGACCGGGGTGCCGTCATCGGGCAGGGCGGCGGTGATCAGCAACGTGCTTTCGCGCGCGACCGTCAGGTCGTTCTCATCTGGGATGGTCACGCTGACAATTTCCGGACTAAGCCGTGTCGTGCCTGCCAGAAGGGTGATCTGCGCCGCAAGCTCTGGCCAGATGGCCCGCAGTGTCGCCTCAAGCTCAGCCGGGGTTTCGGCGCGCAACTCTTCATAACGGCTGGCAAGCGGGGAGTCGGTGACATTTTCCAGCGTGGTCATGTCCAGCCCGCCGATCAACGGCTCCAGCGACATGCGCAGGGTGATCTCGACCGTTTCCTCCCCCACCGCGACATCGGCAATCGCCGGGCGCACTTCATGGGCGGCCCCCGCACCGGAAAGGCCCATTGACAGCAGGACGGAAAACCACAGCTTCCGCTGGAGGTTTGCAAAGGACAGAACGAACATGAGAATCTCCGCTGTTTTGACGTTTATAGCGCTCGTTGGCGGAGTTTCTTCGGCCAAAGCGCATGAATTCTGGCTGTCGCCGGATGATTACACGCTGGATCGCGCGGATGTGATGGAGGTTCGGCTTCGGGTCGGAAGCGGGATGAAGGGGATGGCGCTGTCCTATTTCCCGAATGAGATTGCCCGGTTTGACGTCGTGCAGGGTGACTTCGTCCGCCCGGTCACGGGCCGCATCGGCGACAACCCGGCCCTGTCGATGGCAGCGGAAACCGGCGGGCTGGCGATACTCGTGCACGAGACGACGGATTCACGCCTGACCTACAGCGATTTCGCGGTGTTTCAGCGCTTTGTGGCGCACAAGGATTTCAAGACCGCGCTGGCCGATCATGCGGCGCGCGGCCTGCCCGAAACCGGGTTTCAGGAGACCTATCGCCGCTATGCCAAAAGCCTGGTCGCTGTCGGCACGGGCGCAGGGGCTGACCGGGTGATGGGCCTCAAAATAGAGATCGTGGCCATGGCCAATCCCTATACCGATGATCTGTCGGCGGGCATGCCGCTGTTGGTGCTGATGGACGGCGCGCCCCGGGTCGATGTGCAGGTCGAACTGTTTCAGACCGCTCCGGACGGGACGGTGATCACCACGCTGTACCGCACCGACACCGAAGGCAAGGTGGTGGTGCCGGTCCAGCCGGGGATGGAGTATCTGGTGGACAGCGTGGCCTTGCTTCCCCTTCCGAACGACGACGCGATGGCTGGGCCGGTCTGGCATTCCGACTGGGCCTCGCTGACCTTCCGCACGCCTGAGTAAGGCCCTTCTTCCCGTTGCCCTGGCGGAAGGGATGGCCTATTCGGGGAAAAATCCTTGGAGACCCCGGATGACCCCCTTCACCACCTTGACCGGCATTGCCGCCCCGATGCCCTTGGTCAACATCGACACCGACATGATCATTCCGAAACAGTTTCTGAAGACCATCGCCCGCACCGGCCTTGGCAAGAACCTGTTCGACGAGATGCGGTATACCCAGGACGGGGCGGAGATTCCGGATTTCGTGCTGAACCAGCCTGCGTATCGCAGGGCTGAGATCATCATCGCCGGTGACAACTTCGGGTGCGGCTCCAGTCGGGAACATGCGCCATGGGCGCTGCTCGACTTTGGCATCCGCTGCGTGATCTCGACCAGCTTTGCCGATATCTTCTACAACAACTGCTTCAAGAACGGCATCCTGCCGGTGGTCCTGCCACCCGAGGCCGTGGCGCATCTGATGGAGGACGCCAAAAAGGGCGAAAACGCCCGGATCACGGTGGATCTGGCAAGCCAGACCGTTACCGCCGCCGATGGCGTCGTGTTTCCGTTCGAGGTTGATGCCTTCAAGAAGCACTGCCTGCTCAACGGCCTTGATGACATCGGGCTGACACTGGAAAAGGCCGCTTCGATCGACGCCTACGAGGCGAAGACAGCGACGCTGCGCCCCTGGGCTTGAGGCATTGCTTTGGACAAAGCCTAAATTGGCTGCAGTCGACGGGCAAGCGGACCGACCTTTGTCACCGCTGTTGGATTGTCTGGTAAGGTGGCCAGTTGCGGTACATCGTGATGTGATGGTGCTTGTTCCACGATTCGAACGAAAGCGCACAAGGGGAGAATGGTGATGCGGTACAGAAGTATCTTCGTGGTCGTTTCGGTGCTGGGCCTGTCCGTCTCTGCCGCAGCGGCGCAAGAGGCTTGCACCACCTATACCGTGGTTGAGGGGGACACGCTGGGGTCGATCTCCAACACTGCCTACGGCACGTTCGACTATCAGCAGATCTTCAACGCCAACCGCGAGGTCATCTCCGCCTCTCCCAATGCCCTGGCACCCGGAACCACGCTCATCCTGCCGTGCCTCGATGGCAGCCTGCGACCGGATCAGGAGCTGAACAGCATCACCGAACGCGAAACGCAGCGCTTTGAAGAAACTGTCGCTGACACGGGTGAGTATCTGCCGACCATTCGGCTGGTTGCCGGGGACGGCTGGTTTCCCTTTACCGACACCCGGCTGAAGGATGGCGGTATCCTGACCCGGCTGGGTCTGGTCGCCTTTACCCGCGGCGGCAACAACCGGGAAACCCGGCTGGACTGGGTCGACGACTGGGGCTCGCATCTTGATGTGCTGTTGCCGACGCAGGCCTTTGACCTCTCCATCGGTTGGGATGGCATCGACTGCACCAAGATGGACCTTCTGTCCGATGATATGGTGCGGCGGTGTACCGAGGTACGGCTTTCAGATCCGGTCTACGAGGTGGTCTATGGGCTTTATGCGTTGCCCGAGAACGCCTATGCCGAGGTGCGCAGCTTCGGAGAGCTTGCCGGCTCGCGGCTCTGCCGTCCCGACGGCTGGGCCACCGCCGATCTGGAGGTCGAAGGCCTGTCCCCCCCAGCGGTGACTTATGTCCAACCGCTGAACGCCGATGAATGTGTCGAGGCGTTGATCAACGGTGAGGCCGATGTCATGTCGATCGAAGTCGAAAGCGCGGTCGACTCGATCGAGCGTGGCGGGTTTGTGGATCAGGTCGTGCAGAACCCCTATCTGATCAAGATCGCCTCTTTGCATTTCGCGACCCATGTCACGAACCGGCGTGGGCAGGAGTACCTTGAAATGCTGAACCGCGGCTTGGCTGAAATGCGTGAAACCGGCGAATGGTACGACATCGTCGCCAGCACCCTTGCCGAGGCGAACGGAATCCCGCAGTAGCAGCCATCGCTGAGGGTTTCCGGTTGATTCTCCCTCAAATGGCCACAATGCCCCGGTCTGATTCGGTGAATTGGCCCTGCAAGCAGCGAGTTCAGGTTGGACAAGACTGGCGGATTTTTCTCCCGGATGCGCGGACTGACCGCTGAGCGTCTGAAGCTCAGGTTCGTCTCCTCGATCGAGGCGGCGGCACGGACCTGGCTGAGCCGGGCGACCGGTGCCGCCGTTCGTGCGCTTCTGGTGATGGTGCTGGTGGTCCTGCCGTCGGTCGTGTTGCCAGAGATCGGTACGGATACCAAGCAGATCGTCGCCCTGGTGGCCCTGTTCGCCGGAACCCTCGTGTTCGTGGAATACAACGCCGTCTATCCCAGCCTGGTGGAGTTTCGCGACGGCGCCCCCTTCAACCGCATCCGTTATCTGATGCTGCTGGCAATCGTGCTGTTCCTGTCTGTCATCGTGGCCGACCGGGCAGATTCGACCACCGTGACCCAGCTGTTCCGCGCCCTGGGCGATGCGATCGGCGCGGCGCTGGACTTTCCCTATTCGCCGGTGCGGCTGGCGACTTACATGGTCAACGACACGGCCAGTGCCGACCAGATTGCCGATCTGCGGGCTGCTGCTGGTACGGCCTATCTGTTGTCGCTTCTGTCGCTGGCGGTCTTCGTCATCGTGCTGAAGCTGGAAGGCTGGCCGTCAACCAAGACGGCCTTCAACGTCTGGGTCAACCTGCCGACCTTCGAGCCGACCGCGGGGGGCGATGTCGTCGACCGGCTTGAGCGGGATTCGCGGGTCAACCTCGGGCTTGGCTTTCTGTTGCCGTTCCTGATCCCGGCGCTGATCTCGATCCTGACGGTCGGTTTGCCGCCACAGGCGCTGACCTCCTCCCAGACGCTGGTCTGGACGATGGCGGCCTGGGCGTTTCTTCCCGCAAGCCTTCTGATGCGCGGTGTGGCCATGGCGAGGATTGCGGACATGGTCCGGGTCAAGCGGGCGCGCAAGATTGCCGATGAGGCCGCCGAAGCCGCCGAGGATGCAGCGGACAGGCGCGCCAAGGATGAAGGGCGCGGGTCCTGATCCGCGCCGCGCTGGCGGTTGGTCTGTGGCTGGTCAGCGCGGGTACAACCCTTGCGGAAAACGCGGTCCTGCGGATTGCGACGTGGAACGTCGAACTTGATCGGACCGGCCCGGGCCTGTTGGTGCGCGATCTGACCAGGGGCGAGGACCCGCAGATCGGGGCGGTGGTGCGGGGGCTTGTGGCGCTGGATGCCGATGTCGTGCTGTTGACCGGCGTGGACTACGACCTTGGTGGCGTAGCGCTGACGCTGCTGACCGACAGGCTGGCCGAGGCGGGGGCGGCCTATCCTTTCCACTTCGCCTTGCGGCCGAACACCGGGATGCAGACCGGGTTCGATGTTGACCGGAACGGGCGCCTTGGCGATCCGCGCGATGCTCAGGGCTTTGGCCTGTTCTCCGGGCAGGGCGGAATGGCGGTGCTGTCGCGTCTGCCGCTGGATGCAAAAGGTGCGCGCGATTTTTCGGACTTTCTGTGGCGGGATCTGCCGAGTGCAATGATACCGGAAGGCATGGACCCTGCCCTCCTCGCCGTGCAGCGACTGGCGAGCACCGGTTTCTGGGACCTGCCTGTCCTGACCGAGGCTGGTTCCCTGCATATTTTGGCATGGCACGCCACCCCGCCGGTGTTTGACGGACCGGAGGACAGGAACGGCAAGCGCAACCATGACGAGGCCGCGTTCTGGCGTCAGTTCCTTGACGGGGCGCTGCCGATGCCGCCGCCTGCCGGGGCGTTCGTTCTGCTGGGTGACGCCAACCTTGACCCCGCCGATGGCGACGGGTTGCGGGGCGGGATCGGCGGTCTGCTGGATCATCCGGCCTT
>Ga0163144_10018461_pt1 | contig 14108 bp, 8 predicted proteins | sample OliLak19BULKMAT1_FD_123175 | JGI IMG/M metagenome (GOLD analysis project Ga0163144, IMG submission 123175) | Freshwater microbial mat bacterial communities from Lake Vanda, McMurdo Dry Valleys, Antarctica - Oligotrophic Lake LV.19.BULKMAT1 | ecosystem: Environmental > Aquatic > Freshwater > Lake... | reverse complement strand
GGCGTCGGCTTGCCCGACTTGGCCGGGTAAAAATCAAGAACCTGGCGCGGGTGGCTGCCGTATTTCACGCCGATCTGCTCTTTGAGATCGCCGCCGCGGCTTGCCTGCGCGACGAAAAGCAGCGCGATCAGTGGAACGAATCGCTTCATTGAGGGACTCCTTGGAGTAAGGGAGGGCATAGCGCCATCTTACGAAATCCAAACAGGAATGCCGTGCCAAATGTTTTGCGCCGGCAATGCCCACAGGATGACTCGCATTGCATGGGGCGCCGATTTAGAGTCGATTACTGCGTGCCCTACGATCCGGCGACAAAGGGCCCCGATCCGAGAGTGCTGGCCGCCGTCAACGCCGCCAAGGTCGGCGACCGCGTGCAATGCGATTGGGCCTATCGCGGCGATTGCCGCACTCCAAATTTGGGCTTAACGAAAGAACAACAGCCAGGCGAAGAAGGCGGCGGCGCCGATGCGGTAGGCGCCGAAGCCGGCGAAGGAATAGCGTTTGACGAAGTGGAGCAGCAGGCGAATCGCGACCAGGGCGGTTACGAAGGCGGCGAGGAAGCCGACGAGCATGAGCAGGGCGAATTCGGAGGAGAGTTCGTTGCGGGTCTTGTAAAGATCGAGCGTGGTGGCCGCGGCCATCGTCGGCACCGCGAGGAGAAACGAAAACTCGACGCCCGTGCGGCGCCGAACGCCCAGGAGTAAGGCGCCGACGACCGTGGCCGCCGAACGCGACACGCCGGGCAACATGGCGAGGGCCTGGAAATTGCCGATCAGGAAGACGTCGCGCCAGCTAAGGGAGGCGATGCCGTCCTTGGCATGGAGCTTCTCGCCGTGCATCCATTCAAAGAGAATGAGAACGACGCCGCCGATGCTCAGAGACCAGCAGACGACTTCCGGGGACTTGAGGAGATACTCTTTGACGACGGGGTAAAGCGCGAGCCCCCAAACCATCGTGGGCAGGAACGCGACGGCGACGCGCAGAAAGACGGCGCGGTCGACGAGGAATTGACGGCCATAAAGCATCAGGACGGCGGCGATGGCGCCAAGTTGGATGGCGATATTGAAACTTGAAAGGGCGGCGCTGGATTCGATGCCCAGGGCGGCTTCGACGAGAATCAGGTGTCCGGTGGACGAAATCGGCAGGAACTCAGTGAGTCCTTCGATGACGCCCAGGAGAAGGGCTTGGAGCGTGGTCACGAGGCCACCTCCGGTCGGGGACGATCGAAGGACCAGGCGAGTAACGCGATACCGGCGCCGCCCGCTAAGCCGGCGAGGAGGTCCGAGAGGTAATGCCGAGCCAGGAACAGATTACAGACGAAGCCGCCGAAGACGACGACGAATGCCAGGAGGAGGATGGCCAAGCGCGCGAATTGATTCCAATCGAGCTTGCGCGCGGTGATCCACAGGCCAATCCAGGCGAAGGTGGAGAGAAAAATCGATTCGCTGGGAAAAATGGAGGAAAGCGCGCGCAGATTGGCGCGAAAGGGGCCGTCGACTTCGAGCCAAATGAGGGCGAAGGTGGAGGGGGGACGTTGCACGAGGAAACGGACGGCCTCAACCAGGAGCGAACCGGCGAGAAAGTAGGCAAGGAGCATCATCGCGGCACGGTGGTGGCCTTGCCGGGCCAGGAGGAGGGCCGTCAGGAGAGCGACCAGGCCGGCAATCCACGGACCTGCAAGGAAACAACCGGCGCGGAAGGCGGGCAGCAGGTGGACATTTGTTTCGGTCAGAAAGTTAAAAAAGTAAGTCGTGCCAAAGTCAATCGGCCGAAAAAGATCCACGAGACGCCCTCCCTGGTTGCCTGGCTTGCCCTTTTGATTGACATTCCGCCCAATGGGAGTCTATACTCTATCAAATTCGCTCATTGCGTCTTTCTTCCTTTCCCGACATGTCCTATCAAGGAAGCCGCATCGAAAGGATTGTCTCCGGCGTCGGATCGAATCTTCCCGACCGCGATGGGAAGAGGGCGTTCCGGAGTATGTCCGCGGGGAGAAACGGGGACGGTAGGATACGTTCACCCAAGGGAGCGGGTCGAGGTTCCGTATATGGAAAGATCGTCACACCATCGTCTGCGCACCAGGGATGTGGGCACGGACCACCCCGGCGGCTCGTCCGCCGCGGTTGGCAATGGAGACGATCTGTCCGCACTGGCGATTCCGGAAGCCGATGCGTCCTTCGCGCCGCCCGGACAGACGGACGAGACCCCCACAATCATTTCCAAGAATCATCCGGTCGTGGCCGAAAACAGTAAGCCGCCGCCGCGCGATTCCCTCGCCAACAGCTTGCGCGGAAGGCATTTGGCGCATTTTGAATTGATCGAACCGATCGGCGTCGGCGGCATGGCCGCTGTCATCCGGGCTCTGGATACGCAGCTGGATCGTTTCGTCGCGTTGAAAATCCTGCCGCCGGAAATGGCCGTCGAAGGCGAAAACGTGCAGCGTTTTCATCAAGAGGCGCGTGCCGCCGCCAAGCTCGACCATGAGAATATCGCCCGCGTCTTTTATTGCGGGGAGGATCAGCGGCTACATTTCATCGCCTTCGAGTTCGTCGAGGGGGAAAACCTGCGCACGATTCTCGATAAGCGCGGTCGGCTTCCCGTGGGCGAGGCGGTCCGTTACTTGCTGCAAATCGCGATGGGTTTGGAGCACGCGGCCTCGCGCGGCGTGGTGCATCGCGACATTAAACCGTCGAACATCATCATTACGCCGACAGGCAAGGCGAAGTTGGTGGACATGGGGCTGGCGCGCAGCCTGGAACCGCAGAATGCTCCGCAGTTGACGCAATCGGGCATGACGTTGGGGACCTTCGACTACATCTCGCCCGAGCAGGCGCTGGAGCCGCGCGACGCGGACAGCCGCAGCGACATCTATTCTCTGGGCTGCACGTTTTATCACATGTTGACGGGTCGGCCCCCGGTTCCGGAAGGCACGGCGGCGAAAAAGCTACACCATCACCAACATGTGGCGCCGCTGGATCCTCGCCAGTTGTATCCGGAGATTCCGGATGAAGTGGCCATGATCTTGAGCAAGATGATCGCGAAGGAGTCGCGTAACCGGTATCAGCGCCCCATTTACCTTGTGCAGCACTTGATGCAGATCGCCCAGGAAGTCGGCGCGACAGCGGACCTTCCCGAAGGCGGATTGGTCATCGAGGCGCCGCTGCCGATAGCGGCGCGCAAACGTCCGTTGTTATTCGTGTCGCTGGCAATCATCGCATTGGGGCTACAGGTGTTTTTGATCGGGCTTTTCAGCCCGCGGGAAAACGTGACCCCGTCGACGCCGCCAATCGCCGTCCGTCCGCCGGAAAAGGGCAAGGGAGCGACTGTAAAAGATGGGTCGGCGATTTTGAAGAAATCGACGCCCGAGAAGGCGGGACCGGCCGTGATTACCACGGAAGCGGATCTCGAACGCGTATTGTCGGAGTCCGGCCCGGACGTCTACGCGAGCTTGGGCGGCATCATCGACATCGGCGAAAACGGGCTGACTTATTTGGGGGATGAACGCCGCTCGCTCACGCTGGAGTCCCACTCCAAGGTCGAACCCGCGACGTTGCGCTTCAAGCTGCCGGCCAACGCGGATGTGCCCGGATTGCTGGCGGGCCTGGTAATCGAAGGGGGCACGGTCACCATCAAGAACGTGCGTTTCGAGATCGAAGCGCCCTCAACGCCTCGGTTCGCATCTGCGGCCTTGGCCGTGCGCGGCGCCGCGACTGTGAAGCTGATTCGCTGTGAATTCGCTCAGAAGGATGTGCCGCAACGCCCCTTGCTCAAGGCCGACGTGCCGGTGTTGCCCATCGCTTCGGTGATCGTCGAGAACGAGTTCGGCGGGGCGGAGTCGCGGCCGGCCGTCCTGTTGGATCAGTGTTACTTCTATGGCACCGGACCGGGGGGGCAGAACGGCGGCCAGGTCGCGGTGGCGATCAATGGTCCGGCGCGGGTGGACGCAATTAACTGCGCCTTCAAGCCGCATGGCTCGTTGTTCCACCTGCGCGGCAACAGCAAGGATTTCTCGACGCTGGTTAGGCTGAATCAGTGCTCGGCGTTCGTCTACAACGGTCCCGCGTTTCGTTTTGACGACGAGGCTCGTTGCGTGCTTCAGGTTCAGAACTCCATCTTTTCCGGGCCGGGCAGCGTCGACGCGCGCTGGGACGTGCCCCATTTTCTGTTTCAGACGAAATCACGGGAACCCTTGGTGCGTTACGAAGGCCATCGCAATTTCTACCACAACATCTGGGCGCTTTGGAACTTGCCGTCCGAGTTGGGGTATCGGCTCGTCAACAATATGGACGAGTTTCAGCAGCAAGTCCTCTTGGCCGGCGGCAAGGGGGATGTGGGCTCTTCGCTGAAGCGCGACGCGCCGAGCATTTGGGAATCGCCCACACCGCTGCGTGAGGATTCGCCCGAGCGCGCTTTCGCGTTACGTCCGGATGTCGTCGAGGCGCGCAGCGCGGACCTCAAAACCGCCCTGGGCATCGAAAAATGCGCCTGGGGAGACATGCATCAGCCTCCCTATCGAGCAAAAGAAGCGATCGCGGGCTTGAAACTGGGGCCCAACCAGATTCTCTTCGATCCGGACGCGAGCACCTTTTTCGTCGCTTTTGGCAACGCGAAGCCGGGCGATGAGATCCTCATCAAGCAGCCCAAGGGAGGCCGCGAGGTGAAGCTTGGCGCGTTCCGCCTCGAGAAGGCGGGCACGGACTTGACCATCAAACCTTACAGCAAGGAAGATCGACCCGTCCTCGTTTTGGACAAGACCTCGGAACTGGACGCCGCCTTCTTCCGTTTGCAGGACGGCCGGTTGCACTTCGAAGATCTCGATTTCGTGCTGGAACCCGATCCGCTGCAAACGAACGCTCAAACGCGAAGCCTGGTTTTGTTGGGCGGCAGCGCCTCCTGCACGTTCAAAAACTGCGGCATCACCCTCAAGCCGCTCGACGCCATGCGCCCCGCGGGCCGGGTGCCGCTTAGTGTGGCATCCCTTTTGAATCCGGCCCAGGTCATGAAGATGGGCCCCAAGACGGCGCGCGCGTCGCCGGAGATCCACTTCCTCGATTGCTTTGTCCGCGGCGAAGGCGATCTATTGAGCGTTCCGACAAGCAGGCCGTTCAATTTGAGTGTGGACAATTCGTTGCTGGCCCTGGCAGGCAGCGTCGTCGATGTGCTTTCGCCGGTGAAGGACGTGCCGTCGGATTCCGCCGCCGCGGTCATCAAGTTAAACCGGACGGCGGTGTTTTCATCGGAACCCGTCGTGGCGCTGCGTGGAGGGAAAAGCGGCAAGACCTGGTATTCCCATCGCGTGGACGAGGCGAAAGATTGTCTCTTCGTTAATTTGAACGATCGCGGTTTGATCCCGTTTCTCCTCGTGGAAAGTCACGAATCTCGGCCGGAAAATTTGCGGCCTCTCCTGGACTGGAAGGGCGGCAGGAATGGCTACGCGAACTACCAGCGGTATTTCATCAACGTGATCCCTGGTGAGCTCGAGCCGAATATCCGCCTGGAGCAACCCGAGTGGGTGGAGTATTCGGGAGAAGCGGAATCGAATTTTCCGCTGAAGGCGCTCATTATTCCCGCCCCGACCATGCGTTCACTCTGGACGGCGACCCCTGACCTGTTCCGCAGCCGAGTCGAATTGTCCCAGGAATTGGCTGAATTTGGTCCCAATCTGAGCGCGGACCTATTGCTTCGATTGCCTGCCGCCGTCAAGGAACCGAGCACGCCGTTTTTCCCATGATGCCCCTTAGCCGGCGCCGCCCGTAAAACCACCACGAACCTCCCATTCAACTTAGCCGTTGCAATAAAATTCCTCTGGCATCGCAATTCAGGACCGCAAGTCTTACCTAGTTGAAATATGTGCTACCTTTTTTAGGCAACATCCCCATCCCCGCGCAAACGCTCGTATCGGTTAAGGCGGCTTCTTTCGCGGGAAACCGTCACTCCAACGGCCGGATAATCCCTCATGACCGTTCCCAGTTTGCAAGCCGTGCTGGTCGCGGATATTAGTTTCCTGGCGTGGGCGGCGCCGCTGGGTTGCCTCGTGTTGCTGAACGCCTTTTTCATTCCTTGGTGTTTGCGCAGCCGTCGGTCGTCCGCCCTGGCGACAACCAAGGAATCTACGTGCGCCCAAGAGCCTGACGCGCGTGCCACACGAATCGAAACGCGCGTGCGCGGCGCGGCCATTCTCGAATCGGCCTTGGATTGCATCCTCACGCTCGACGACGACGGGCGCATCGTGGCGGCGATTGAGCGAAACGACCAGGCCATCCGGCGAATCCTCCAAGTTCTGGGCGAAAGCATGAACTGGGACGCCGGTTCGTATTGGGGATTGGAAGAGAACGGCGCCGCGCTGCGATGCTTGGCCTTTTGGCAGCGCCCGGAACATCTCGTCCCTGAATTGGAACGCGTTACGCGCGCGATGACTCTTGCGCGAAGACAAGACCTGCCTGGGCGCATTTGGGACGGCCTGGAGCCAATTTGCCTCGAGAACCTCGCGGAGGAAATAGGCATTCCACGGCGGCGGACGGCCGAGGCGGCCGGCTTTCGCACGGCTATGGGCTTCCCCTTAAGTAGGGAACAAACCTTTCACGGCGTGCTTGAGTTTTTCGGCAAGAATCCGCTTGCTCCGGACGACCCGTGGCGGCAAACCTATGAGGCGCTGCGCGGGCCATTGGGCTTATTCTTCGAGCGCAGGATCGCGCAAACGAGCCTGATGCGGCGCGAGCACGAATTGGCGGATTTTTTCCAGAACGCCCCTTTGGCGCTCTTGTGGCTTGGGCCGACCGGAGCAATTCAAAAAATCAACCACGCGGCCTTGAATCTGTTGGGATACCGGCAGGAGGAGGTCGTGGGCCGAAACTTCGCCGATTTCCATCTGGACGGCAATTTGTTCGCGGCCTTTTTCGCGCGGCTTCGAAGCGGCGGCACATTGCGAAATAGCGAAATGAGCCTGCGCTGCCGGGACGGATCGCTGCGGGACGTGCTTTTGGACTGCAACGTACTCTGGGAGGAAGGGCGGTTTTGTCATGCGCGCTGCTTCGCGCGCGATATCACGGGCCAGAAAAAAGCCCAGGCGGCGCTGCTGCGCAACTCGCAAGACGTGGAGCGCGCCCGCGCCCAAATCCAGGAACAGATGGTTCGGCTCGAAAAACAGGCCGAGGATTTGCGCGAGGCCAGCTTGCGCGCCGGGGCGGCGAACGACGCGAAAAGTCAATTCTTGGCGAACATGAGCCACGAGATCCGCACGCCGCTCAACGGCATTTTGGGCATGACTGCCCTCGCGCTGGAAACGGAATTGACCGACGAGCAGCGCGAATACTTGGAGATGGTGCAGAATTCCGGACGGGCACTCTTGCGCGTCATCAACGACATTCTCGATTTTTCCAAGATTGAAGCGGGAAAACTCGAAATGGACCCCGTGGCGTTCGATCTGCGCGACAGCATGACCAAACTGATCCGCCCGCTCGCCCTGCAAGCGCACGCCAAGGAACTGGAGTTGATCTGCCTTATTCATCCCGATGTGCCGGATTGGATTATCGGCGATCCGGTTCGGCTCAACCAAGTGCTGTTGAACTTGTTGGGCAATGCCCTCAAGTTCACCAAGCGCGGCGAGATCGTCTTGGAAGTCAAGCGAATCGAAAGCACGGTGATCCCGACCGCTTCGGGCATTTTTCGCCTGGAGCGAGGAAAATCCGGATCGTTTTCGTTGTCGGAAAGCTGCCAACTGCAATTCACGGTGCGCGATACGGGCATCGGGATACTGCGGGACAAGCAACAATTAATTTTTGCGCCCTTCGCGCAGGTGGATGGGTCCACGACGCGCAAATACGGCGGCACCGGGCTGGGGCTCACGATTTCCATGCGCCTGGTGGAGATGATGCATGGCCGGTTATGGCTGGAAAGTGCCCTCGACCAGGGAACGAAATTCCATTTTACGATCCGCTGTACGCGTGCGAAGGCTTCCCGAAACGTGGCAACCTTGACTCCGGACGCCCTCAAGGGCTTGTCCGTGCTGGTTGTCGACGATAACGACACGAATCGACTGATTCTCAAGGAATTGCTCACCGGGTGGCAGATGAAACCCACCTGCGCCGGCGACGGCCGCCAAGGCTTGGAGGAACTGAGCGCCGCCGCCGATCGTGGCGAACCCTATGCCCTGGTTCTCTTGGACGCCATAATGCCGGAATTGGACGGATTTGGGGTGGCCGGCTGCATCCAGAAAAAACCCGACTTGGCCGCGGCGACCGTGCTCATGCTGTCATCGGCGGATCGGCCCGGCGATGCGGCCCGCTGCCGACAGCTTGGGGTGCGGTCCTATTTGACCAAACCGATCCTGCCCGCGGACTTGATGCAAACGCTATTGTCCTCTCTTGGCCAGGCGCGGCAAGAGGCGCCGGACGAACCGAGCGTCTCTCCCGAACCTCAGCGCGTAACGGGTCAAGATTGTCGGACGCGATCGTCCTTGCGTATCTTGCTGGCCGAAGACAATTTGGTGAATCAAAAACTCGTCCTGCGCTTGCTCGAGAAGCAGGGGCATCGCGTGAACCTTGCGACCGACGGCTGCCAGGCATTGCAATGGGTTCAAAAAGAACAGTTCGATCTGGTTCTCATGGACGTGCAAATGCCGGAGATGGACGGTCTGGAGGCGACCGCGGCGATTCGCGCCTGGGAAATGGAACGAGACGGCAACATTCCCATTATCGCCATGACCGCGCACGCCATGAAGGGAGACAAGGAGCGCTGTCTGGCTGCGGGGATGGACGGATATATCTCCAAGCCGATTCGTCCGGACGACCTTATTCGCATCATCGAAGAAATGGTCGGGACGGAATCCACGTTGAAGCGTTTGGTCGGACCGGCGCCCAAGTTGACGGCGCCCGCGCTCGATGAACAATTGCTGCTCACGCGCGTGGAAGGGGATCTGGAATTGGCCCGCGATTTGGCCGAGCTTTTTTTGAGCGAAGGCCCTCGCTATCGAACCCAGATCCAAGAGGCGCTCCAGCGCGGGGACTGCGACGCGGTGTACAAGGAAGCGCATGCGCTCAAGGGCGCGTTGTCGAACTTTGGGGCGTTGGCCGCCCTCGAACTTGTATTCCGATTGGAATGGGAGGGCCGATCTCGTCGACTGGAGGAAGCGCGCGTTCTATGGGGCGCCGCCCAAGCGGAAGTGATGCGTCTGGAGGAAGCGCTCAAGGAATTTGCTTTGGCACATCGCGCGACGGAGCAGCGTGCCGAAGCGGAGTCACAAGTTTCGGCGATAAAGGCGTGACGGCAGGGTCCAGACGCTTGAAAAACCGGGCGGATGTGATTTGCGGATGGAGCGCTGCGCGGGCAAAATGGTGGAACTCGCAGATTGTTTGGGTAACGGCGTTACGGGAGATGCACGCATGCGAATCCTCATCGCGGAGGACGATATGATTTCGAGGCGTCTGCTGGAAGCGACGCTGAAGCGTTGGAAATACGAGGTGGAGGTGACGGAAGACGGCGCCGCGGCGCTGGCCGCGTTGGCGGCAGACAACGCGCCGCGCTTGGCTATCCTGGACTGGATGATGCCGGAACTCGACGGGCCGGAAATCTGCCGGCGCGTGCGGGCGCTGCCGGCGCGCGTGCCGGCCTATATCGTCTTGCTGACGGCGAAAGACGCCAAGACCGACATCGTGGGCGGATTGGACGCGGGCGCGGACGACTACGTGGTCAAGCCCTTCGACATGGAGGAGTTGCGGGCTCGGCTCCACGTCGGCGAACGGGTGATATCCCTTCAGGACAAATTGGCGGCGAAGATCGGCGAATTGGAGCGAGCCCTGTCCCAGGTGAAGGATTTGAGCGGCATGCTGCCGATCTGCTCGTACTGCAAAAAGATTCGCGACGACCAAAATTATTGGCAAGCCGTCGAGACCTATATCTCCGATCATTCCGCCGCCCGCTTCAGCCATGGCATTTGCCCCGAGTGCATCCATACCATCGTCGAACCGCAGCTCGCGCAATTGGAAGCGGAAAAGCCTCGGAAATGAGGTTTTTTCCGAAGGTTCTCCGCCGGCGTGACGCGAAGGTCGTCACGGGAACAGATTGACGACGGCGCGATACGCGAAGAAAACAGTGGCGAGCCAGGCGAGCGCCCCGGCCGCGCCAGCCCACCAGGGATGCCGATATTCCCCCATCAGACTCGGGGAATAGGCGGCCAAGAGGACGACGCCCAAGACGATGGGCAAGAGCGCGCCATTGAGGGCGCCGGCGAGGATGAGCAGCCGAGTCGGCTCCAACCCAAAACCGTTGAGAGCAAGCGTCACGACGAGCGTGAGCACAATAAACCCGATGATAAGCCGGGAGCGGCGCTCGGGGTCGCGTTGGCCGGTGAAGGTGATCGCCGTGTAGGAACAACCGACGACGGAAGTGATGGCGGCGGCCCAAAAGAGAACCGCGGAAAGGTAAAATCCCGTTCGCCCCGCGCCCGCTTCAAACACCGCGAAAACCGCGCGTTTCTCCTGTTCCTTGGTCAGCGTCAATCCGGACGAAACGACGCTTAGCACGGCTAGGAAGAGCAACGCGCGCATCACTCCCGTGATGAGGATGCCCTGTACTGAAGCCCAGGTGATCGTGGCAAGTTGCTCGCGGCCCTGGATGCCGCCGTCCAGCAGACGGTGCGCGCCGGAAAACATGATGTAGCCGCCGATCGTGCCGCCCACCAAGGTGATGATGGCGGCGAAGGTGGCGCTGTCGAGTCGGCTGGGAAAAATGGCTTCGCGGGCCGCCTCTTCCAGAGGCGTGGACGTGACGAAGAGGATGTATCCGGTCATGCCGAGCATGGCGGCGCCGAGGAACTTGGTGAACCAATCCATGCCCTTGAGCATGGCGGGCAGGAGAAAGAGGCCGACGGCCATCAGGGCGGAAAGGGTAGCGCCTTTCCAGCGCGGCCAATGGACCAGTTCCTCCAGGCCTTGCGCGCAGCCGATGAGATTGCCGACGTTGAACGCGAACGAGCCAAAGAGGATGACCCCGGAGACGACCCAGCCCAGGCCGGGAAAAAGGGCGTTGGCGAGTTCGTGGCCTCGTTTGCCGGAAATACAGATGACGCGCCAGGTGTTCAGTTGTGCGCCGATATCGATGAGGATGGAAAGGAGGATCACGAACGCCAGGGTGGCGCCCAGGTTGGCGGTGAAGATCGTGGTCTGGGTGAGAAAGCCGGGGCCGATGGCGGAGACGGCCATCAAGAAAGCGGCCCCTGTCGAAACGCCGCGGAAGGTGGATTTTCGATCAAGCATATCTGTCTCCTGGAAAAAAAACCGCGACGGAACACAAGCCGTAATGTCTTATCAAAACAGACTTTGCGGCGTTTATGTCATTTTTTATGGCCCGCGCGCGAAAAATCTTCGCGCACTTTGTCCATTTTTCGAGTCGTTTGTCGATTAGTTGAGTGCCAAGGCGCGCATGCCTGCGTTCTTCCATTGCTTGCGGTGTCCGCCAAGCAGTCTTGGACGGTTGGCGGACGCGCCCATTGGTTTTGACATCCCGCCTCTACCTCAATCATCAGGAGAATTTCGATGACCGTACGTAACGCTCCCCGCTTGACGTCTGCCGCGCGCCGTTTTCGCCCTCAGGTCGAATGGCTGGAGCAGCGCGACTGCCCCACCAACGTCGCTCCCTCTTTGGTGGTCAACATGGAAGTAGTGAACGATTCGGAGGTGCGCTTCTACGGGCAAGTCACGGATGAAAGCCCGACGACCACCATGGTCTACATAGACGGACAAGCCTTGGGAATGGCGCAGCCGAATTCAAACGGCGAATTCTCGATCACGTTGACCCCGATGGGGTTGGGCAATGTCTCCGTATACGCGGCCGACGAAGAATGGCTGATGTCCGCCAACAGCAATTTCAATTTTCAAAATAGCCCCCCCGTGATTGAAGGATTCTTCGCGGAGTTCTTGGGCGGTACGACTTGGAAGATTTCCGGCAGAGTCGTGGACGGCGCGCCGGGCGGATTGACGGTGACGTTCGGCGATGTGCTCTTCAATACCGGGTATTACTCCATCGACACCCAGGCCGATGGCACGTTCGAGTTCTGCGCCGAGATTCCAGAAGCGGAGGAAGGAATCGCTTCCGCGCAAGTAACGGATCAATGGGGTTTGACGTCGGCGCTCGTGCAAACGCTGATCGAATATTCCGCTTGAGGCTAAGGACCGCGCTTGGTCCTTCAGAGATTGTGTTGGAATGTTTTGGAATTTTCATTGGTGCCCAAACGAGGAAAGAAACATGAACGAGCAAATGGATTCGATGGAGATATTGGCGGCGCGTGTCGGGGCGGGAGATCGTGGGGCGCGGAACGAATTTCGCGAGCGAATCGATCCGCATCTGGACCGCATCGTGCGGCGGGCGCTGGCGAAGGGAGACCCATCCTCAAGCATGGTTCGCAAGATCGCCGCGGCGGCGCGCCGCCTAGGCGGAGACGCACGTTCGCCCGGTGAAGTTGCCGCGCTCGTGGCGGCGAATTTGTCGCAAGCAGTCCTGAATCGGCTTACGCATGCGACCGAACAGGTGTCGCTGCCGGCGCCCACCATCGCCTAATCGGCAAAGGCCTACCCCGTCCGCGCTAACTGCACATACAAGTGGAGCATTCATGATTCATAAACAAGCTTGTCCGAGCGACGCGGAGCTCGTGCGTTTTTCGCACCGCGACCCTCCCGCGCGCGCCTTTGCCGTTCGCATCGGCGAGTCTGCGTTCGCCGCCGCCCCCGTCGCAACGGCCGAGCGCAACGCCGCCGAGAGCCAATCGCAAGAAACCGACCCGTCGCCGCGTTTTGACGCGGACGCGAAAGCGCGAATATTGACGGTGCTGATCGTCGAGGACGACGCGCTTGTCCGTACGCTATTTCGTCGGATCTTGCTGGCTCAAGGTTTCTCGGTGTTGGAGGCCGAAGACGGCAGAACGGCATTACGGATCGCGGCAGATCATGGCGCCGCGATTCAATTGCTCGTTACCGACCTGCATCTTCCCAACCTGAGCGGATTGGAGGTGGCGCGGCGAACGACGCGCCTCCATCCAGAGTGCAAGGTGCTGCTGGTATCAGGCTACGCCGACGACGCGATGGACGCCGCCGAGACGGTGGAAACGCGCTATCCCTTGCTGCTTAAACCGTTCACGGCGGATGCGTTCGTCAAACAGATCGATACGATTTTGGGGCGGGGATGACGCGGCGTCCGTTTGGGGCGAAAAGGCGTTGCTCTCCCTGCCCTTTTTATTTCGCTCCGACGGACGCGCGCGGCGGGCTCAGGCCATGCCGGGCATGCGCTTTTCCCGCACCTCGCGCTGTAGAAAGCGCGCGAACTCGGCGACCGCCATCGCGCCCAAGTCTCCCTCGGTTCGGCCGCGCACCGCGACGCTGCCGGCCGTCTGTTCCTTGTCGCCGATCACCAGCATGTATGGAGTCTTTTCAAGCTGCGCCTCGCGGATCTTGAAGCCGATCTTCTCGGGGCGATAGTCTCCCTGCACGCGGAAGCCCGCCTCCTTCAATTCCCCTTCGACCTTCCGGGCGTAGTCGGCAAACTTCTCACTAACCGTCATCACACGCGCTTGCTCCGGAGCGAGCCAGGCGGGGAACGCCCCGGCGAAGTGCTCGATCAAGATGCCCATGAAGCGTTCCATCGAGCCGAAGGGCGCCCGATGAATCATCACGGGGCGATGTGGCCGATTGTCCGCGCCGATATACTCGAGATCGAAGCGCTTCGGCAGATTGTAGTCGAGTTGGACGGTTCCCAGTTGCCATTCCCGGCCGATGCAGTCGCGGACGACGAAGTCGATCTTGGGGCCGTAAAAAGCCGCCTCGCCCTTCTCGGCCGTGTAGCTCATCCCTTGGCCCTTGACGATGTCGAGGAGCGTTTGCTCGGCGGTATCCCAGTCCTTGGCGTCGCCGACATACTTGGTGGAAAGGGGATCACGCAGGCCGATGCGGACGCGATAGTCGGTGAGGCCAAGGGAGTTGAGCACGAAGAGTACCAGATCGATGTTGGCGCGCATTTCGGACTCCACCTGCTCGGGGGTGATGAACAGGTGGGCGTCGTCTTGCGTGAAGCCGCGGACGCGGGTCATGCCGCTCAATTCCCCGGTTTGCTCGAAGCGATAGACG
>Ga0163144_10018460_pt1 | contig 14108 bp, 13 predicted proteins | sample OliLak19BULKMAT1_FD_123175 | JGI IMG/M metagenome (GOLD analysis project Ga0163144, IMG submission 123175) | Freshwater microbial mat bacterial communities from Lake Vanda, McMurdo Dry Valleys, Antarctica - Oligotrophic Lake LV.19.BULKMAT1 | ecosystem: Environmental > Aquatic > Freshwater >... | reverse complement strand
CAGCACGTCGATCCTCTTTGCAACGGAGCTTCCCATGGCGGCTCATCCTAAGGACTTTTTTTCAACCTTCATCTCTCCGTGTTCAGCCTTTCTTGCGTTAGGCTTGCAGCCGTGAGTGAACTGCAGACCAGTCCTGAAACTCAACTCCCGGTGATCGTGCATGTGCCGGGAGATGTCCCGCTGCGTCCCGGGCCATTGCTGACCCACAGCGGGCTTTCGATCAATCGCTTCATCGGAATGCATGTGACGGCGGCACTGTTGCCGCTGGTTGCAGGGCTGTTGCTGTACGGCTGGCGCGCATTGGGCGCGACATTGCTCGTTGTCGCGGGCACCGCAATCGGCGTGGCACTGTGGCGAAACATCGGATCGCGCGGTTCAAACCTTCGATATTCGCACGCGCTATGGCTGGGGCTGCTGCTCGCGTTTACGCTTCCCGCGCATCTGCTGACCGAACGTTTTTTTTACGCAAGTGACCACTGGGTATCTTGGCCGGTCTATCCGGCAGCAGGTTTGCTGCTTGCGGCGTGCATCTGGTTGCTTGGCGACATCGGCTCGGGACGCATTCATCCGGTGCTGATCGCACAGCTTCTGCTCACCGCCGCTTTTCATCCGCTGCTCTTGCCCATCAGCGTACTGCAGCCCAACAAGCTCTTCATTGGCGATCTCTCGGATGTCGGCGAGAAACCGCGCGCGATTGTATTTGCCGATTCATGGTTTAAGTCTCCACCCATTCACGGGCAGGATGCAATCCGTGTCGAACCGCCGTCTGCCAAGCTCAGTGTCTACACAACGGGCCTGCAGCGCCCGGATCGCGGGCTGCTCATAATCGAATCGTTTCTTCGGGACCGCATGCCCGCAATGGAGGATCTGGTCATCGGCGGACAGCCCGGACCCATCGGCGCCAGCAGCGCCGTGGCGGTGATCGTCGGTGGACTGTTTCTCCTTTATCGCGGACTGATCGATTTCCGAATCCCCGTGCTGATCGTTATCGCGGCGTTCATCACCTTTCTGATTCTTCCGATTCCAACCACGATCACGGAAACATCCGTCCAATGGCATTGGTTTGCCTTCCGTCAGCACGGCGTCGGGCGTGCGATGGCAGTGACGTTCGCGAACTATGAACTGCTCGCATCGCCGCTGCTCTTCACCGCATTCTTCCTCGCCACCAGCCCCGCCGTCCGACCCATGGCCCGCCGCGCACGCGTGGTGTTTGCGATGCTGGTCGGAATCGTCACCGCGATCGTGCAACTTTATTTCTCCGTCGCGATCGGACCTTACGTCGCGCTGTTGCTGGTCAGCCTTCTCACACCGACCTTCGATAAATGGCTCCGACCCAGAACGCTGCTGTGATGGGTGATGGAAAGTGGCGACTGGTAGCTGACTACGTCAACCATGGCCGATATTGAATGCCCACCGTCCACTTCCCACCGCCCACCGCTAAACTTTCCCAGCCGCAATCGCGTGAAACGGTCGTCCTTCGCGACGGTATTTGCGTTCGAAGTTTGTTCCAACGAATTCCCCTTCGCCCGCCGATCCTGGGCGGTTGTAGTCGATGATCTTCAGCTTCGAGCCGTGAACCACGGCGTCGATCTGTTCGAAGTATTCCTGATGATCCGTCACCACCCGAAGCTGCCCGCCGGGGATGAGAATCCGCTCGACCTGTTTCAGAAACGGCGGCTGAATGAGTCTGCGTTTATGATGGCGTTTCTTCGGCCACGGATCGGGGAAATAAATGTGCAGGACTGTCAGGCAGGCAACGGGCAGAAACTCGCTGACGAAAAACGCAGCATCCGCGCGGATCATGCGCGCGTTGAGACAGTCATGTCTCCGCAACCGATCCGATGCATAGCGAAAGAAGAAGTTTGCCCATTCGATGCCGAAGAAGTTGATCTCCGGCCGCGCGCGTGCCTGATCGGAAATGAAAGTCCCTTTGCCCGATCCGATTTCCATTTCAACCGCGTGATCGTTTCCGAACAGTTCGGCAAACAGCAGCGGCCGCGGAAGTTTTTCAACATCCAGAGCGATGGGTTCGACGATCATTTCCCTGTTGGTCTGCATCAGAATGATCCGCCGTGTGTGTGTTCCTCGCTGACGGGCGGGCATCCTAAGCGCACGGCTACGCACTCGCCACTGTACCCGACGAAGCAATTGTGGTGGCTGCGGGAATGAAGAGAACGCTAAGAAGCAAAGGAGCGAAGGTTCGCGAAGAAATGCAGGACATGGAAAGGACGGAACTTACAACGCTCCCCTCAAGTTCAAATCCCTGAGTTCTCTGTATCCATGCTGATCTTAACATTTCTTCGCGAACCTTTTCTCCTTCGCAACTTCGCGCACGAATGGATGAGGATACGCGAAACCATTGTCGCGCTTTCGCTACTTCGCAGCTTCGATCACCCCACCCGCAACGCGTCCGCCGGAGTTTCCCGATGGGTCGGTTTTAAGATCGTCCTCCTGTGCGTGGACAATGACGCTTTTGCCGATCAACTCCGCAACGGTCAGGCCTGCGATCATCTGATCGTACTTCGCGGTTCCGTCTGCCGAAGCCACGAGATTCCCGAGATCGCCTGCGTGCCGGGCTTCGCCCTTCGCATCGCCGTGGTGCGAATGGCCGGGGTTGTAGTGATCGCCGACGCTTGCGAGACCGGGATCGGACATGTCGCCTTTCTCGTGAATGTGAAAGCCATGCTTGCCGGGAGATAATCCGGTGAACTGCGCGGTGAAATGCACGCCGTCTTTCATTTGAACGATTTTCACCGTGCCCGTGACTTTCTGATTTGACGGTTGCGTGGCGGCGGCCTTGGACGGCTGCACCTTTGCAGTGGCAACCGCGCCTTGTGCATCGGCATCCGACATCATCTTGCCATCGCTGGCGTGGTTTGCCTGATTCCCGCAACCACCGATGAGCGCCAAAGCGATGACAGACGCGACACCAAACATTGGGAAACGATTCATGAGATTCTCCTTCAAGAGTTGAGACACTTTAGGCACGCGTCATCGCAACGTTGCGAAAAATTGGTATAGTGGACTTCGCAAGGTTCACGGGCGATCGCGCCGGGACGGAGATTGCATCAATGGACCGGCGAGGAAAGTCCGAACTGCACAGGGCACGGTGCCTGGTAACGCCAGGGCGGAGTGATCCGACGGAAAGTGCAACAGAAAAGAAACCGCCTGGGCAGTAGGCAGTAGGCAGTAAGCGGCAGGCAGTTCATTCTGCATACCGCCTAGCGCCTACGGCCTACTGCTTCGGTAAGGGTGAAATGGTGCGGTAAGAGCGCACCGCGCTGGTGGAGACATCGGCGGCAAGGCAAACCCCACCGGCAGCAAGACCAAATATGCGAGGAGCGTCGGCCCGACGCGCCAAAGTCCTCGCGGGTAGGTCGCTTGAGATGCTGGGCAATCAGCATCCTTAGAGAAATGGTCGCCCCATCCCGGGCGAGCGCAGCGGGTCGAATGCCGTGTGCATTGCACGCGATCCTTTCGACTTGCTCCGATCGCTCGGGGTGGACAGAATTCGGCTTACAGTGAACCTTGCATCAAAATGATCGGCGGCGATCCGGAAGTTCGGATCGCCGCCGTCTTATTCAATTGATGAGTTGTTGGAGTTCAGGCGTAAGCATCCACTGCCCCGCCGAGCCCGGTGGCCGCTGAGACCAGTTCATCCCCCGCCTTCGCGACCCCTTGCGTAGCCGCCTGAATCAGTTGCACCGCCGCGTTACCTTGCTGACGGCCGTTGTCGAGAATCTTCCTCGCAACCGCGAACTGAATCTTGGAAGCAAGTTCAGCCTGTTTAAAACCGACGACGCTGGAGATGAGTGAATCCATAACTCAGATGTTATCGACCCGCCTTATCGCCACACTTAAACTTTGGCGAGCATTCTCCATGCCCGATAACACTACAACGCAATTGCAAATTTTCGCTTGACGCAGAATCTGGTTAGGGTAATGTTTCACCAAACGATCCCCGAACGTCCGTTCCAAATTGGTTTCATGGGGCGGGCGGAAGAAAGTCGTACCGGAGCCTGAATATGAATCTCACCCCGCGTCAGCTGGATGTCGTTGTGGCAATTCGAAATTACCGTCATTTGCATGGCATGAGTCCGACGATGCAGGAACTGGCCGATCAGTTGGGCACCAGCAAGGTGACGATCTTTGAACACATCGGCGCGCTCGAACGCAAGCGTGTCATCCGGCGGGACAAGCACAAAAGCCGTTCGCTTGAACTGGTTTCAGACGAACGGCTTCCCGATGAGAATCGCAGCACCAAGCTTCCACTGCTGGGGAACATCGCCGCCGGTTCACCGATTGAAGCGATTGAGAATCGCGAAGAGCTTGATCTCGAACAATTGTTCAATGTTCGTCAGGGTGTTTATGTGCTGCGGGTGCGCGGGGATTCGATGATCGAAGATCATCTTTGCGACGGCGATTACGTCGTCATCGAACGACGGGAAACCGCCCGCAACGGCGAGCAGGTCGTCGCGCTGCTGGACAGCGGCGAAGCGACACTGAAGCGCTTCTACAAGGAAGGTTCGCGGGTCCGCCTGCAACCGGCCAACAGCACGATGGAGCCGCGCATCGTCGATGCGAATCAGGTTCGCGTGCAGGGCGTGGTGATCGGAGTTTTGCGAAGCTATCAGAATTGATCACGCGCTGAGATCCCCGTGTGCCAATGCGAGTTGCCGATGCCTCGCGACAATGAGATGGCGGGCGGCGCGGCTCTGGGTGTGCAACAGAAAGTCGGCACGGAGAAGGGTGTCTGCACAGTCGTTTGGTTCAGAGTTTGAAATTCACGTGATTTCTTTCAGCTCGAAGCGATCTTTCCGATCGTGTCGGAAGATTCCGCGCTTTGAAAAAACCGATTGGAGGCCGCCTGTGACAACTGCTCCTGCTGTAAAAACGCCGAATCATTATCGAAGTTCCACTCCACAATGTCATCCCAGCGCGGCACCGCGTGGTGCGGTGAGTCAACGCGGGACTGGGCAGATCAACGGGAACGCGCGGCCGGCCAAGCCCGTGCAAAGCGGTAACCCTATCAACGACAGTGCGCGCGACCCGTCAGCACCCGGCGTCAAGTCTTCGCAGGATCAACCCATTCTCTTCCAGCAGTTCTTCAAGTCCGTCGGCCCGCGCACCTATGTCGCGCAGGTGAAACAAGCCGGCAACGGCAATCATTATCTGGTGTTGACTGAAGCCAACCGGAAGAAGGACTCGGATGAAATCCGAAAAACCCGTCTTTTCATCTTCTCCGAGGATTTCGCCGCGTTTCATGACTTGCTGCGCGATGCGAAAAACTTCACTGAGCGGAATCCCGTCAGCGCTGAAGTCGCGAAGAAGCAGAATCAGTACTGGCAGAAGAAGTCCCGTCCACCCAAACGTTGATGAAATCCGCCCCATTAGGATGGTCCGGGCTCGCAAAATTGGAATGGTTAAGAGTGTGAATCGGAGCCAGTGATTCCGTTCACGCGTGGCGCTCGGCATTTTTCACCAACTATTTTCTTTTCTGAGATTCTGATGAAATGATTGCCTTATCAGGCATTCTATTATGCTGTACTTCGCCATGTCGTCTTACCGCGAAGTGCGTTGGGTGTGAGCGTGGGCACTTTTGTCTTGACTCGTCTGCCTGCTTTCTTACACTTTCGCGTCTTGTTGACCGCCGAAGCGCTGTCGGACTTTTCCGATGGACGCGGGGAACCCAAATGCCGTTGTTACGGCATCGTCTGCGGCGAGAAATCGCACAAGCGATAGATCGCACCAGGACAGGGGCTAAGCAGGTAGGCAGCCTTTCTGCCCGCCGCCGGACACTTTCAAGTCCGAGCCCGTCAGCTAACCCCGTAGGCATGTGAAAGGGATCAGCGCCCCTCGTGTTGGCGTTAAGATCCTTCCTGTTTTTTTGCAGCACCCTTTGATCTCCCAGCCGAATTTTCGCGCGAGATTAAGAGGTCTGTTGCCAATACTCGAAAGGAGTAGCACGATGTCGTCCTCTCAGAATCACGCCGAGCAGCTTCGCAAGGCCATCGAAAATCTCATCAACATCAAGCTTCATGATGCCCTCTCGAAGCCGGGCGGGATTGATCGTCTGATCGCCCATCGCAGCGCCGGTGTCGCATCCTTCGCGGTCCGTCAGGCGGAACGACAGTTGGAGCAGACCATTGAATGCGTTCTGACGGACTCCCCGCAGGAGTACCAGGTACAAAACGCGTGAAGTGTTCCTGAGAGGACCACCTTCTCAGTGGGATGCGTTGACCGAAATTGAAAAATGCCCCCGCAAGTCGCGGGGCGTTTTTGCCTCCGGGCGAATTCAGTGCAGTGACGGATTGGTGGTTCTGCAGAGTGTGTTGGTTTTCAGCAGCAGCCAAAACACCCCATGCCGCGACTTGCGAATGGCATGATAGTGAGGCATTGAACAAATCGGCTTGAATCTGCAATCCCCGATTTTAAAGCTGCGCAAGTCACGTCGCTTTGCCCCCAACCAGACCTGACGTATAGTGTCTGAGTGCCAGACATTTACCGTGGAGCCCCACATGGCCGAACACATTCAGACCTTGCACAAGAAACAGGCCACCCGCGATTACAATCCGCTGGGAATCACCGGTGTCGATCATGTTGAATTTCTTGTGGATGATGCCGAGGCATGGGCGAACTACCACGAGGACAAGCTTGGAATGGTGCGACGTGCGTATGGCGACGCATCAACTGGTTTGACCGGCCGCAAGGGGATCGTCGTTGGGCAGGGACGCGTCAATTTTCTCTTCGCCGAAGCGCAGGGCGATTCCAAAGAAGCGTACGCCATCCGCGATCACGTCGCCAGACACGGTAACGGCGTGCGCGATATCGCCTTCAAAGTCAAAGATGTCGCAACCTCACTTGAACACGCTCGTAAGACCGGTGCGAAAGTGATCCGCGAAATTGATGCCCGCGGCACATTCATCGGCGGCTCGATCGCGGTCTATGGAGACACGCTCCACACCTTCATTGAACGTCACGACACGCACACCTTCGCCCCGGGATATCATAACGTCGCCGGCGGGATCGAGGCGGATGAGATCCAGTTCATGATGATCGATCATCTGGTCGCCAACGTCGAGAACATGAACGAATGGGTCGATTTCTACGGTCGGGTTTTCGGATTCGAGGAAACCAGTCACTTCGACATCAAAACCGGCAAGAGCGCCCTGATGAGCAAAGTCGTCGGACCAACTGAGGGGTATGTCCGTCTTCCCATCAACGAACCTTCGAGCAAGAACAGTCAGATTCAGGAATACCTCAATGCCTACAACGGCGCAGGCGTGCAGCACATCGCGCTCCTGACGCCCGACATTGTTTCGACCATCCGCGCCATGCGGAATCGTGGCGTCGACTTTCTGGATGTACCGGACACCTATTACGATCTCATGCCCGCCCGCGTGGGTGAGATCAAGGAAAAACTGCAGGATCTGAAGGACCTTCGCGTGCTGGTGGATCGCGATCGTGTCGATGGATATCTGCTGCAGCTTTTCAGCAAGCCGATTTTTGATCGTCCGACACTCTTCTATGAAATCATCCAGCGCCGCGGCAATTCCGACGGCTTTGGCGAAGGGAACTTCCTGGCGCTTTTCGAAGCGATTGAAAGGGAACAGGCCAAGAGAGGAACGTTGTAAGGGATTTTTGAATGGTGCTTTTTGTTCTTTGATTGAACGTCATTTCGACGTTGCCGGTTGATCGGACTCAATCAAAATTCAAAAATCAAAAAATAGAAAATCTCAGGAATTTGTCATGCGTCTAGCCACCCTCTTCGACACTTCTTCGCAGAAAGCGACAACCGTCTTTGTCCTGCCCGGCGGGCAGCGCATCGGTTTGATCGATGTCGTTCACTACGCGCCGCAGGGAACCTCTTTCGACAATTTTGAGAATCTCGCCGAAGTCGCATCGCACCTGGATGTCGTGCTTCCCGCGATCCGGCAATGGCGTCAGGAGCATCCCCCGCTAGCGGCAATGAGTTCGCCCGGGCTGCGATATCTTCCCCCTGTGCCCGCGCCGCGCACCTTTCGCGCCTTTGACGCCTTTGAGCAAAGCGCAAAAAACTGGCGCGAAAAGCTAGGGCTTGCAATGTCCGGTGTTTGGTATGACCAGCCCGCGTTTTACTTCGGCAATTGCGCGTCGCTGGTCGGGCATGAGACGCCCGTTGCCTGCCCGCGCGATTGCGTGCAGCTTGACTACGGCCTGGAACTCGGCGTCGTGATCGGTCGAGGCGGCCGCGATATCAAGGCGCGCGATGCCTGGAAGCACATCTCGGGTTTCACGATCATCAATGATCTTTCCGCTCGCGAGCTTGAGCGGATCGAATTGCAGGCCGGCTTTGGACCGGGAAAAAGCCGCGACTTCGCAACGGCGGTCGGTCCATATCTGGTGACGCTCGATGATCTTGCGGATCGGATCGATTCGGATGGTCACATTCATCTCACCATGATTGCGCGGCTCAATGGCAAGGAGACCTCACGCGGAAATTCCGCGAGCATGTTCTTCAACTGGCCGCAGATCATCGAACATGCGTCGCGCGATGCGGAGCTGTGTCCCGGCGATCTGCTCAGTTCCGGCACCGTCGGAGGCGGATCCATCCTCGAAGCCACGCCAGAAATCACCGGCGGCTGGCTTAAACCAGGAGATACAATCGAACTGGAGATCGAACGACTCGGCGTGTTGCGGACGCCCATCATTGCCAGGTCCGACGCCGAACACAGCACCATCGCCAACGCGGGCGGGGCATTGGTCGAAGTTTGATGTCCGGTCCCTCTCCCCATGATGGAGGACACTTGCGTCGCGGTAGGATGAGGGCAAGCGCCCCAAACATGGGTGCCCGGCTCTTCACAATAACCGAATCGGTGAGATTACCCCTCACCCCGGCCCTTTCCCGCAAGGGGAACGGGATGAAAGGAACCCATGCCTGTCTACATGCGGCTTGGAGAAATCCCGCGTAAGCGACACATCAGATTGCCGCGAGATGCTCACACAAGTTTCAAAGGTGAGGGCCTTGCCTATGAGCATGTCGTCACCACGCAGGGATTCGATCGCGCTTATTCCATCCTTTATCATCTCCGTCCTCCGACGCGCGTGAAGCGTGTGGAGGCTGCGGGTGAAATGCGGATTGACGTCGCGCCCGAGCGTGTGCTGCGGCATCATCATTTCAAAACCTTCGAGCTTGCGCGAGCGGGCGATCCGATCACCGGCAGAGTGCCTTTCTTGTTCAACGAAGACATGACCGCTTGGCGGTGTCGTCCCGCCGAGCAGCAGAAAACCCTCTTCCGCAACGGCGGCGCGGATGAAGTCATCTACTGCCATCACGGCAAGGGTCATGTCGAGACCACTTTTGGGAAACTCCCCTACCGCGATCTCGACTACATCGTCATCCCGCGCGGCACGACCTATCGCATCATCGCCGACGACATCGCTCAAGAGGACTATCTGATTCTCGAATCGGTGCATCCAACGCGCATTCCGCCGAACTATCTGAATCCTGATGGGCAGATCAAACTGGGTTCACCGTATTCAGAGCGTGATTTCCATGGACCCGCCGAACTTCTGCCCATCGACAGGGACGAAGAAACGCCCGTGATTGTGAAAGACGGATCGCGGCTGACGCGGATCACCCAGGCTTCGCATCCGCTCGACATCATCGGCTGGGATGGATTTATTTATCCATTCACCTTCAATGCGATGGATTTTGAACCACTCACCGGAACCACCCATCTGCCCCCGCCGTTTCAGACCACGTTTTGGATGACCAAGTTTGTCATCTGCACCTTCGCGCCGCGACATTTGGATCATCATCCTGAGGCGATCAAGGTGCCTTATGTGCACAGCAATGTCGAAGCGGATGAGGTGCTGTTCTACAGCCGGGGCAACTTCGCGAGCCGGCGCGGCGTGAGTCAGGCGTCGATCTCGCTGCATCCAATGGGCATCCCCCACGGCCCGCATCCCGGGACGATTCTCGCGAGCATGAAACATGACCGCACCGAAGAACTCGCGGTGATGTTCGATACCGAACGACCCCTGAAAGTGACGACGGCGGCGATGAGTTTTGATGATCCGAAGTATCCGTTCAGTTGGCTGGACGATGCCGGGGGTTCAACGGGAGAAGGTGAACCTCGGTAAACGTGGCACGACCGTCCCGGGCGTGCGGTTGTCGCCCCAGCGACGGAAACGCGCGGCACAGGCCGCAAGCGCACGTGCGGGACGCCCGTGCCACGAAAGGAAACCCATGTCCTCCACTGAAACAACGCCAATGGGTCTGACAACCAGCCAATCGCCATTCATCGAGCAGGCGCGACGGGATGGAAAAACCTACATCGAACAACCCTACGAACTTTATTCAACCGAGAATCAGCAGACCTGGCTAAGCCTTTACACACGCATCAAGCCGCGCTGGGAAAAATACGCGCATCCGAAGTTCCTCGAAGGCGTGAATAATCTTGCCCTTGATCCGCTCAACGTTCCGAAACTGACGGACATCAATCGCTTCCTCGCACCACTCAGTGGATTTACCGCGAAAGCCGTTGCGGGATATGTGCCGGCGTATGTGTTCTTTGATTGCTTGCGCACCCGGGCGTTTCCGACGACGATCACCATCCGCGAGGCATCCAAACTCGATTATCTCCCTGAACCCGACATCTTCCACGATGTCGCCGGACATGTACCGATGCACACGGACCGCAAGTTTTCGGATGTGCTGGTGCAATTCGGCGAATTTGCCCGGGAGGCGGCCGAGCATGTGAAGAACATCCGTGATCCGCAGATACGTGTGCACCGCGTCGAGTCGATCATCAAAGCACTGGCGCGGTTCTTCTGGTTCACCGTAGAGTTCGGGCTGATGCGCGAATCACCGGGATCGGGCAATCTGAGAGTCTACGGCTCGGGGCTGCTCTCCAGTTTCGGCGAGATCGAACGCGCGATCATTTCGCCAGAAGTGCAGCGGTTTCCCATGCAGTTGGAATGGGTGATCAATCAGCATTTCGAGATCGACCACTATCAGCCGCTGCTGTTTGTAGTCGATTCGTTTGATCATCTCTTCGAGCTGATCAACCAACTGCACCAGTGGCTCGCAGACGGCAGACTCGATAATGTTTCGCCCGGCGAGCCGCAGATCAACGAGGCGGATCTGAAGAGCTTTCTTGAGGCGGACACGGGCAGCAATCTCGCTCGATGATTGAGTCTAGTGAAGCGGCGAACGAACGGGAAACTGGGAAAACATCCGGTCTGATCCGCGTCTCGGTGGTTTCACAGGATTTCAATCCATGTAAAACCCACCGTTCACATGCAACGTCTGGCCGGTGACATAATTCGCGAGCGGTGAGCAGAGAAACAGCACGGCGTTCATGATCTCATCGACCTCTCCGAAGCGGCCCAACGGGATGTTCTCGATGAATTTCCTGGTCACCTCCTCGGGCATTCCGCGCGACATTTCGGTGTCGATGAAACCGGGCGCTACCGCATTCACGGTGATTTGCTGTCTGGCGAGCTCTCTCGCGGCTACCTTGGTCAGCGCGATAATCCCCGCCTTGCTCGATGCGTAATTCGCCTGGCCGAAAAATCCGAGAAAGCCGGCGACGGATGAAATGTTCACGATGCGCCCGTTGGTTTTCAGAACGGTCGCGGCGCTTTGAATGCAGTTGAAGGTGCCGGTGAGATTCACCTTGACGACCGATTCAAAGTCGTCGGCCGACATCTTCCTGATGCTTTTATCCCGGAGAATTCCCGCGTTGTTCACGAGAATGTCCAGCCCGCCAAGCGTTTTCTGAATCTGCTTGAACATCGCCTGAACCTGATCGGCGCTGGAAACATCCGCCTGACAGATCAGCTTCGCGCCGATTTCCTCGGCCACGCGCTCGGCATCGGCTTTGTTCAGGCCTTGCGGATCATCAAGATAATGCACAACGCAAGTCGCGCCGGCTGCGGCAAGCCCGCGAATGATCCCTTCGCCGATGTTGCGGCTGGACCCGGTGACCAGCGCAATTTTGCCTGTAAGATGAATTGAGTCAGCCATGAATCTCCTTTTAGAAAATGAGCCGCAGATGCACGCAGATGCACGCAGATAAATGGCAATCTGGATTTGGATTATCCGCATCCATCCGCGTGCATCGGCGGCTCAAGATATCTTCAGATTAGAATAATTGGCGGATCATCGTTAGACTTCCATCGTATTATTTCCCGTGCGATGCTGCGTCATTGTGCTGGTCGTTAGCGGCAGTCGTGTTGACCTCGCAGCGTCAATTTGTGAGGAGATCATGGAAAAAGTTTACGTCATTGGTGCCTTCCGCACAGACTTCAAACGCAACCTGCTCAAAGAGTCCAAATCCCTGCGCGATGTGATTGCCGAGGCCGCGCGCGGCGCGGTGGCGGATGCGGGGATTGATTTTGGCGACGTGCAATCCGGGGTCGTCGGAAACTTTGCCGCGGGTCTGTATACAAGGCAGTTGCATCTGGGATCATTGCTCCTAGAAGCCGACCCGAAGCTGGTGGGCATTCCCACATTGCATACTGAAGCCGCGTGCGCATCGGGCTCCGTCGCGGTCACAACCGCGATTCATCAAATCGCCGGTGGAATTTACGATTGTGTTCTGGTGGTCGGCGCGGAACAGCAGAAGACCATGTCCTCGGCGCAAGGCGCCGACGTGCTGGCCGCCGCCGGGGATTGGAATGTGGAGAAGCCGCAATATGGCGAGCACATGTTCCCCAAGCTCTTTGCGAGGATCGCTTCGATCTACCGTGAGAGATACGAGTTGTCGGATAAGCAGCTCGCAACCGTTGCGCTGAAGAATTACGCCCATGCGAAGCTGAACCCGCAGGCGCAGATGCGCGATGCGAACATGACGCTGGAGTATGCGCTCAACGCGAGCGACAAAAATCCATGCTTCGCGCCGCCTTTGAAGATCACGGATTGCTCCCAGGTGACAGACGGGGCCGCCGGCATCGTGCTGTGCTCGGCGAAGTTTCTGCAGAAGATCGCGAAGAAGAATCGTGCGATCGCGCTACTGGGTTACGGGCAGACAACCGACTATCTACAGCTCGAAAAGAAGAAGGTCCCGGAGTTTCCCGCGGTTCGGCTTGCTGCCGACAAGGCATTTAAGATGGCGTCGATCTCGATCAAGGACCTCTCCAGCATTGAAGTGCACGATTGTTTCTCGATTACGGAACTCGTCGCATACGAAGCGCTCGGGCTCGCGGATAACGGGCAGGCCGGACGATTGTTGGAATCCGGTGCCACCGCACTTCCGAAGGTGCGCGAATCCCTCGGCGTCGCAAAACCCCCGACGTTCTCCATCCCCGTCAATACCGGGGGCGGACTGATGGCGGATGGGCATCCTGTTGGTGCGACAGGCGTGCGGCAGGTTGTCGAAGCATTCACGCAGTTAACAAATCAGGCAGGTGAGCGACAGGTTGAAAATCCCAAATCCGTCCTTACCTTCAACATGGGCGGCAGCTTGACGACGTGCGTCGCGATGATCTGGGGAAAGCAATAGTTTTCAACCGCGGATGAACGCAGATTCACGCAGATGAAGAAATGATTTATCCGCGTTTATCTGCGTGCATCTGCGGTTAGTATCCCGCCTGAAAATCATGGCAAAACAACGCGACCCGATCCGAATCCTTACGGCCGTCCCCATCTGCGATGGGCATGACAGCGCGATCAACACCATCAATCTTGAACTCATCAAGGCAGGCATTGAGGTGATTTATCTCGGGTTTCACCGCTCGGTGAGATCCATCGTCCGCACTGCGATTCAGGAGGATGTGCGCGCCATCGGGATCTCAAGCTACAACGGGGGACACGTCGAGTTTTTCTCCTCGGTCGTCATAGCGCTCCGCAAAGAAGGCGCAGGTGACATCTCCGTCTTCGGCGGCGGCGGTGGCACCATTACTGCCGATGATGACAGGCAGATGCGCAAGAACGGAGTGGAGAGAATCTTTTTTGCCGGAACGCCTCTGGACGAGATGATCTCCTTCATCAAGACGACCTACGCAAAGCCCGGAAAGAACGGCGCGACGGATGGTATGAAATGCAGCGATCGGGAGATCTCCAAGATGCTGACATCGGGAAAATCCCCGGCGAAGAACGGAAGATCCGTTCCGCCGGTGAT